>ENA-OPAH01001849-OPAH01001849.1-human-gut-metagenome-genome-assembly--contig:-NODE-1849-length-12869-cov-3.904479_pt1 | contig 12869 bp, 5 predicted proteins | sample MGYA00241050_ERZ501416 | MGnify/ENA primary metagenome ERZ501416 (study PRJEB25962, sample SAMEA2042632) | human gut metagenome | biome: human gut; feature: human-associated habitat; material: faeces... | reverse complement strand
AGAACCTCGACGTCGAGGACCTCATCGCCGACGAGGACATGGTCGTCACGATCACCCGCAGCGGCTACATCAAGCGCCTGCCCGTTGCCACCTATCGCCAGCAGAAGCGCGGCGGCAAGGGTATGAGTGGCGTCAAGCTCAAGGAAAACGACTTCGTCGAGCAGCTCTTCATCGCCTCTACGCATGACTACATGCTCTTCTTCACCAACAAGGGTAAGGTCTATCGCCAGAAGGTGCACCAGATTCCGCTCGGCAGCCGTCAGGCCAAGGGCACGCCCGTCGTCAACCTGCTTCCCATCGAGGACGACGAGAAGGTCGCGACCGTCATCAACACGCGTGACTTCCCGGCCGACGAGTATCTGCTGTTCGCGACTGCGCACGGCATGATCAAGAAGACGGCCTTCGACGCGTACAAGAACGTGCGCTCCAACGGCCTCATCGCCATCAACCTGCGCGATGCCGACGAGCTCATCGCCGTGCGCCGCGTGGCACCGGGCATGAAGGTCATGATGGTGAGCAGCGCCGGCAAGGCCATCCGCTTCGACGAGTCCGAGGCGCGGCCCATGGGTCGTGACACGACGGGCGTCCACGGTATCCGCATCGACGTCGCGGGCGGCGATCGCGTGCTCGGCATGGAGATTGCACCCGACGACAGCGACCTCTTCGTCATCACCGAGCGCGGTTACGGCAAGCGAACCAAGGTCACTGAGTACACCGAGCATCACCGCGGTGGCGGTGGCATGTCAACGATCAAGATGACCGACAAGAAGGGCATGATCGCCGCGATGAAGATCATCAACGAGAAGCACGAGATGATGATCGTCTCCGAGGAAGGCGTCGTGATCCGCGTAAAGGCCGGCGACATCTCCGAGCTTTCGCGCGCGACCCAGGGCGTCAAGGTCATGAACGTCGACGATTCCGACCGCGTGGTTGCCGTGGCCCGTGTGGCTGCCGGCAAGAAAAAGAAGAAGGAGATCATCGAGGGACAGACCGAGCTTCTGACCGAGGAGATTTCAGGCCAGATGAAGACCGAGGTCCCCGCCGACGTGGAAGACGACATCGAGGAAGACGAGATCGACACCACTGACTAGCATAAAATGAGACAGTTGCTCAGTGTAACTGTCTCATTCGCGGGCGGCCCTTCGGGGCCGCTCGTGTTGTTTGCGGGGCACTTCCACGGAAACGAAGCGAACTTTCTCGAATAAACGCTTCCCAAGGCACTAAGATTGTGGCAACATACGTGCTCGCGTATTTGCGCGGGCCTTTAGCTCAGTTGGCTAGAGCGCACGACTGATAATCGTGAGGTCACAAGTTCGAATCTTGTAAGGCCCACCATTCTAGGTAATAAACGCCCCGGCGTGGGCCGAGTCGCCGCCGGGGCGTTTATTGATACTTGGAGGCAAATGCGCACCAGACAAATGTTGCCGGAACGCTTTTGTCTGGTTACGTGACACGTGTTTCGAAAACGGGGGTATAGCTCAGCTGGGAGAGCGCGGGCTTTGCAAGCCTGAGGCCAGGGGTTCGAGCCCCCTTACCTCCACCAAGACCAACCGGGGCCTTCACGGCCCCTTTTCTTTTGCCCGCTACCCGGTGACGCTCCAGTAGCCGGCCTTGTCGGACCCGATGCGCTCGATGAACCCGTAATCGCGCAGCTTCTTGAAGGACCGTCTCACTGTGCGCTCGCTCACCCCGAGCGCCTGCGCGATGCGCACGGCCGTCGCACGCCCGTTGGTGGTGAGCACCTGCAGCACGTACTCGTCGGTCTGCGTCATGTCGAGCTTGTGCGCCGCCGCCAGGGAGCGTTCCGCGAACGTCGCCCGCCGCGCTCCATCACCGGTGGTCTGCGGAGTCGTCGCCTTGCGATTACGACCACCCTCGGCCCTCGTCTTGTCCCCCGTCTTCGCGCGCACGGCAGCGGCGCCGCGTTTCGTCGCGGGTAAAGGAAACACCACGGCGGTGTGCTCCGGCGACAGGTCGAAGCTGGGGAGTTCGGCACCTGTCTGAATGCATCCCTCGCGCATCGTCCTCACGCCCTCGCCCCAACCCGGGGTGATTTCCAGCAGCCGCGCTGCGGTCGCGAGCACGGGATTTCGGAAATGCGGGGCATGCTCGCGCACGAAGTCCTCCTCGGTCCAACCGGGGGGAACGGCGCCGACGTTCTGTATGACAAGCCGTTGGGGCGAGACCGTGACGCGCACGGGCACGCCGCTGGCGTAATCCTTGTGGAGCAGGGCGTTCGTCACTGCCTCGCGTACGGCCGCCTCGGGTGGGCAGGCGTTAGTGAACGCCTTTGCTGTCGAGATGGACGGCAGGTATGTATCCATGATCAGTCGCACCGTATCGTCTGTCTGCTGTGGGAGCGGTCCGATCACCTCGTCTTCGAGCCCCGCCGGTGATCCGTCGACCTCGAAAGATTCGATGTGCACCGTGGCGCCCGGCACGAAGCGGGCGGGGTTCGCGCACAACAGGACCGCGGCGGCGTTGTTGACCTTTCCCGTCCGTGGATGCGTGAGCCCCAGATGGTCGAGTCTGCTCTTGACAGTGTCCGTCAAGGTTCCGCTGGTTGCGTCCATGTTGGAAAGCGGGATGCCCGCGATGGCGACTAGGGCCTCGCCGGACAGGTCCTCGTCCTCGACATAAGGTAGCGTCTTGAGCTCCCATGGAGTGGTCGCCTCGTCACGCCAGCTGCGCGATATCGACTCATAGGTCTGGCGCGTGTTGACCCCGTCTTCGTAGAGCCAGTAGACGCCGTGCAGCCCCAGGGGTTCCAGCGCCGCCGGGACGTCTATCTCGAGAAAGAACTCGTTGCCCTCCATCACGGGGGTAATGGGGCACGTGAGGCCGAGGCCCTGCGTTATTGAATCGGGGATGCTCTCGAACTTGCGCCTGGCGCGCCGCAAACCCGAGGAATAGTCCTTTTGCGAGGTGGGGAGGAGCACGTACCCACCGCCGGCATTCGCGATGCCACAGATCAGCTCCAGAGAGTCCGTCTCCCAACGGGGGATGTTCACGGTGATGGCCTTGTTCTCCATGGTGACCTCCGTGTTTCGTACGGTACCTGCCTGTTTTCGTCAGCCCCGGGGGCTCTTTCAGTAACCGGCACGTTCATTTTAATAGCATGGCGTTACCATGTCAAAACACAGACAAATGAAGGACAATTTCCAGGCGAACATGCAGATATGACAGGGAAAGTGATGCGAAAAGGTGCTGGTCAAAAGGCTGTTTTTACGAATAACTCACGGTCAGAGCATATATTGAGTGGAAATGCCGATTTTTACCCAGTCAAACCTTCTTATATAGTGTCGTCGCCGTAAGTGAGTACGAGGAAAGGCTGGTGGAGCCGCATGGACCAACAAAGAAAGAAGTACAGAGAACCGAAGGACACGCTGTGGGGCAAGTGCCTCTCGGGCTTTATCGCCGTCGTGTTTGCCGTGTCGACTCTCACCATCATCCCCATTGCGAGCGCTATTTCCGGTGCCTCCACCGAGGCGACGAGCGAGGAAATGGCAGCACTCGAGGCCGAGAAGGTCTCGAAGCAGGCCGAAGACGAGGCCGCTGCAATTTCGGCCGCAAACGACAAGTTATCCATCGGTGACATCGAAGACGAGTCGAAGAAGGACGTGTCGACCGACGACATCGACACGGTTCTCGATACCCAGGATGTTGACGCGGATGCGAAATGCGATTGTACGGGTGAGGTCCATGCCAAGGATTGCAAGGCTGGCCTGACCGGCCCCATCGAGATTGAGGCTGTCGAGCCTGCCGTGGACGAGACCCTCATCACCCCGGCCACCGAGCCCGAGGCTCCGGTTTGGCAGGTCCCCGACGGCGAGAAGACGATTGCTGCGTACTTCTGGTGCACGAATACTGCGTTAGGATCTACAACCCTTTCCACCGAAAAACTCAAGGCTCTTGGTAGCGAGGAGGGAGTGAATCCTGCTGACCTCGCCCCCGAATCCGTCAATGCAAGTAACGCAAGCTACACCTACAATCATGCCCAGGCTCTAATTGAGGCGCAGACAACAAAAGCCGGTGACAACAAAAAGTATGATTCTGATCAGGCGATAGCCGCCCTTCGATACAACCAGTCAAAGACAGCTTGGGAATACAAGCTGGGCGATGGTGTATGGAACCCTGTCGATAAAAGGACGCTCACTTTCTATTATCACTACAATCAAAAAGTTGGTAGTGATGGAAACGTTGTCTTAAACAGCAAGGATTGGCCCTGGACCGAAGAGGAGTGGGAAAAGGGAAAGTACTTCAGTCAGGACACGAACAAGCTTGAAGATGTTGCGTATGGCAACGCGGCATGCGCGGTTTATCAGCTATATGATGGCAATGGTTCAAAAATGGACTTTCAGCTCCGCACCTATTATTACAGCCCAAATGTCGACAAGGTCAACAATAGCCTCTCCATTGCCAAATATTGGCAAATCGAAGAAGTCCGCATTGTGCCTGTTGAGGGAAAACCAGAAAAAGGAAAGCAATTCAACTACACTGCTCCCGAGAATTTCTCTCAGGTCGGAGGGGTGACCGCAGAGGACCCGAACTCTTTCACAATTCCCTGGCAAAGCAGCTGGAACAAGCAGAAACATGCTTGCCTTGTAGCCGTCAAGGTCAAGGCACTTCCTTCCGAGCAGGCGCTTGCGGTGAAGTACATCAATAACAGGACCGGCGCGGTGCTCGATACCGTCAACATCACCGCCAAGAAACCAAACGGCACCTCCTCGCCCGTCTGGGGTGACTATGTGACCATCGCGGGCAACAAGGTTTCGGCCAATGAGGGCTACGTAATTGATAACGGCGTGAAGGTCGACACTAACATCGCCGATAAGCCCGCGACCATCTCGTTTGCCCTGGACAGGGACGGCTACAATCCCGAGCATGTCAGGGCCGAAGTCGTGAAGGGCGATGGAGTCACGGCTGCGGAGGTTTTGAATCTTTACTACAACCCCACGCCCCACAAGATCACCTATACCGATGGTGTCGAGAACGAAGAGATCTTTGCCGACAAGACGCTTGATGCATACTACGATGATACGACCCCCGGTTATGGAGATAACCCAACTCGTCCCGGCTACGAGTTCAAAGGTTGGGTCGATGAGTATGGCAATCCTCCTTCGCCTACCGTAACTGGTGATGTCACCTACACCGCCACGTGGGAAGAGCTCTACACGGTGACGTATACCGATGGTGTCGAGAGCGAAGAGGTCTTTGCCGACCAGGTCTTTGACAATCTTCACAAGGACACCACCACCCCGACCATCGCCGATCCCACTCGCTACGGCTACGTCTTCGCAGGCTGGAGTCCGGCAGTTGCTGACAAGGTGAGCGGCAATGCCACCTATATCGCCAAGTGGTACGAAGACAAGATCGATAAGGACAACCCTGAGAAGGAAGGTCCTGACGGTATTCCCGACGTCTACCAGATGCTCGTGACCTTCAAGGTCGTCAACGGCAACTGGAACGACGATACGAACGCCAACGCCGTTCACGTGCTCACCTTCTACAAGGACGGCGAGCTGTCCGACGACGCTGCCGCAACCGCCGCGATGTCTGCCGCTCCCGTCGTTGGTAATAAGCCCGCTGCCGGCTACTTCAGCGGCTATCGCGCCGAGAGCTGGCACGCCGTCGTTCCCACGGGTGATGTGACGCGCACGACCGTGCTCGACGAGTACACCTACACCTATCCCGCTGCCTATACGGTGACGTATGCCGATGGTGCCAATGGCTCGGTCTTCACCAGTCAGGTTGCTGGCAATCTTCTCTTCGATACGAAAACCCCCGCCTTCGAAAGTGATGTGAACAGCCTGAAGCGTGCGGGTTACGTCTTCGCCGGCTGGGACAAGGAAATTGCCCCCACGGTTAAGGGCAACGTCACCTACACCGCCCCCTGGGACGAGGATGTTCTGGGCAACGACCCCAGCAACCCCGGTAACACTGACTACTCCGACGGTATCGCCGACAAGTACCAGACCATCGTGACTTTCGCCGGTGTCGGCGGCACGGTCAACGGCAAGACGCAGCTCGATTACGTCGTCACCCTCAAGGACGCTAACGGCAACTACGCGGTCGACGGCACCTACACGCTGGCCAAGGACGATGTTCCCACGACGGCTGCCGCCGAGGGCTACGCCGGAGATCCCGTCTGGAGCGCGCAGAACCCCGAGGGCGTCGTAATCGAGAAGTCCGGTGCGGCCTTCATCGCCAGCTGGGGCAACGGCTTCGTCGCCTACTACTATGACGGCGTGCTCGGATCCGCCACTGACGCGAATGTCGGTGCCGGCCAGACGATTAGCGTTGACGCGGCGCAGGCCACGGCCTTCGGGGGCCGCAACTACGTGCTTGACCGAGTTGACAACAATAATGCCGTGGTCGTCGCCGGCGATCCGGGTCAGAACGTCGTGAGCGTCTACTACGACCTCGACGAGATCGGCAACGATCCTGACCCCGCCAACCCCGGCAACGTCGACTACTCCGATGGCGTGGCTGACAAGTACCAGATCGTCGTGAGCTACGCAGCCGTCAATGGCACGATTAACGGCATCCCGCGCGTCGTCCTCGACAAGTTCGATGCTGATGGCAAGCATGCCGTCGACGGTACCGCCGTCCTGGCTGCCAACCAGATTCCCGGCACTGCCCCCAATGCGGGCTTTGGTCCCGAGGGCAGCTGGGCTCCCAATGTTCCGGTTGCCGACATGCAGCTCACCGAGAACACCGACTTCGTGATCACCTACGCGGCCACTCCGGTCGAGCCGGTCAACCCGGACGAGCCGGACAACCCGAATCCGCCGGTGAATCCTGACGAGCCGAACCCTCCGGTGAATCCGGATGAGCCCGGCACGGTTCCTGACGAGCCTGGCACGGAGCCCACGCCTGGTCCCGAGGGCCCGATTGCCGCAGTTGTCACTCCGCCGGTTGTCGCCGCCGTGACGGAGGGCGTCGCGGATGCCGTCGAGGCTATCGGTGACGGGCTCAACCCGCTCGCAGCCATCACCGCCCCCGAGGCCATCGATGACGACGCCAATGCCATGGCCGCCTTCGAGGAGATCCACTGCTGGACGCACTGGCTGATGATCTTCGGCGCCCTGGTCACCATCGCCATCGGCCTCGCGGTGCTCTACCGCCGCCGCCACGGCATCCGTGACATGGACGACTTCGAGGGCGACATCACGGGTGGCAGGAAGTACGACGCCGCCGCGGAGAGGAACCCCGCAGCCGGCAACGCCTTCCAGGCGATGTAGCGCGAGCTAGCTAGCGACGCGCAAGCGACATAGCTCCACCAGGGAGGCGGCCTTCGGGCCGCCTCCCTCGCGTTATTGGGGTTTCCCAGATCGCCCTACCGAAATCGGTATTGCGAAAACACGAACACATGTTCGTATATATGGTATGATATCCGCAGGTCAGCGGTTGTAAGTCCCGCGAGTCGGCAACGCCCTCCCCATGAGAGGGGGTGATGCCCATGGACCTCTTGATTCAGATTCTCAGGCTGGCCACGGTGTTGGCCGGGCTTGCGGGGACGATCATCAGATTCGTGTCCAAGACTCCGAGCGGCGCTCGGAAAAAGGATGACCGCCCGCGCCCGTAGGCGTTAGGCGGTCATTCAAACCAACGGCGTTGCCCGACATCCACGTCGCGGGCATCCGCTGGCTGTAGTATACCATGCAACATATCCAGTCATACACCACTGCCCCAAACGTGACGAAACAACCCCGGGGCGTTTTGTCACTCGTATCTCCTCCAACTCAAATGATGACATTCTGGCCGCCAGCAAGTACAATGTGCTCGTCATCTTGCGAACGTCCTGTTTGCGAGCTGCTTTCTCGCAACGCAGGTTGACCAGGAAGGGCAGGGGAAGCCATGAAGAAAACGGAAAACGCGGCACAAGCACGCCCCACGACGCACAGCCAATTCGTCACGGTGATTCTCGCGCTGGTCATGGCGCTCACCCTGACGTTTGCCATCGCCATCATTCCGAGCGCACATGCCGTCGAGGGCACCGTCGCGCCAATCCAGACCGCTAGCACGCCCACGGGCCCGGCCGTCCCCATCGAGAACATGACCGTGTCCGCTAGCACGCCAACCGCAGAGGCGATAGCCGACGAAGAGACCCCGCTCGCCTCCTTCGCCAAGGAGGAAAGCCAGTTTAGCTGGGCGCAGGGGGCGGTTCTCGTCGCCGTGCTCGCCGTGGTCGCCGCATGCGGCCTGACCGTGGTCAAGCGTCGCCGTGACGAGGTTCGCAGGCTCGACTGCTTCGAAAGCCACATCAGCGGCCGCTAGGCATCGCGAACAACCCAACCCTCACGAATTAACGCGCCAGTAGCCGGCCTTGTCTGACCCCACGCGTTCGATGAGCCCGTACTCGCGCAACTTGCGGAACGAGCGTCGTATCGTGCTCTCGCTCACGCCGAGCACGCCGGCAATGCGCACCGCCGTCGCGCGGCCGTTGGTGTGCAGCACGCGCAGCACGTACTCGTCGGTCGACGTGAAGTCCAGGTTGTTTGCCGCGGCGATGGATCGTGCCGAGAAGGGCGCGTCCTTGGGTGCCGCCTCGCCCAGTCCGACGATTCCGCTTTCCGGCGTCGACGAGAAGTTGCCCGGCAGCGGCTTACGGGCCAAATTTTGCGCAGGGGGGGGGTGCTCATTTGCCACGTTTTCTGCGAATCCAACGAGAATGTCACCGTCGTCTCACGGGAACCGTGGTCGATGACTGGCAGTGCCGCCCCCATGTCGCCACAGCGTAGCACGGCGCGCTCGAAATTCACGTTCTGGCTGTCCAGGTAACCCATGAGGTGCAACGCCCGCGCGAGCACGGGGTTTGCCCCGCCAGGCGTTTCGATGCCGCCACATGGCATCGAGATTATGAGCTTGTCCGGGTGCACGCTAATGCGCACGGGCTGGCCGGTCTCGTAGTTCTTGCCCACGATGGCATCGAGCAGCACGTCGTGGACGGCCTCCTGGGGCGGGAAGTTGAGTGCAATGAGGGGGTTTTCCGTGGTGGTGGACGTCGCCACGGCCATGGGTAGGTACTGCTCGAAGAGCAGGCGTAGCGACTCCTCAACCTGGCAGCTTATGCCGCCGCCCACCTCGTTGCGCAGCAACGCGTGATTGTCCTGGGCCACGAGCTCCAGCTGCACCGTCGCGCCGGGGATGATGGTTTCGGGATGGTTGTGCAGGAGAACGATGGCGGCGTTCGTTATGCCCTCGCCCCGAGCATCGCGCAGGTTCAGGTAGTCGATACGTCGCAAGATTGCTGTCGCGACGCTGCTCGTGGGTGGGTCGGGCGCATCGATCTTGAGCAGGGCAAGTGCCAGGAACTGGCGGGCATTCAGCTGCCCCTGCTCGACGTAGGGTTGAGGGCGCATCTCCCAGGAAAGGGTGTCGCCTGTCTCCGTGTCCTGTTGGGTGGCGGCGCCGTTGAGGGAGGCCCAGACGGTCTCGCGGGTCGAGCGCGTGTTGTGGCCTTCCGAGTACAGCCAGTACTCGCCTTCGTAGGTCAGCGGCTCGGCAACAGCCGGAACGAGAATCTCCAGGTACAGGTTGATTCCATCGAGCACCGGCTCGGTGGTGCACTGAATCCCCAGGTCACGCTCGATGATACGGGGAATCTGCTCGAAGGGGCGCCGCATTTTGCGGTGTCCGGTGGTGTAGATGTTGTCGTTTGACTCTATGACCAGCGTACCGCCGCCGGCATTGGCAATTCCGCAGACGAGTGTGATGTATTCGGGGGTCCAGTGGTCGCGATAGACCACAAGGGGTGTTTCCTGCGTGTCCATGGGCTTAGCGCCTTCGTCCTCGGTACCATGTCACCCTCGCGGGTGATGCGAGAGCGTTTGCAGGATACCGCCCCTTATCCACTCGATACCCACCTAATGCCCTAGCATATACCTAGCATTTGCCGCAGCATGTTATGAATGGGGCTTTGATGGGGTAATGCGAAGCCCCCGGTCAGAGCAATCGTTTACCGGCATCTCCGGACTATCTTCCCAAAATGACTAAGATAGCTAAAACCCAAGGTCAGCAAGGAAATTCGCACATTTATATACTTCTGCCATTCCATTTTATACATGTCATGCGCGCGCAAGCCGTTCGCGCGGGTGACGCAACATGTGTAGCCGTGAGTAGGGCCAAGGGAAGGTTGGTGGAGTCACATGAAGCAACAACGTAGGTACAAGGAGCCACAGGATACCCTCTGGGGTAAGTTCCTGTCGGGTTTTATGGCGGTGGTGTTCGCCATGTCGACCCTCACCCTCATCCCGATTGCGAGCGCGATCAACGGTGAGCCCAACGAGGCGCAGATTCAGCAGCAGGAGGAGCTGGCCGACCAGACTTCCGGCAAGGACGAGAAGGCCGTCGAGCCCGCTGCCGACGAGCAGAAGCTCGAGCCCGTCGAACTGCTCAGCATCGCTAGCGTCGAGGACGAAGACGATGCCGCTGCGGCTGTCGTGACGCTCAAGGTGAAGGCGCAGAACGCCACGGTCACCTACAACGGCAATGATGCCGCGACCGAGCTCGTCGTTCCGGCTGACAAGGACGTGAAGTTCACGGTAAAGGCCGCCGATGGCTTTACGCTGGGCGCGGCTGCCGTCAAGCTGGCCGATGCCAAGGGCGAGACGACGCTCACCCCCAACGCAGGCGAGTACACCGTCGCCGCCGATAGAGTCGCGGACGGTGCCACCATCGTCGTGACTGCCGAGGCTGTCGCCGGCTCTACCAATACGGACGCTGCCGAGCCCTCTACCCCCGCTCCCTCCACCGAGCTGGGTGAGAAGATGGAGATGGCCAAGAGCGTTGTCACCAGCATTATCGACAGCGTTTTTGGCGGCACCTCGACGCTGGCGATTACTGGCGAAAACACGGTTGCTGTCGGAGAGACGATCCAGCTGTCTGGCAGCTCAAACGGGAGGCTCTCTTGCAAATATTCCCAGACGTGGACGTCTGACGACGGCAACGTTGCGACAGTTAATAGCTCAGGAAAAGTCACCGGAATCAAGGCCGGCAAAGTTACCATTACCCACACCTATTGCAATGCTGAGTGGTTCGAATCGTGCCATCATAATGGCAATGGGAACTCGACCATTAAATCCGAAACATTTACACTCACCGTCACTGATCCCTCATATAACCTGTACCTTTATGCTCTGATACCCGGAAAGGATGCGGACCAGACTGGGCAAGCTGATAGCAATTGGTTTGGTCTGGGCGTTGTCACGGTTAAGGGTGTCCCAGATCCGGCTATCCAGAGCGAGGGCTACGTCCCCGCTAGCTACGAAATTGACTACACCAATGTTATAAAAGGACCAATTTATCCCGATTTGACCTATGGTGGCGTCACCTACAAGTATGCGGCATCTGGAACCGATAACTCATACAAGGAGGGTTACTACACGCTGGAGCCCCTGCGGCTGCGCGTCGCGAAAGGGGCCAATGCGGGCAGCAATGAACATAATCTAACCGCCAGCGGCAATACCTATCACTACGACTATACCGTTGTCCTGAACGAGAAGGACATATATACCGTCAATTTCAAGGTACAAGATCCAGGCTATAACACATTTGCCGCTGTGGAGAGCGCTGCACAGCGCGTCAGCAGTGGTACTAATGAGTCCGCGTTGACGCAGCCCGAGATGGAGGATTCCAAGATCGTTGATGGGGTTATCTATCAATTCAACGGTTGGTATACCGACGAGGCCTGCACCCAGAAAGCGGACTTTAACGGTGCTATCACCGCTAACACCAATTACTATGGCAAGTACGTTCCTGTGAACCTGACCTACACGATCAACTACGTCGACGAGCAGGGCAACGCCATCGACACCGCCAAGGTCGTCAACGACGCCGTCTTCGGCACGGTCGTCACCGCCTCCTCCGAGGCCAAGGACATCGACGGCTACACCTACAAGTCCGCCGACAGGGAGTCCATCACGGTGGGCACCGACGCCGAGGCCAACGTCATCACGCTGACCTACGCGAATGCCATTCTTTCGTACACTGTTGAGTACTACTACGATGACACGCTTGGTGAGACCGATACGGCTCCCGCTGTGTTTAACTCGCCCGTCACGGTTAATCCCGCTACTTCCACGACCCGCAACGACGTGAACTACACGCTCGTGAACGTTACGCCCGCGGACGGCATCACGATTGGTGTCGACGAGACCGCCAACGTCATCAGGGTCTACTACGAGAAGGATACGATCACCGACCCCAACAACGACGGCAACGGCGAGAACCCTGGTGATGGCATCCCCGATAAGTACCAGGCCGTCGTCAACTACGAGAGCGCCAACGACGCCCAGGGCACCGTCAATCTCGCGCAGAAGGTCATCACCTTCGCCAACAACGCGACCTCCGGCACCGTGAACATCTTCGATGGCGTGGTTACTAACCCGACTGCTGGCTTCGTCTTCGACGGTTGGACCGAGGGCGGTAACGCAGTTGCCTCCAACCTGACTCGCGTGCTCCAGGGCAACACCGAGTACACCTTCATCGCCAACTGGGCACTGGATGTCATCGGCACCGATCCGACCGACCCCGGCAACAACGCCCCTGACGGTATCGCCGACAAGTACCAGCTCGTCGTGACCTACGCGGCCATCGCTGGCACCATCGACGGTCCTGCCCGCTACGTGCTCAACAAGTACGATGCTGCCGGCAACCTGGCCGAGGATGGCGTGGCCGTCCTGACCGCGGCCCAGATTCCCGGCGCGACCGCCGACGACGGTTACGGCAACGGCGTGTGGAACAACGAGCCGCTCGCCAACATGGAGCTCACCGATGACACGGCCTTCGTCATCGCCTTCACCGCGCTCCCCGCAGCCGCCGTTGTTGTTCCTCCGCTGGCACCGGTTGCCGCCGCCGCTCCCGCG
>ENA-OPAH01001845-OPAH01001845.1-human-gut-metagenome-genome-assembly--contig:-NODE-1845-length-12894-cov-3.109199_pt1 | contig 12894 bp, 9 predicted proteins | sample MGYA00241050_ERZ501416 | MGnify/ENA primary metagenome ERZ501416 (study PRJEB25962, sample SAMEA2042632) | human gut metagenome | biome: human gut; feature: human-associated habitat; material: faeces... | reverse complement strand
ATGCGTGAAAGTTCTTTCCTGGACATAAACGCTCCGTTAAGGATGCGCACACCACAATGAGGAATTTCACCGCAAAGCGGTGTTGTGGCGGTGCGCAAAGTGGGACGCGCCCCTTAAAGATGAAGGGAAAAGGGGAGTTGAAACGGGCATGCCCACTTTGTTTCTAGCATTTCTATCTTTCTATTGCATTTGGATAGATTTTCTCCATCCGGTTGTCGTCAAAATGTTCATCCATGATTCGTTCCCAGGCGCTATCAGCCAGATCGCCGGCTGCCCTTCTCTCATAGCGCACTAAAGCCATCACGGATACAGCCATGTTTACGGCCAGGAATACTGCCAGAGTCCATGTGAGAACATATCCCCATAAGACTGGTATTTTTTCAATCCATCGGGAAAAGTGCGGATAGAGTAGCTTTATCCATAGGACTGCGGCTATTCCCCAGAAAAAGCAGTATAAGAGGTTAATTCTGCCTCCAAGGTTAAAAGGAATTTTGCTGTAATCCCAAAACACTTTACCGAATGCGATCTCCGTGAAAACGCTGCATATGTATTCATAGGCGCCGCCGAGAAGTGTTCCAGCGATAAAGATATGTCTGTCAGGTTTTTCTCGGTCCTTATATAGCAGCACTGTGGCGAAGACGAGCGCCAGCCCCCAGACAATGCTGAAAGGCCCCCAGACAAGGCTGCTGCGGCTCATCCATTCTCCCCTGCCGTTATCCGACAAAAAATAGTTTCTGTGAAATCGCCTAGAACAGCTCCGATGAAGAATAGCCAGAATAACTTATAAAAACCGCATCCTTCGGCGAAAGTCCCCTGCTTTGCGATTTGCTCCGTCGCTTCAAAAATGACTGGGTATGCCTTTTCCATACGCCGTTCTACTCGGCTTATAATCCATCTGGAAAACCGTTGTGTCCAGACCGCGACACGGTGATTCCACTGCCTTGTCGCAGCCGGTATCTGCCGGCGAATATTGAAAACCGCTGCCAATGACACCGACAGGTCCAATGCCATCAAGACCAACAGAGAAGTCATCAGGATGGTACGAAAGAGTTCTGGAATCCAATCATAAATTTGTACCAGCCATCGGTCTGCAAAACGAACAGTCAGCACACCTAAAATTCCCCACAGGATAGAATATTGTAAACATATGTAGCCGTCGAAATTCCATTTTTTTTCAGAGTAATCCCACCATTTATGTTGGTTTAATCGCTCTAGCAGTTTTCCAGCAAACCATTCGATTATAGTGGCTAGGATTGCACATCCTAGGAACAGGAAAAAAGGGTATTCGATTAATTCCTGCATTGTGGTGGTCATCATCACCGCAGCGATACCATAGATCAGACAAAAGGGACCACTGGAAAAACCACGGTTGACGAATTTTTTCTTTTTTATTGTTCCGGCAATGGTCTCGATGACCCAACCGAAAAACGAATAGGCCAGCAGTAGCCAGACCAGTTCCATTCCTGCGTACTTCATGACATCCTCCTATGAATTCAGGTACTGTGTGACCGTTTCTGCTTTAACAGAATATCGCTCAGTCATCCGAATAGATGGTTGAGCGATATTTGTATGAGATCAGAAACATTTTTTACACGCCTCGTATCCCTGTGTCTGAGCCTCCGTCTGGGAGATCTGTCTTGCGGTGTCTGGATTCATGTTTCCGCAGTCAGGGACACGATGGTATTTTGATCCGGTTGCAGACAGCCAGACGTTGTTTGACTGTGCGGGTGCTTCTGTGACTACAGGAGCGGTAGCGTTTGGAGATGCTGTCTGAGGCTGAGTTCCAGTATCCTGCGAGTCGCCCGGGGTGTAATCGTTGCAGGGCTTGGTATTCCAGTCAATTTTTGTTCCGTCTGAGACGGCAATGACCGTTCCTTGTTTGTCTGTGCGGAAAACTTCGATATCCATATTCTGAAGCTTATCCATGGTGTCCTTGTCAGGATGTCCATATTGGTTCTCCTCGCCGCAGGATATGACTGCATACTCTGGGACGGTTTCTTTTAGAAATTCCCAGCTAGTGGCAGTTGCAGAGCCGTGATGTCCAGGTACTAAGACATCACAGTCCAAGGTGACATCCAAGGCACACATATCGGACTCGCTCCCATGTTCGGCATCTCCTGTAAAAATAAAAGAGTTGTCACCGTTGTCGAGTTTGATTGCCACAGAGTTGTCATTGCTGTTGTCCTCGTCAGTAGTCTCCGGCGAGAGAATTGTGAAATCTCCGGTGCCGAAGCTAAATTCAGTCCCGACTTTTGGATGCTGGACAGTCAGTTCCTGAGCAGAAACCGCGTCCATGAAAGAGCGATAGAGTTTTGAATTGTGTTCATAGTCGGAACCGATTACGTTTTTTACATCAAAGGCATTCAGACATCCGATCAGACCGGCTAAGTGGTCAGAGTCGTAATGGGATGAGATTAAGTAGTCGATGGACTCCACCTTTTGCTTTTTGAGATAAGAGACGACATAGCTGGAGGTCTCCTTATCGCCGCCGTCGTAGACCAGGTTTTTTCCACCTGATTGGACGAGGATGGACAGACCTTGTCCCACATCCATGAAGTGGACGGCCATTTCTTTGACAGTGGATTTGCCAGCTGCTGAGTGTGGAAAAGCGAAGGCTTCTCCGGTGAAAATAAGTGCCCAGATAAGGAGGCAAGTAAAAATACGTTTTGTTTTTCTCATTAGTGGTCCCCTTTTCTTAATTTACCATTCATTATACCATGTCTGTCTCTTAAAAGACAACAGGAAAAGGGAGTCCTTACATAACCTGAGTGCTCTCCAATTTTTGATTAAACTTTGCCATAGCTTTGATCAGAGGGCGGCGGAAGATAAGTCCCAAGGCCAGAGCGAGAAGATAGTAGATCATTAGCTTGCCAAGGTCGAGCCAATAGCTGTTTTGGTAAATTCCGGCCACACATTCACGCAGTGCGTTGACACTGTAAGTAAATGGTAGGGCAGGGTAGACGTTCTGAAAGAATGCAGGCTCCACCTCGATGGGAAAAAGACCGCCCGAGGCGGCAATCTGGATGACAAGGAGGATGACGCAGATCGCCTTGCCGATATCGCCGAAGGATACGGTGAGAGTGTAGATGATGTTGACGTAGACAAAGCTGGAAATCCAACCTGCCAACAGAAAATAGAGGGGATGAAGGCATTGAATTTCCAGGAACCAGAGGTCGCCCATACAGATGATGGTTGCTTGAAGTAGGCCTGCCAGTAAAAATATCAGGTAGCGGCCTAGGTATTTCTGAAAAGGCTTTAGATTTTTCAGAGTCTCGTCCTCGTCCACCTCCACTTTCAGGAGGGCGACCATGACGACGCCACCTACCCAGAATGCCAGGCTGGAATAAAAACAGGCCATGGCAGAGCCGTAGTTTTCTATGGGATAGAGCCGGTGGGTATCTAGCTGAACCGGAGAAGCCAAAAAAGTACCCATTGTGGAAGGACTTGTCTTTAACAGCTCTGAGACTGTCGAATCAGGGCTTTCGTTCTGTGCCCTTTGAAGCTTGGTCAGTGTGTTTTCGATCTGTTCTTGGGTATGGGACAGGAGTGAGCCAGTCTGTTCTAGAGCAGCCTGGGCATCGGACAGGGAGGAATCGGCATTGACCAGCAGGTCACTTAGTTGAGTGAAATTTTCACCAGTGCGGTTTAGGATGGAAGACAGATTATCAGAGGCAGTCTGGATAGAGGTTGAAAGCTCGTCCAACTGGGGCTGAATGGTGTTGTGATAGTCTTCTTTCACATCGCTTAGATCGCTGTTGGTATTTTGTATTAGCGCCTGAAGATCTTTTCTGGTCTGGGAAGAGATTTCAGCTCCGTCTAAGACAGAAGTTGAGAGATCAGTCAGCCTCTGAGACAGAGAATTTTCCCTGTCGATTGCCTGCTGAAGCTTTGCGATCATAGAGTCAATCAGAGAAGTATCCGGAGGCAGAGGCAAGGCTTCCAATTCAACTTTCAATTGTCTTAAGGCGGTCTGATATTCTGCCAGCTTTTCGGTATCTGCCTGGATATCCTCAGAGATATCGCTGAAATGTTCGGCGGCCAGGCTGCTGTCAGAATCTATGGTATCCAATGCGGTGTTGACAGCGGTCAGAACAGAATCAGAGAAGTGACCACTTTGCTCTGCCACGCTAGAGAGGGTGTCTGAGACCAGCTCCATAGAGGCCTGGGCACTGTCCAGGAAAGAGGCATTTTCCAGAGCTGCCTTTCCTTCTTCGCTGACTTGCCCGATGGTAGGGAGCGTTGTCTGGGCAGAGACTAAGAGAGAATCTAACGTTCCAGCCATATGGGAGAAAGCAGTCACTGTGCTTTGGAGGGTTTCTAGATCGCCGGCAGCAGTGTCCAGGGAATCGGTTAGTTTAGAGAGGAATTCCTCACTTGTCTCACCATCCAGATTTTCAGTTAAGATTTCCAATGCTCCTGAGGCAGCTTTTGCAACTGTCTGGGTGAAAGTTTCGTTGATTTGTTGTTGGACGGCGTCTGCACCTTTGTCCGTGATTTTCGGAGCAATTGCATTTTCTTTTTCATTTATGTAATATTCCAATTTTGCGTTGTTGGCGTCCTTAGTAAAGACGCTGAGTAGTTTTTGAGAAAAATCTTCTGGTATGACAATGGCAGCATAGTATTTGCCGGATTTCACCCCATTTTTGGCGTTTTTTACAGAAGTGAATTTCCAGCCGATCTGATCATTTTCTTTTAAAGAGTGAACGATCTGTTCACCGAGATTGAGATTTAGCTGGACGATATTGCTGTCATATCCAGCATCAGCGTTGGCGACTGCTACAGTTAATCCTTCCGTGTTACCGTAGGGGTCCCAGTTTGCAGCGATATTAAACCAGGCATAGCAGGCAGGGACTATGATAATGCCGACCATCACGATGATGGCAATCACATTTTTTCGGATGCGTTTTAGATCTCTGATGAATATTTTAAATATGGTCCGCATGATGGGGTTCCTCCTCAGAAGTAGCAGTTTCTACAATGTTGTTCGTATGCTGGGGTCCAGCATTAGGGCCGAGCCGGTCGTGAATGTAGTCGATTACGATCAGAAAGGCGGCGATGAGTATGATGGATATAATCCATAAGGTCAGGTAGACAAGCTTAGAATTCATGCTGAACATCAGACAGAGAAAAACCAGTGGAATAAGAAAAATGGCCCACAGTCCGATTCGAATCAGCTTAGGGTAATATCTCTCAAATTTTAGGGCCTTCCGGTTTAGGGTATAGTTCCATGTTTCGTTTTCCACCAGTTGGTTCATACCAATCCTGATCAGTGCGTGACAGGCGGCTTCTTCGTGGGAGTGGCCTTCTAGTAGCTCTTTGCGGTACAGGCAGTCCAGGCGTTCTAACAGAGCGTTTTTGGATTCCTGAAATCCGGGTAAGCGGGTATCTCCACTGTAAGTACGTTCAAAATAGTCATTTACATAATTTATGAAATCCTTCATTTTAGTTCCTCCAAAACGTAGTATGACAATTTACATAAGATGAGTCTCAGAGAGCCTGCGGTCGAAAAAACTGTTCAGTGACAGCAGTGGTTTTCTCAAGATTAGTCCGATAAAAAGGGCTATGGGGAGAAAACAAAGCAGGTGCAGCAGGTTTTGCGCGTAAGCGTTTTGGTAGATACCGCCGATGGTCTCGCGCATGGCGTTGACCCCATAGGTAAACGGCAAAAATGGATGCAGATACTGGAAAAAAGCCGGAGTGACTTCGATAGGGTATGAACCGGCTGAGCCGGGAATCTGAATTACGAGCAGCAGTACAGCCATTGCTTTGCCGATATGCTTCCAGGTGATGGACAGCGCGTATATGATGTTTACGTAGATGAAGGAGCATACGAGCCCCGCAAAGACGAACAGGACAGGGGCCTGGCATTGAATATGGATGAGATATAAGTCTCCCAAACAGATGATAAAAGCTTGTAAAAGGCCTATCGCCATAAAAAGCAGATATCTTCCGAAGTATGCAGCTGTGGGAGAAATGCGAGGCTGTCCTTTTTCGGGCTTTACTTCGAATTTGAGGATGGCGATCAGTACAATGCCACCGACCCAGATAGCCAGGTTGGTATAAAAAGCAGCCATTGCTGAACCATAAGTGTCTATTTCGTAGTAAGTTTTCTTCTCCAGCTGGACCGGAGAGGACATAAAAGCGCTTGTCTGTTCCGGGTCGGAAGTGAGTGCTGACAAAAGTTTCTGGTAAAGTTCGCTGCTGCTAGCAGTAGTAATTTCAGTCTCGATTTTTTCCAAGTGTTCTTTTGCCGAGGCGAGAACTTGGGAGGTATCAGCCATTGCTTCACTGATACTGGCAAGGCTGTCCTGCATCTCATCCAGAACAGCGGGCAGGCTGTTCAGAGAAGTTTCGGAGGCTGTCAAAATTCCAGTCAGATTTCCGGCAGTCAGATTAAAATTGTCCAAAGTATTGTTTAGTTGAGGGCTGAGGTTTTCCTGAAGGGTGGAATGCAGTTCTTCTATTTTGCTTTGGCCTTCGCTGGCAAGAGAAGAAAGCTTTTCCCGTGTCTCCTTGGAAGTCTGGGCAGTTGTCTCGACTGCCAGACAGGTCTCTGTGAGATTGTCTAAGATACCTTGTTGACGTTCAGCCTGGGCGGAGAATTCCTCCAGAAGAGTGTCGATAGAATCCAGAGGGATAGGAAGACTGCTGTTTAGCTGTTCTAGTAGGTTGATACATTCTTGATTGATATCCAGGAGGCTTTGAACGGAAGCTAGAATATTCTCGGCCTTTCCGGCAGCAGACATGGAGCTGCTTTCCAACTGGGAGAGTGCAGAGGAGGAGGTCTGGGACAGCCTTCCGAGCAATGAGCTGCTTTGTTCCACGGAAGCGCCAAGGGTTCCGGTAAGAGAAGCGGTAGCGCTGCGGCTGTCTTTCAAAAGGCTCTGTGTATTTGAGACAGCTTCTTTTCCAGAGGAAAGGACTGTTCTAGCTTCGACCAGAACCTGTCTTTGACTATCAACATTCTCGTTTGCATTTTCACAGAGAAGTTGAAAATCTTGAATCGCTGTCTGGTAATCCAGGAGATTTTGTTGCGTTTCCTGTAAAGCAGTAGTGATTGAACCGGAGAGGGAGCCTGTGTTCCTAGACAGGTTGTCTGCTGTAGAATTTAAAGTATCGGATACTGTGCGGGCGACAATTTCTGAGAAGGTGCTGTTTACCTGGGTTTGTAGGGTATCTGCTCCTGTGTTTGTGATCTTAGGTGCAATCGCATTTTTCTTTTCGTTGACGTAGTATTGTATCTTGGGGCTTTGAATTTCTCCAGAGAGAATGGATGCCATATTACTGCTAAAATCTTCCGGAATGATAATGGCAGAATAGTATTTTCCTGAGCGAACTCCATTTATGGCTGTATTTTCATCTGTGAAAGTCCAGCCTAATTGGCTGTCTTTCTGCAAGTTTTGAATGATTTCTTCTCCGGCGTTCAAGGTTATGAAGCTACTGTTGTAACCTTTGTCTTTATTTGAGACAGCCACTTTGATGCCGCTGGTATTGCTGTATGGATCGAAATTGGCAGCAATGTTAAACCAGGCGTAGAGAGCTGGAATAATGCTGATTCCAATGATGACGATGACGGCAACAAAATTGTGTGATAAGCGTTTGACATCCCTTGAAAAGATTTGAAAAATCGTTTTCATTTGGACTGTGAACCTCCTTTGAATTTTGATCAAATACTATCACATTTCTACAATAGACACAATAAACAATAATGAATACTGTGTCTATTAATATGAGAGGAGGAAAAAAGGATTGACAAAAATATTTGAGAATGGTAAGCTTATTCTCAACAATATAAGTAAAATGCGTTGATGAGGAAGAGTACATATGATTTCGGAGCACAGAGAGCTGCTGGTCGGTGGAAAGCAGCGGAAGAGATGTGTGGAACTGCCCTCGGAGCGGCTGCCTGAAATCTCAATGGGAGAGTAGGCGCAGACGGGGTCCCGCCGTTAAAAGGGAAGGATATAAGGTTCTTTTAGAATCCGTATCCCTGAGTGTATGAATAAATTCATAAACAAGAGTGGTACCGCGCAGGCTGTTTGCCTTTCGTCTCTTGCAGTGTAAGCTGTGATAGAGTCGAAAGGTTTTTTTATTTATTGAGAAATTTCTTTGGATTTCCTAGTAAATAAAAAACCTCCGGGCAAGATGCACACGCTGCAATAAGGAATTTTACCGCAAAGTAGTTCAGCAGCGGCGTGCAAAGTGGGACGCACCCCTCAAGGATTGAGGGGATGAGAAGTTGAAGTGAGATTGCCCATTTTGTTCTGTTAAAGGAGATTTATGCCAAGGCAGCTTAATAAAAACTATTTAAAATTAGGAGGATTGGGAAGATGATGAATGCAGGCAAATATCGGCGTCAGTATTTTATGCCGCCGGAAAGATGTATGGATTGGACAGAGAAAGAGTATGTGGATAAAGCTCCGATCTGGTGCAGCGTGGATTTAAGAGATGGCAACCAGGCTTTGGTAATTCCGATGAGTTTAGAACAAAAAGTAGAGTTTTTCAAACTGCTGGTGAAAATTGGCTTTAAGGAGATAGAAGTTGGTTTTCCAGCGGCATCGGAGACAGAGTATAATTTTTTGCGCACATTGATTGATCAGAATCTAATTCCTGAGGATGTGACCATTCAAGTATTGACTCAGGCGAGAGAGCATATTATTAAGAAGACTTTTGAGGCGGTGAAGGGTGCTCCAAGGGCAATCATCCATCTGTATAATTCTACTTCCCTGTCACAGCGGGAGCAGGTATTTCAGAAATCAAAAGAAGAGATCAAACAGCTGGCCGTGGATGGCGCAATTCTTTTAAAACGGTTGGCCTCGGAGACGGAGGGGAATTTTCTGTTTGAGTACAGTCCGGAGAGTTTCACTGGGACAGAGCCCGAGTACGCTTTGGAGGTGTGTAATGCCGTTTTAGATGTGTGGAATCCGACAGAAGATAAGAAGGCGATTATCAACCTGCCGGTTACGGTACAGCATTCGATGCCCCATGTCTATGCGAGTCAGATAGAGTACATGTGTAAACATATGCGGTATAGAGAGAATGTTTTGGTCTCTCTTCATCCTCACAATGACCGGGGCTGCGGCGTGGCCACAGCGGAGCTTGGGATCCTGGCGGGGGCCCAGAGGATCGAGGGAACCCTGTTTGGAAACGGAGAGCGCACCGGCAACGTGGATGTGGTGACTATGGGAATGAACATGTACTCCCACGGCGTGGATCCAGGACTGGACTTCTCCAATATGCAGAAGATCCGGGAGACCTACGAGCGTCTTACCCGGATGCAGGTGTACGAGCGCCAGCCTTACGCAGGAGACCTGGTATTTACCGCCTTCTCCGGCTCTCACCAGGACGCCATCGCCAAGGGCATGACCTACCGGAAGGAGCACCACCAGCACCGGTGGGACTGCCCCTATATCCCCATCGACCCCCACGACATCGGCCGCACCTACGACGCCGACGTCATCCGCATCAACAGCCAGAGCGGCAAGGGCGGCATCGGCTTTGTGCTGGAGCAGAACTTCGGCTACAACCTGCCGCCCAAAATGCGCGAGGCTCTGGGCTACAAGGTCAAGAGCGTTTCCGACCACAGCCACAAGGAGCTGAGCGCAAACGAGGTGCTGCACATCTTCGAGGATGCCTTCCTCAACCGCTGCAAGCCGCTCAACGTTCTGGAAGCCCACTTTGCACAGGTGGGCGGCATCACCGCCACCGTCACGCTGGAGCTGAATGGTCAGCGCAAGGTGGTCACCTCGGTGGGCAATGGCCGTCTGGACGCTGTGGCAAACGCCATCCAGAGCGCCACCGGCATGGAGTTCCACCTCGAGACCTACTCTGAGCACAGTCTGGACGAAGGCTCCACCTCCCGCGCTGCCTCCTACGTCGGCCTTGTCTGGGGCGATAACACCGTCACATGGGGTGCCGGTACCGACACCGATATCATCGTGGCTGGCATCAAGGCACTGGTGAGCGCCATCAATAATAAATAAAGAAACTCCCCCAGTCTGCTTCGCAGACAGCCCCCTCGGAGATGGGGCCCTTGGCAGTGCGGAAAAACTTCCCGTTTCGCCAGAGGCTCCCTCCTTGAGGGAGCTGGCACGGCGCAAGCCGTGACGGAAGGAGTTCTACCAACAGATAAAAGGAGAGTACCATCATGGGAATGACCCTGACGCAGAAAATTCTTGCCGCACATGCCGGTCTTGCCGAGGTCAAGGCAGGCCAGCTCATCAATGCAAAGCTGGACATCGTGCTGGGCAACGACATCACCACCCCGGTTGCCATCAACGAGTTTGAAAAGGCCGGTTTTGACGGTGTGTTCGACAAAGAGCACATTGCCATTGTGCTGGACCACTTTGTGCCCAACAAGGACATCAAGAGCGCCACCCAGTCCAAGCAGTGCCGCGAGTTCGCCAACAAATACGATATCCTCAACTTCTACGATGTGGGCCAGATGGGCATTGAGCACGCTCTGCTGCCGGAAAAAGGCATCGTGACCGCAGGCGACTGCGTGATCGGTGCGGACAGCCACACCTGCACCTATGGTGCACTGGGTGCCTTCTCCACCGGCGTCGGCTCCACCGACATGGCCGCAGGTATGGCCACCGGCATGGCATGGTTCAAGGTGCCCTCTGCCATCAAGTTCGTGCTCAAGGGCAAGTTCGGCCCCCGCGTCTCCGGCAAGGACCTGATCCTTCACATCATCGGCATGATCGGTGTGGACGGTGCGCTGTACAAATCCATGGAGTTCACCGGCCCGGGCGTTGCCAGTCTGACGATGGACGACCGCCTGTGCATCTGCAACATGGCCATCGAAGCCGGTGCCAAGAACGGCATCTTCCCTGTGGACGATGTGACCCGCAGCTACCTCAAGGGCCGCAGCCAGCGTGAGCCGGTGTTCTTTGAGGCCGACCCGGATGCCGAGTACGAAAAGACCATTGAGATCGATCTGGACAAGCTGGAACCCACCGTCAGCTACCCCCACCTGCCCGAGAACACCCACCTTGCCAGCGAGGGCAAGGACATCAAGATCGATCAGGTTGTGATCGGCAGCTGCACCAACGGCCGTCTGGAGGACATGGAAGCCGCCTACAACGTGCTCAAGGGCAAGCACATTGCCAAGGGCGTGCGCGGCATCATCATCCCCGCCACCATGGCCGTTTACAAGGAATGCATCCTGCGCGGCTGGACCACTGCCTTTATTGATGCAGGCTGCATCGTGTCCACCCCCACCTGCGGCCCCTGTCTGGGCGGCTACATGGGCATTCTGGCCGAGGGCGAGCGCTGCGTTTCCACCACCAACCGCAACTTTGTGGGCCGCATGGGCCATGTGAAGAGCGAGGTCTACCTTGCTTCTCCCGCCACCGCCGCCGCCAGCGCACTGACCGGCTGCATCACCGACCCCCGCACGGTCTGATCGGAAAGGAGCACAACAATGAACGCAAAAGGTTCTGTTTTCAAATACCCGGACAACGTGGATACCGATGTCATCATCCCGGCCCGCCACCTGAACACGCAGGATGCCAAAGAGCTGGCCAGCCACTGCATGGAGGACATCGACAAGGACTTCGTCAAGAAGGTGAAGGACGGCGACATCATGGTGGGCGGCTGGAACTTCGGCTGCGGCTCCTCCCGTGAGCACGCACCGCTGTGCATCAAGACCGCCGGCATCTCGGTGGTCATTGCCAAGAGCTTTGCCCGCATCTTCTACCGCAACAGCATCAACATCGGTCTGCCCATCATGGAGTGCCCGGAGGCTGTGGATGCCATCAATGCGGGCGACACTGTGAGCGTGGACTTTGACACCGGTGTCATTACCGACGAGACCAACGGCAAGGTGTTCCATGCCGAGCCCTTCCCGCCGTTCATTCAGGAGATCATCTCCGCCGGTGGACTGATGAAGTCCATCAAGGCGAAGCAGCAGTAACCCTCTCAGGCGCTTCGCGCCAGCTCTCCCAAAGGGCGAGCTTTTTGCCATCTTCCCGAATGTATTTTCTTCTAGGATAAACAACAAGCAATACCTTACCCGCCTGAAAAGCTCCCCCTTCGGGGGAGCTGGCAATGCCGCAGGCATTGACTGAGAGGGTTCAAACCGATAGAAGGAGTTTCCCAATGGAAAAAAACATTGCTGTCATCTGGGGCGACTGCTCCAGCCCGGAGATCGTCAAGCAAACCATCCGCGTGCTTGACAAGGTGGCCGAAAAGTACGGCCACACCTTCCACTACACTGACGCTGCCATGGGCGGCGAAGCCATTGACAAGTACGGCGACCCGCTGCCCCAGCACGAGCTGGACAAGTGCCTTGCTGCGGACAGCGTCCTGCTGGGTGCCGTGGGCGGCCCCAAGTGGGAGGGCCTGCCCGGTGAGCAGCGCCCGGAGAAGGGTCTGCTGCGCCTGCGTGCAGGCATGGGCCTGTACTCCAACAACCGCCCGGCCAAGATCTGGCCGCAGCTGGCTCCTGCCAGCCCCCTGAAGCCCGAGATCGTGGCACAGGGCATCGATTTCATCATCGTGCGTGAGCTGATCGGCGGCGTATACTTTGGCAATCACGAGACCCACACCCTCGCCAGCGGTGAGAAGCAGGCCATCGACTCCATGCCCTACTCGGAGCACGAGATCGAGCGCATCGGCCGCATCGGCTTTGAGACCGCACGCAAGCGCCGCAAGAAACTGTGCTGCGTGGACAAGGCAAACGTTTTGGACACCAGCCGTCTGTGGAGAAGCGTGATGCACCGCCTGCAGGCCGAGTACCCGGATGTGGAATACAGCGAGATGTTCGTGGACAACTGCGCCATGCAGATCGTCAAGAACCCCGCCCAGTTCGACGTGATCGTTACCGAGAACATGTTCGGCGACATCCTGTCGGACGAGGCTTCCATGATCACCGGCTCCATCGGCATGATCCCG
>ENA-OPAH01001829-OPAH01001829.1-human-gut-metagenome-genome-assembly--contig:-NODE-1829-length-13006-cov-3.497259_pt1 | contig 13006 bp, 6 predicted proteins | sample MGYA00241050_ERZ501416 | MGnify/ENA primary metagenome ERZ501416 (study PRJEB25962, sample SAMEA2042632) | human gut metagenome | biome: human gut; feature: human-associated habitat; material: faeces... | reverse complement strand
ATTTAAAAAATATAAATCTAGAAATTCCAAGAGACAAGTTAGTAGTAATAACAGGACTATCTGGTTCAGGAAAATCATCATTAGCATTTGACACATTATATGCAGAAGGACAAAGAAGATATGTTGAAAGTTTGTCATCATATGCAAGACAATTCTTAGGATTAATGGAAAAGCCAGATGTAGAATCAATAGAAGGATTATCACCAGCAATATCAATAGATCAAAAAACAACATCAAAAAATCCACGTTCAACAGTTGGAACAGTAACAGAAATATATGATTATATTCGTTTACTATATGCAAGAGTTGGAACACCATATTGTCCAAATTGTGGTAAAAAGATTGAAAAACAGTCAATAGACCAAATTGTAGACAATGTTATGAAAATAAAAGAAGGAACAAGAATTCAAATATTAGCACCTGTAGTAAGAGGAAGAAAAGGAGAATATACAAAATTATTTGAAGATCTGCAAAAAGATGGATTTGCAAGAGTTAGAGTTGATGGAGAAATATATGACTTATCTGATGAAATAAAATTAGACAAGAATAAAAAACATGAAATAGAAGTTGTTGTAGATAGGTTAGTAATAAAAGAAGATATAGTAGGAAGACTTACAGAATCAATAGAAACAGCATTAAAACAAGCAGATAATTTAGTACTTATTGATATAGTAGGAGAAAAGCAAGTTTTATATAGTTGTAATTATGCTTGTCCAGATTGTGGATTCAGTTTTCCAGAATTAACTCCAAGAATGTTTTCATTTAATAACCCTTATGGAGCATGTCCAAAATGTTCTGGAATAGGATATTTAATGAAAATGGACGAAGATTTAATAATTCCAGACAAAACTAAAACATTGTATGATGGTGTAAAAGCATTTGGAGCTAGTACAATGAAAAAAGGCGATACAATGGCAAAAATGTACTTTGAGAGTGTCGGAAAACATTATGGAATAGATATCAAAAACAAAAAAATAAAAGATTTGCCAAAAGACTTTATAAATAAGATATTATATGGAACAGGAAATGACGAAATAGATTTTGAATATACATCATCATTAGGAACAAGAAAATTTAAAGCACCATTTGAAGGAGTAATTCCAACATTAGAAAGACGACATAATGAAACAAAATCACAAGGAATGAGAGATTTTTATGAAATGTACATGAGTGAACTTCCATGTGATGAATGTAACGGAGCGAGATTAAAAAAAGAAATTTTATCAATAAAAGTTGGTGGAATAAATATAAATGAAATGACAGATTTATCTGTTAAAAGTTTACAAGAATTTTTAAGAAAACTTGAATTAACAGATTCACAAAAAATGATTGCAGAAATGATATTAAAAGAAATAGATGCAAGATTACAATTCTTAATAGATGTAGGACTTGAATATCTTACATTATCAAGAAGTGCAGGAACATTGTCAGGAGGAGAAGCACAACGTATAAGACTTGCAACACAAATTGGATCAGGTCTTACAGGAGTATTATATATACTTGATGAACCAAGTATAGGATTACATCAGAGAGATAATGATAAATTAATAGCAACACTAAAAAAATTGCGTGATTTAGGAAATTCTTTATTAGTTGTAGAACATGATGAAGATACAATGTATGCTGCAGACCAAATAATTGATATTGGACCAGGTGCAGGTGTTCATGGTGGTCAAGTTATGGCACAAGGAACAGCAGAAGAAATAAAAAATGTTCCAACATCAATAACAGGAGCTTATTTAAGTGGAAGAAAGAAGATTGAAGTACCAAAAAAGAGAAGACCTGGAAACAAGAAAAATATTGAAATAGTAAATGCAACAGAAAACAATCTAAAAAATATAAGTGTAAAATTTCCACTTGGTAAATTTATTTGTATTACAGGTGTATCTGGCTCAGGAAAAAGTACTTTAATAAATGAAGTATTATATAAAAATATTGCTCAACAATTAAATGGAGCAACAGAAAAGCCAGGAAAATGTAAAACAATAAAAGGATTAGAAAATATAGATAAAATCATAAATATAGATCAATCACCAATTGGACGTACACCACGTTCAAATCCTGCAACATATACAGGTGCATTTGATTTAATAAGAGATATTTTTGCAAGTACAAATGAAGCAAAAATGAGAGGATATGAAAAAGGTAGATTTAGTTTCAATGTACCTGGTGGAAGATGTGAAAGCTGTTCAGGTGATGGTGTTCACAGAATTGAAATGCATTTTTTACCAGATGTGTTTGTACCTTGTGAAGTATGTAAAGGAAAAAGATATAATAGAGAAACTCTTGAAGTTAAATATAAAGGAAAGAGTATAGCAGATGTTCTTGATATGACAGTAGAGGAATCATTAGAATATTTTGCAAATATTCCAAGAATAAAAAATAAAATACAAACATTATATGATGTTGGATTAGGTTATATAAAATTAGGTCAACCATCAACAACACTATCAGGAGGAGAAGCACAACGTGTTAAATTAGCAACAGAACTTTCTAAAAAGGCTACAGGAAAAACATTATATATATTAGATGAACCAACAACAGGATTGCATATAGCAGATGTACATAGACTAGTGGACATTTTGCAAAGGCTTGTAGATACAGGAAATACTATAATTGTAATAGAACATAATTTAGACCTAATAAAAACAGCAGATTATATTATAGATTTAGGTCCAGAAGGTGGAGATGCAGGTGGAGAAATAATTGCAGTAGGTACTCCAGAACAAATTTGTAAAAACGATAGAAGTTATACAGGAAAATTTTTAAAGAAATATTTGGAAAAATAATATTTTTAGCGTATAAATTGAAAAAAATGTAAAAAAATATAAAAAAGTATTGACAATTATGTAAATATGTATTATACTATAAAAGTGTAAAACGTATTGCCAAGTGCAATTTGTTAGTAAGAGATAAAGGATTTCTATTAAAAGACATCATGAAAATTCCTCCTTTGAATATATATATATGATAGAAATTCTTTGATTCATATAGGGTGTAATCTTTGGCCCACTGCCTACCCTCCTTGAAAGCCCCCACTATTATTTTAATAGTGGGGGCTCTTTTTGACATATAAGGGAAAATATGCTATAATAGAAATAGGTTCGAAAGAATCTCTTTTAGTGTGCTATAAATCATACGGAGGGTAGACAAAATGAAAAAAATTATGAGTATGGCAATTGTGCTTATTGCACTGGTAACACTTTCGGTTTCCGCATTTGCGGCAGACAACGGTAAACAGATTTCTGAAAGTACTTTTCAGGAAAATGTCGTGGTCAAGGTTTCAAACGCGGGAAAATTTATGAAGGAGGAAGAAGAATTTGAGATTCTGACTCCGGAAGAGATTTCTTCTATGGAAGAAACAGAAGATCCTGATGCCCTTCTTGAGGTTTGCCCTAAGTGTGGCAAAATTCACGATGGGTGCTGTGCTGAAGAGGCAGAGCGCATTCACTTTAGACACTATGTCGACACTGATTATAGTTATCTGAAGTTTTGCGACCTGAAGGATAACGCACTGTACTTTGTGACTCTCGACAATAATCTTATGCTGATGAATCTCAAAACGAAACAGCTTTATTTTATTGCTGATGAGGTTATGGGGCTGACTCGGTATGGCATGAATGGGCGTTATATTGGATATGTAACGCTCAATGACAAGTTCTTTTCTGTACCCTATGAGGTAGGAAAAGACGGTAAGCTTAGCACTGATTTCCAGATGGAATTCGGTGAATAAAAGCTAAAACTTGAACATAAACACAAATAGCACACGGCGGCTCTCCTACTGTTGGAGTGCCGTTTTTTAATATATAAATTTGTTAAAGAAAATATATAATTCACACATAATTCATAAATATAAGATATAATAAACTACATTAAAATGGAAAGTCAGTTAAAAACTTTAACTTGAAAAAAATACACTAATATGATATATTAGCAAAAGAATTGAAGAAAAATGTAGAGGAAAAAAATATGAATAAAATAGTACATATAGGAATGGATGTAGGTTCAACAACAGTAAAAATAGTTGTAATGGACGAAGATTTAAAAGAAATCTATACATCATATGAAAGACATTATTCAGATACAAAAAATACAGTATGTAAAGTATTAGAAGAATTAGTAGAAAAATATAAAGATAAAGAATTTACAATAGCATTAACAGGTTCAGGGGCAATGAGTACAGCTAAATTTTTAGATGTACCATTTATTCAAGAAGTTGTTGCATGTAAAAGATCTGTAGAAAGATATATTCCACAAACAAATGTAGTAATTGAACTTGGAGGAGAAGATGCAAAAATCATTTATTTTGGAAGATCTGTAGAACAACGTATGAATGGAACATGTGCAGGTGGAACGGGAGCATTTTTAGACCAAATGGCATCATTATTAAATACAGATACAGCAGGGTTAAATGAACTTGCAAAAGGATATCAAACAATATATCCAATTGCATCAAGATGTGGTGTATTTGCAAAAACAGATGTGCAACCATTATTAAATGAAGGTGCTGCAAAAGAAGATATTGCAGTATCTATTTTACAAGCAGTTGTAAATCAAACAATATCAGGATTAGCTTGTGGAAGACCAATTAGAGGAAATGTAGCATTTTTAGGTGGTCCATTAACATATTTACCAGAATTAAGAAAAAGATTTGTTGAAACATTACATTTAACACCAGAGCAAACAATAGTGCCAGAAGAAGCACATTTATTAGTTGCCAAAGGAGCATGTTTAGAAGCAAAAGATGAGTCTCCAATAAGTGTGGAAAAATTAAAAAGTAAAATACAAGTATTAAAACATTCTCATGACACAACAACAGTACCATTAAAACCATTATTTTCAACAAATGTAGAATATGATGAATTTAAAGCTAGACATGAAAAAGACAAAGTAGCTAAAAAACCACTTTCAGAACATAAAGGAGACTGTTTTGTTGGAATAGATGCAGGTTCAACAACATCAAAATTAGTAGTTATAGATAGAGATGGAACATTACTATATTCGGCATATCAAGGAAATGGTGGAAAACCACTTGATAGTATAATAGAAATGTTAAAAAAATTATATTCTGTTATGCCAAAAGAAGCAGTTATTCGTTATAGTGGTGTAACTGGATATGGAGAAAAATTAATACAAACAGCATTAAATGTAGATTTAAATGAAATTGAAACAATAGCACATTATACAGCTGCAAAAAAATTCGAACCTAAAGTAACAAGCATTGTTGATATTGGTGGCCAAGACATGAAATATATCAAATTAAAGAACAACACAATAGACAATATAATGTTAAATGAAGCTTGTTCATCAGGATGTGGTTCATTTATTGAAACATTTGCTAAAAGTTTGAACTTAAATATAGAAGAATTTGTAAAAGAAGCATTAGAAGCACAAAATCCAGTAGATCTAGGCTCTAGATGTACAGTATTTATGAATTCAAAAATAAAACAGGCACAAAAAGAAGGATATTCAGTTGGAGACATATCAGCAGGTTTATCATATTCAGTAATAAAAAATGCAATACAAAAAGTAATGAAAATAAGAGATGTAAAAAAATTAGGAAGTCATATTGTTGTACAAGGTGGAACATTCTATAATGAAGCAGTATTAAGAGCATTTGAATTAATTGTTGGAAGAAATGTAACAAGACCAGATATAGCAGGACTTATGGGAGCTTATGGTATGGCATTACTTGCATGTGAACAATATGAAGCAAATATGGACATGGAATATCATTCAACACTTGCAACAATTGAAGAAATTGATAAATTAGACATAAAAGTAACACATACAAGATGTAATGGATGTGAAAATCATTGTCAATTAACAATAAATAGATTTAGTAATGGAAAAAGACATATATCTGGAAACAGATGTGAAAAAGGTGAAGGAATAGTAAATTCACACAAAGATTTACCAAACTTAGTAAAATATAAATATGATAGAATATTTGGATATACACCATTAGAAGAAAAAGATGCACCAAGAGGAACAATAGGAATTCCAAGAGTTTTAAATATGTATGAAGACTATCCATTCTGGTTTACATTATTCACAAATTTAGGATTTAGAGTAATAATATCAGAAAAAAGTACAAGAAAGATATATGAAAAAGGTATTGAATCAATGCCATCTGAATCTGTATGTTATCCAGCAAAATTATCACATGGACATGTTATAAGTCTAATACAAAATGGAATTAAAACAATATTTTATCCATGTATACCATATTCAAGAAAAGAGTATGAAGATGCAAATAATAGATATAATTGTCCAATTGTAATATCTTATTCAGAAGTATTAAAAAATAATATTGAAGAATTAAAAAGTGAAGATATTAAATTCATAAACCCATTTTTACCATTTGAATCAAAAGCATTATTAAAAAGAATGATGGAATTACCTGAATTTAAAGAATATAATTTTAACAAAAAAGAATTAAAAAATGCAATAGAAAAAGCTCAACAAGAATATCAAAAATGTAGACAAGATATACATGATAAAGGAAAAGAAACAATTGAATATATTGAAAAAAATAATTTAAAAGGAATTGTATTAGCAGGAAGACCATATCATGTAGATCCAGAAATAAATCATGGAATAGATACATTAATAACAAGTTTAGGAATGTGTGTATTAACAGAAGATAGTGTGGCAGATAAAGCATTACCAGAAAGACCACTTCGTGTTGTTGACCAATGGATGTTCCATTCAAGATTATATGCAGCAGCAGATTTTGTAGGCAGACATGATAATTTAGAGCTTGTTCAAATAAATTCGTTTGGTTGTGGAGTTGATGCTGTTACAACAGATGAAGTTGAAGAAATTCTAACAAGTTTTGGAAAAATGTATACATTAATAAAAATTGATGAAGTAAATAACTTAGGAGCTGTAAGAATTCGTTTACGTTCATTACTTGCAAGTATTAATAAAAGATTAAATAATAAAAAAGAAGAAAAAGAAACAGGTGAATATTTCTTAAAGAAAAATCCATTTACAGAAGAAATGAAAAAAGAATATGTAATCTTAATTCCACAAATGGCACCAATTCATTTCGATTTTATTGAACCAGTTTTGCAAAGTGAAGGATATAAAGCAAAACTTTTAAGAGAATGTACACAAAATACAATTGAAACAGGTTTGAAATATGTAAATAATGATGCTTGTTATCCTTCAATTATAACAACAGGACAAATGATAGAAGCATTAGAATCTGGAGAATATGATGTAAATAAAACAGCATTAATAATGTCACAAACAGGTGGAGGATGTAGAGCAACAAATTATATAGGATTTATTCGTAAAGCTCTAAAAGATGCAGGATTTGGACAAGTTCCAGTAATTTCATTTAATGTTGTTGGAATGGAGAAAAATCCGGGATTTAAACTCACACCAAGCCTGATCCAGCATGGTCTGTACGCTCTGGAATTCGGAGACATCTTCATGCGCTGTCTCTACCGTGTGCGCCCATACGAAAAGGTACCGGGATCTGCCAACGCATTGCATGAAAAATGGAAAAAACGTGTCATTGACTTTGTTGGCAACACCAAGATTCTGTCCCACCGTAAATATCGCAAAATGTGCCGTCAGATCATCCGCGACTTTGACAATCTGCCAATGACGGATGAGAAAAAGCCGCGTGTCGGTGTGGTTGGAGAGATCCTTGTCAAGTTCCTTCCGGCTGCCAACAACTATATTGTGGATCTGCTCGAATCCGAAGGTGCGGAGGCAGTCGTACCGGATCTGACCGATTTCTTACTGTACTGCTGCTACAATCAGAATTTCAAGGCGGATTATCTTGGAGCTACCGCAAAATCCAAGCGCATCAACAATATGCTCATCCGCTTCTTTGAGTGGCTGCGCAAGGATGCAAGGGATGAACTTGCAAAGAGTAAACATTTTGAGCCAACTGCATATATTCAGGATCTGGCAAAACAGGCAGAGCATATCGTCTCCTGCGGTAACCAGACCGGCGAAGGCTGGTTCTTAACTGGAGAAATGCTTGAACTGATTGCACAGGGAGCAACCAACATCGTCTGTGCGCAGCCATTTGCCTGCCTGCCAAACCATATCGTCGGTAAAGGTGTCATTAAGGAAATTCGTCACGAATATCCGGGCGCAAATATCGTTGCAATCGATTATGATCCGGGTGCATCGGAAGTTAACCAGCTCAACCGTATCAAGCTGATGCTTTCTACAGCACAGAAAAACCTGAAAAAAACAAATTCATAATTCTGCGATGTTTCATCATAAGTCGCAAAAATACCCCGGCAACGGAAATTCCGTTTGCCGGGGTATTCCTTTTTTATTTTTCCAGTCAGTCTAACACTTTTTCCAGTTCAGCAATCACGATCCTTAATGCTTTGATCCGTGCATATTTTTTATCTACGGATTCTAAGATATGCCACGGTGCATAGGTAGTGCTCGTCTTTTGAATCATCTCATTGACTGCCCCCTCATACGCATCCCACTTATCACGGTTGCGCCAGTCTTCCTCTGTAATCTTCCATTGCTTTTCGGGCGTATTCTGCCGATCTGTAAAACGGGCAAGCTGCGTATCTTTGTCGATCTGCACCCAGAATTTGATGATCACGGCTCCCCAGTCGTGCAGTTCCTTCTCAAACTCATTAATTTCATTGTACGCACGCATCCAGTCATTCTCGCTGCAAAACCCTTCCAGACGTTCGACCATCACACGCCCATACCACGTTCGGTCAAAGATTGCAATATGCCCGGTACGCGGAAGCCTTGTCCAGAAACGCCACAGATAATGTCTTGCTTTCTCATGCGGCTCGGGACTTGCAATCGGATGAACCTCATATCCACGCGGATCAAGTGCTCCCGTAATCCGCTTGATATTTCCGCCTTTTCCGGCTGCATCCCACCCTTCATAGGCAATGATGACCGGCACTTTCTTACGATACAGACGATTGTGCAGTTCTCCAAGTCTCTGCTGAAGCTGCTTTAATTCCTTTTTATAGACATCCTCCTCCATACACTTGTCCAACGGAATTTCACAAAGAAGCGGCATTTTTTTCAACGGAAATACATTCTGCAGAAGCGGAACCGCCATCTGGTGATTGCTCAGAGCAATCTCAATCCCCTGGGTAAGCGTCTCAAGAATCTGTACTTCTGTCCATTTTCTGGACTTTGCATCAATGATATACCAGGGTGCGGATGGCATATTTGTATTTTTCAGATATCCGGAAAATACATCCATACATTTCTCATAATGTTCATTCTGCCACAGATCTTTTTTGCTGACACGCCATGTTGTGTCCTTCTGATGCTCCAGCTGTGCAATACGCCGTGACTGTTCCTTTTTTGAAATATGCAGAAAGAATTTCATGACCAGATAGCCATTGTCTGTAAGCTGCCGTTCAAACCGGCGGACACTTTCAATCCGGTTGGCATATACATCCTCGGAAATGGTTCCGTGCAGACGCTCCTCCGTAATCTCATCCATCCATGCCGTATCCAGAAATACAAACTGTCCGGCTTCCGGAATTTTGGCAAAATGCCGGTACAAAAACGGTTTTCTCTTGTCATCCTCCGTCTTTTTCTGCATCGATACCACCTTAAAGAAACGCGGATCAATATTCTGGATGATCTGGCCGATTGCATAACCTTTTCCGGCCGTTCCCCAGCCTTCAAGCACAACAAGAACCGGTACTTTTTTTTCTTTAATCAAAAGCTGCTGCCGTGCCAGTTTCTCTTTTACCGCTTCCAGCCGTGCCTTAATTTCCTCCTCCGATGGTTTTTCGGATTTTTCCCACTCTTTTAGCATAAAAACCCCTCCTTATGCTTTTTTCTTATCATACCACAGCCGCTGATTTTCATCCACTTCTTTGCAAATTTTTTTGTTTTCACTTTTCACTGGCAAAAAATGCAATTCCGATGTATAGTATCCTATATATAAACTTTCGAAATCTGTGTTTTCGTAAATATAAAGGAGTATAAAAAATCATCATGCTGCAATTAGAACGTCAGAAACTTATATTGGAATATTTGAAACAAAACCGAAAAGCAACCACAAATGAACTCAGTGAAATGCTTGGAGTTTCCACCACAACCATCCGTACCGATTTAAACCAGATGGATAAAGAAAAACTTCTGACCAAAACACATGGAGGCGCACTCTACCACGATAACTCCGCAGACAATAAAGAACTTACCGGAAAAGCCTATTTCTTTCATGAACGTGCACTGGAAAATAAAAAAGAAAAAGAGGCAATTGCTGCAAATGCCATCCACATGGTAAAAGATCACATGTGCATCTTTTTAGATGCCAGCTCCACTGCCTATACACTTGGCATGAAACTGACCGGCTTTACAGAACTTACCGTTATTACAAACGGCATTGACCTTGCACTGGCTCTGAAGGATATCCCCGGGATCACCGTTATCCTGACCGGCGGAATCGTTACCTCTGCCTCTTCTTCCATTGAAGGTCTCCTCGGTGTGGATCTGCTGCAGAAAATTCATACGGACATTGCATTTGTCTCTGCACGCGGCTTCTCCGTTGAAAACGGACTTACCGATTTCAGTATCTACGAAGCAGATTTAAAACGCATGTGTATCAAGGCTTCTGCTAAAACAATTGCATTGATTGACCACACCAAATTTGACACCTCATCCATTTCCAGCTATGCCTCTATTGATGATCTGAATCTGGTAATCACCGACTCCGGATTATCCGAAAATACAAAAGAAATTTATGAAAAAGCCGGCGTTGATCTGCTCATCGCCGACTAATTATCAATTTTCCATGTTTAACAATTTTTGCATTGCAGCTGCCTGAACCGGTCTGGAATAATAATACCCCTGAAACCATGTGGCTCCAAAGGAACGCAGATAATTCTGCAGCTTTTCATCCTCTACCCCTTCCAGGCAGCTCTTTAAATCCGCTTTATTTGCAAAATCAACCATGCTGCGCACCAGTGCCTGTTTGGTCTGATTATCCGTAATTCCACGGATAAAACTCATGTCAATCTTTATCTCATCCATCGGGGTCTGCAGCAGGACACTTGAAGAAGCACTTCCCGTACCGTAATCATCCATTGCAAGTCTCACTCCATGTTGTTTGAGGTACAACAGTTTTTCTTCCATAACGCTGACCGGCATGCTTCTACACCGCTCTGTCAGTTCCAGACACAACTGCCCCGCCGGAAAACCGGTTTCTTTCAACAATGCCATGACAACACCACAGAACGTTTTCCTTTCCAGCTGTTTTGCGGACATATTGACATTAATAAAAAAATCCGGATTTGATTTTCGAAACTCCACAGCATCCGTCAATGCCTGTTTCAAAACAAAATTTCCCAGATCATACATACATGGATTGCTTTCCAGCCAGTCAATAAACATTCCCGGTGGCACAATACCATATGGCTCCTTTTTCCAGCGGACCAGTGCTTCCGCTCCGACAATCTCTCCTGTCTGTGCATGTACGACAGGCTGATACTCCACATAAAATCCGTCACATTGGTTCAGCACAGACTGATGAATTACCTTCATCAGATCCAGATCCACGTCCCCATTGATCTGTACCAGATCATTAAAGAACATTAACTTATGATCCCGTCTGGTACGCATTTTTCCTAAAACATATTCCAGCTTACTCTGTACCGTGGAAATTTCCCCCTCATAATGATCAAGAATTATCCCACTGGCATATATCTTCAGGTCAAAATGGTTGTTTTCCAAGACGACACTTTCCTCCAGCCGCGCGCGAATCTTCTCCAGAAATGCCGCAGCCTCTTCACGGCTGGCATCCCTCAAAATAAATGCGTAATTGGAATTTCCCATACGATAAACTGCTTTATCTGCATCCATCATGTAAATAAACCGGTATGCAAGAACCTTTTGAATCCGGTCGCTGTAATTTGTTCCGTACAATATATTGATATCATTCATATGATCAATTTCAATTTCCAAAACAGCTACTTTTCGTCCCTGCTGAATATAATCCACAATATCTTTTTCAAATTTGACCTGACCATAAAGATCCGTCAACGGATCAATTTCCGGAATCACATTCTGATTCCGAAGCAGAACAATAAAATATCTGTTTTTACCCTGCTCTAAAATCATATCCGTTATAATCTGCGTCATCACATACTTTTTGTCTTTTCCCATACGGATGTACAGATCGTTCTCCAGATTGATCCCCCGCAGACGTTTTTTCATCTCTTCCGTATATTCCGGGCAGTCATATGGGTGTACGCTCTTTTCCAGCACTATTTTATATCCATCTTCACACCATCCCGATGGAATCCCCAGAAATTCTGCAGTACTTTCTGGAACAAATGTTAAATTATGCTGCATATCAGTAACCATTAAATAACTGTCCTGAGATAATTTTGAAATACGACTGATCATCTCCTGAAATATCTGAGATTTTTCCATGCAAAATTCCTGTTTTTCCATCGCTTCCACTCCATATACCTTCTGTCAATAGTCTATGTTTATGGTAACATATTTCTGCCATTTATGCAATTTTCAACTTTGACTGGTGCATACAGGGCAACAGCTGTTATACCCGTTAGTCAATGTAAACTACATACATCGCCTACACCTGCATATCCACATGATCCTCCCGCGCCTTTATCCCATCGGTTACCTTTAAATCTTTTTTGGAAACATGCGCGGCACTCTTAAACGATACATTTGCTTCATCTGATCCGTCGACATATTTGCGGTTTTTACAGGTCTGGCATTCCTTCTGTTTCCCATTTTCATCTACGCTTCCGATGCCGTTTTCTTTTCCTGTGACATGTCTGGTATCGCTGTCCGAAATTCCATAATTATATAAATATGATAGGTTTCCTACTCCTGTTATATCCATGGCGGACTCCTTTCTGTTTTGTGTATGCATAAACGATCACATCATTTTATTTCCAATATACCATAAAAATCAGAAATTGCATCTTTTTCATTTTAGGTATGTATCTTATATAATGACAGTGTGTTGACATTAGACACGCATTTGAGTATACTATACTTG
>ENA-OPAH01001811-OPAH01001811.1-human-gut-metagenome-genome-assembly--contig:-NODE-1811-length-13117-cov-2.757464_pt1 | contig 13117 bp, 6 predicted proteins | sample MGYA00241050_ERZ501416 | MGnify/ENA primary metagenome ERZ501416 (study PRJEB25962, sample SAMEA2042632) | human gut metagenome | biome: human gut; feature: human-associated habitat; material: faeces... | reverse complement strand
AGCGTAATTGTTAAGAGACAGTATGAAGATAGACATCATATGCTTAAAGCAAAAATGCCTGTATTAATTACAGCTCTTTCAGAATTAAACGAGCCACGTTACATGACTCCAGGTGGAATTTTTGATGCATGTGATGCTGAAATCACAACTTGGGGAAGAGCAAATCTTGTTGACGTAGAAGATGGAGACCTTGGATTAAAGGGTTCACCTACAAAGATTGCTAAGGCTTCTGACAAAGTTCGTAAGGGTGCTGGAGAAAAGGTTGCTCCTGATTCACCTGATGAAGCAGTTGATTACATCATGGACAAATTATTAACAAAGCACGTTATTTAGTAGAGAGGAGATTATAATTATGCAGAACATTAATTTAGAAGATTATAAAGGCGTATATGTCTTCGCTCAGCAGGTAGATAACGAATTAAGCGGTATCGCATTCGAGTTACTTGGAGAAGCAGGAAGACTTGCAAAACCATTAAATACAGAAGTAACAGCAGTACTTCTTGGATCAAACGTTGGAAATTTAGTTGATCAGTTAGCTGAATATGGCGCTGATAAGGTTATCGTTGTTGATAATCCTGAACTTGAAACATATAGAACTGAACCATATGCTCAGGCTTTAACAGCAGTTATTAATGAATTCAAGCCTGAAATTATGTTAGTTGGTGCTACAGCAATCGGTAGAGATTTAGGTCCTACAGTTTCAGCTAGAGTAGCAACAGGTCTTACAGCTGACTGTACAGTTCTTGAAATTGGCGATTTCCCAATCAACCCAATTCCAGGTAGAGAACAGAAACACAATCAGCTTCTTATGACTCGTCCTGCATTCGGTGGTAACACAATTGCTACTATTGCATGTCCAGATCATAGACCACAGATGGCTACAGTTCGTGCCGGTGTTATGCAGAAGGCAGAACCAAAGCCAGGCGCAAAGGCAGAAGTTATTAACTTTGACGCTAAATTAGAAAAGAACAGCAAATATGTTGAAATTCAGGAAGTAATTAAGTCAGTTGCTGAAACAGTAGATATCATGGACGCTAAGATTTTAGTATCAGGTGGACGTGGTGTTGGTTCAGCTGAAAACTTCAAGCTTCTTGAAGATCTTGCAGAAGCTCTCGGTGGAGAAGTTTCATGTTCAAGAGCTGTTACAGATAACGGTTGGTTACCAGTAGACAGACAGGTTGGACAGACAGGTAAAACAGTTCGTCCACAGGTTTACTTTGCAATTGGTATTTCAGGAGCAATCCAGCATGTAGCTGGCATGGAAGAATCAGATCTTATCATCGCAATCAACAAAGATGAAGATGCTCCAATCTTTGACGTAGCTGATTATGGTATCGTTGGAGACTTAAACAAGATCGTTCCACAGCTTACAGCAGCTATCAAAGCAGCAGAAGCTAATAAATAATCAAATATAATATATAGTTGATATATTAGTCCCCGCGTCGAAAGACGCGGGGATTTTTGTGTTTAGTGGGGGATTCTAAGGTTGTTACTATTGAATTTTTCAATATCTGCTCCATATGAATATAGTTTTGTGGGATATGTGGTAGATTCTAAGCTTGTTACTATTCAAACTTTTCAATATCTGCCCCATATGAACATGGTTTTGTGGAAGGAGAGAGTTAGTGTGGAAAATTTTTGTGCATAGATGGGGAATCTGTACCATATAAGCGAAAAGTTATCCACATGGTACAGATAAAGAAGAATTGAATAAGTCGTATGTGGAAATCTGTACCATACAGAGGAAAAGTTATTCATATGGTACAGATGAAGAAAAATTGAATGAGTCGCGTGTGGAAATTTGTACCATACAGGCGAAAAGTTATCTATATAGTACAAATAAGAAAGAATTGAATTATTATAAAAAATAGTAATTGAAATATTATTCATATAAGAATATAATTAACACAACATAAGAAATAAAAAACGCTACATAAAAGATAAATGTTACATATACTGGTTATAATTAGTAGTTATAAATTGATCGAAAGGTATTAATGGTAATGTTTATGATAGCGTTATGTAATGCAAAAAAACAAAATTATAAAAATAGGGGGATTGCATGGGAAAAGATTACGTTAGAAAAGAACTTGAAGATAAGTTAGATGAATTATCAGCAATTGAGAAGAATGCATTGAAAGAGTTAACAAAATTACCGGAAGGCAAAATTTATGCAAAAAGAAGAGGAGAAAATTGTTGTCAATTTTTTTGGAAGAAGGATAGCGAGACAGATTGGCAATATCTTAAAAAATCGGAAGATAAGTTTGCTACGGAACTAATTCAAAGAGAATATACAGAGAAAGTATTAAAAACTATATGTGAGCAAAGGAAATTAATAGAAAAATTTGTTAAGAAATATAATGAAAAATCAGTATTAGATGTGGTTAATAAGATTTCTGAACCTAAGTTAGAAAAGATTAAAATGTATGTCAAAGATGATATGGCATATATATGTGATTGGTATAAAAAGCAGGAGGAAATAATAGCAAAGGCAAGTAAGTATGTGTATAGAATAAAAGCAGGAGAAGATATAGAAATTTTGACTGAAAAAGGCGAAAGTGTTAAATCGAAATCAGAGAAAATTATTGCAGATAAATTAAATATGATGAATATACCTTATTGTTATGAAGTTCCACTTTATCTAAAGGGATATGGGTATGTAAAACCAGATTTTAAAGTATTAAATGTAGCAACAAGGAAAGAGTATTATTGGGAACATTATGGGATGATGGATAATAAAGATTACATAATTAAAGCATTAAAAAAGAAAAATTCCTATATAAGTAATAATTTTATAGTTGGAGATAATCTTATTGAAACATATGAATCACAAAGTTGTCCATTGGATACAAGAAATGTTGAAAAGATAATTAAAACTTTCTTGGTGTAATAAATTAAATACATAAACCCAATATAAAATAAATCAAACATAAAAGATAATTAACCTATCACTTAATGAAAACCAAGTGATAGGCTAATTAATAGTATGCTATTCAGTGTTCGGTTAATCGATAATAGGTTGATTAAAAGGTGTTGCTGATTCGCATTATATAGTTCTGGTAAGTTTTCAAAATTATATAATGTTATTTTACTTACATTTTCTCCAATTCATGATATAACTTTGCAATAGGTAGTCCTACAACGTTATTGTAATCACCGTGAATTCCTTTAACGTGTATGGCGAAAGAGCCTTGGATGCCGTAACTTCCGGCTTTATCATAGCAGTCACCTGTTTCAATATAGGAATTGATTTCACTGTCAGTCATCGGGTAAAATTCAACGTCAGTGCAATCGTGGAAGGAGTGAACTTTTTTCTCTTTAGTTTCAAAATCATAGAGAATAATGCTGACTCCAGTGTATACCTGATGGGTGTTATTTTGAAGCAGATTTAACATATCAAATGCCTGGTCATGATCTTTGGGTTTGCCCATTATCTGGTTGTCTTTTGCAATGATTGTATCAGCACCGATAATCATAAGTGAAACTCCCTCGTATGCGTCAAGAGACAGGTTAACAACTTTCATAATACTGTTAAATACGTTTGTTGCTTTTTGAAGAGATAGGTCTTTAACAACAAGTGCCGGTTCAGTTTCAGAAGTTTGTTCATCCATATTTGAAGCTATAATTTCAAATTCATATCCCGCCTGTTTAAGTAACTCGCTTCGTCTCGGTGAGTTTGAAGCAAGAATAAGCTTAGTTTTTTCAAAATCAATCATTTTAAATCTCCAAATTCTTATAAAATATATAGTGTAATTATAATAGTAATTATACAACAACACATAAATATAAAAAATATTATAATTAATACAAAAATTATAATCCATAACATATTAAAATAATAAAAATAATTAGTCAAATTCAAGGAATAAACAAATTACTATGCAGATTGGAAAATATGTAATTAACTTTTTTACCACAAATTAACATCCTGACACATATTTAAGGTTTAATAATAGAAGAAATTTAATTAAATATATTTAAAATCTGTAAATTGTTATTCACAGCTTAAATATGTAAGATATATGATGGAAAATTCATTGGGAATAGGCGCTGTGTGTCTGATTCTTGTAACTATATTTGATATTCCGATTAAGTAGTTGCGGTGTTTATAAGATATGTATAATTTTTTTCCATTTTCTTCATACATTTTTTTGTAGAAAATTGTTTCAAGCTCTGCTATAATAAAGGTTGCACTAGCAAATATATTTTATAGAAAGGAAAAGTATAGGAAACTATACGAGAGAAAAATGTTAGAAAAATTATTTAAACTCAAAGAGAACAACACTTCCGTAAAAACAGAAGTAGTTGCGGGTGTTACAACATTTATGACTATGGCATATATTCTTGCTGTAAACCCAAGCATCTTAAGCGCTTCAGGTATGAATCCGGAAGCTATTCTTATTGCAACATGTCTTGCATCATTTATTGGTACAATGTGTATGGCTCTTATGGCTAATCTTCCATTTGCTTTATCAGCAGGTCTTGGACTTAACGCTTACTTTGCATACACAGTTTGTGGAGAAATGGGTTATTCATGGCAGATAGCATTATTTGCAGTATTTGTTGAAGGTATTATCTTTATAATACTTTCATTAACAAATGTTCGTGAAGCTATCTTTGATGCTATTCCAGTTAATCTTAAGAAAGCAGTATCAGTAGGTATCGGTTTATTCATCGCATTCATTGGATTACAGAATGCTGGTCTTGTAGTTGATTCATCAACACTTGTTACAATTACAGACTTTACACAGAATTTCCATACAGCAGGTATTTGTGCATTATTAGCAGTTATCGGTGTATTTATTACAGCAATTCTTTATATTAAGAGAGTAAAAGGTTCAATTCTTGTTGGTATCGTATCAACATGGATTCTTGGAATCATCTGCGAACTTACAAAGATTTACGTTCCTGATGGAAAGGACTTTTTCTCAGTTATCCCTACTAAGTTTGTAAGTTTTGACTTCTCAGCTATAGGTGATACATTTGGACAGTGTTTCAATCTTGACTTTAAGGCAGTAGGTATTGTAAACTTCATCATCGTTGTATTTGCATTCCTTTTCGTTGACTTATTTGATACATTGGGAACAATCATTGGTGTAAGTACAAAAGCAGGAATGCTTGATGAAAATGGTAAATTACCAAAAATCAAACCTGCACTTATGTCAGATGCTATTGCTACATCAGTAGGTGCTGTCCTTGGTACATCAACAACAACAACATTCGTTGAATCATCAGCCGGTGTTGCTGAAGGTGGACGTACAGGTCTTACATCAGTAATAACAGGTGTTTTATTCCTTATAGCAATGATTTTCTCACCATTATTCATTACAATTCCATCATTCGCTACAGCTCCTGCACTTATTATGGTAGGATTCCTTATGTTTGGTGCTGTTACAGATATTAAGTTTACAGATGATAACTTAACAGAAGCAATTCCTGCATACCTTTGCATTATTGCAATGCCATTATTCTACAGCATTTCAGAAGGTATCTCAGTAGGAATCATTTCATACGTATTACTTAACTTAGTAACAGGTAAAGGAAAGAAAGTTAAACCTTTATTATACGTATTAGCAGTATTATTCGTATTGAAGTATATATTCTTATAAGATTATAGTGTTAAAAGGTTTTGTTCCATCTGCGCATGTATAAAGGTAGGATAATAACCTTGGAACACGCTTATAATATGAACATAAAAAAGTCCGAGATCAATTTGAATATTGAGGTGACCCCAAAAAGTTAGACTTTTTACGAGACGACTTCGGTCGTCTCGTTTTTTTTATGCAGTAAGGAGATGAAGAGTAAATGAATACAACAGCAGATAATAATTATTATTTGCTCTAGAACATTTATAAAAAACGTGGTACAATAACACCGATTTTAACACAACGATTCTAAGTTCTCTAAAGTCTGTCTTTAGAGCTAAGAGGGAAACAGGTGAGAGACCTGTACAGTCGTGCTACTGTAAATGTGTAGTTTTTTCAGTGACTTTTATATAGAAATCAACCATTGTGCCAAGGCATGAGAAGGTAGAAAAAACGTTACTGCATAAGTCAGGAGACCTGCTTAGAATTTCTTCCATTTACACACGTAATTGCAAATGGCAAGTTATAAGCTTTTTAAAAACAGGCTTTCAGATTGAATCTGAAGGTTTGTTACGCGAGTTTTGATTTTGCCGGGACACAATAATGTTGTGTCCCGATTTTTTTACTTAATAAGTGATAGGAAACAGTGGTGTTAAAAAAGGAAAAATGAAAGGAGAGATGATGTAAAGTTACATCATAAGGAACAGAATGAAAAAACTTTGGAAAAGTGGCGTTGCCTTAGTTTTAGTATGTGCACTTATGTTTGCTCAGTTTAATACTGTAAATGTTTTTGCAAATACAAGTGTTCAGACAGAAGAGTCTGAAACTAAGGAACAGATAACTGTATCTGTAACAGTAGTAGGCGACAATGGCTTCCTCTCCGACGGTCTTTCCACATACCCGTTTCGAGAACTGGCTTGTAAACTACAAAGTTACAGTTGACAAAGGGGCAACTGCTGATGATGCTTTTAAGAAAGCATTGGAAAGCAATGGATATAGTTATGAAAAAAATAGTTGGAATGGATTAAACAGCATTACAAAGCCTGACGGAACAGTTCTTGGAAGTGGTTCTAACGGTGATGCATGTAGTTGGATGTTTGCCATAAATGGTGCAGATCCTGATCCTAATGTAGTTATGCCTCAGTATACTCTTAAAGATGGGGAAAAAATAACTGCATACTTTATTGATGATTGGAATGCATACCCTTATACAATTCCAACAGTAGGTGTTAATGGAAAGGGTACTGCAGATGATCCTTACACAATCAAGGATGCATCAGAATTACCTGAAGTAATTGAAGAGGGAGATGTTTATGCATTAACTGATGATATTACTTTAGAATCAGGTCAGTATATTAAAGACATTAAAGGAACTTTAGACGGAAAAGGTCACACAATCACATTAGCAGATACATATTTGGCAGATAAGGTTGAGGGAACAATCGAAAACCTTGGAGTAACAAGTACTTCTGAAATTACATTACCTGATGAATCAGGAAGTATGGCAAATACTGTTTCAGGTACAATTGTAAATAGTTATTCAACTGCAAAAATAAAAGCAACAACAGATTGGGGAGAAGTAGGTGGATTAGTAGGAACAATGTCAGGTTCTACGATTTCAAACTGCTATTTTGCAGGAAGTTTTGGTGACTATTCTATGGGGGGAATAGCATATACAAGTTCATCAGCCCAGTCTACAATTTCTAACTGCTATTTTACGGTAGGATTCTCACCTGTATCTATGGGAAGTGCAACAAAAGTCAACTGTGAGAAGAAGACAGAAGAAAAGTTAAAGGCTTCTGAAGGAATAGAGGCATTAAACAAAGACATTTCTGACACAGGCTTTGAATGGTCATTACCAACTGATGGAAGCAACAATGGATTGCCTGTTTTAACAGTACCATCTGATATTGTTGACAAAACTCAGTTAGTAGCACAGATTGAAGTTGCTCAGAAGATAACAAAGGCTGACTATACTGATAAGTCATGGAATGCATTGCAGGAAGCTTTAGCAGAAGCAATTAAAGTTAATAAAGATGATGAGGCAACAAAGGCTCAGATTACAACAGCTACAAATAATTTAGTATCTGCAATTAGTAATTTAAAGAATAATAAACCGACTAAGCCTGTAGCATTGCCAACAGATGACAGTAAGATTACGCACATAAAAACATTAAAAGATTTAAATGCGATTACAGCTTCAAGTGGAAAATATTATGTTTTAGACAATGATATTACAGTTAAAAACACAGAAGATGATTTTTATTTTAGCATGGAAAACTTTAATGGTGTTCTTGATGGAAAAGGACATTCTATTAAAATTGAAAACATTGCAGATGGAATTTTTTCAAATGTAAGTGAAGATGGTATAATTCAGAATGTTTATTTTACAGGAACAATGAATGTTGGTCAGGGATATAAGGGACCTCTTGGAAGCAACATGTCAGGTGCAATTATTAACTGTTATACAGATATTTCAGGAACAGGAACTTGCGGTTTTGCCAGAAGATTAACAGATGCAGGTATTGTATCTAACAGCTATTCAGTAAGTGAAGGCAAGGCAGGTGCTTTCTTTAATCAGTACGGAACTAACGATACTGCAGGAGAAGGACAGTTAATTAATACATATTGGTTAGAAACATTAGACAACAGTGTTATTCCTGAAAGAGCTCTTGTTAATTCATATTCAGAAACTAAGGATTATATGAAATCTTTAGATTTCGTAAGTGCTTTAAATGAAAATAAGGGCGAAAACGGTGTGAGCTGGGGAAGAAACGGAAATACAGGTTATCCATATTTTGGTGAAAGCCAGAATTACAATCCGGGAAGTACTTTACCTGCAAACAAATACACAGTTAAGTTTACTAAGTTTGACAACACGGTAGTTACAGTAGAAAATCAAAATTTAGAAATTTCATGCAATGACGTTGACGGCTCTAATATTGCCGGTTCATTAAGCTTAGAAGGAGTACCTTCAACAAGCACAATTGAATGGTCATATGAAAGTGTAGAACCTAGCGGAGCTATTATGGTTGGTTCTGATGGTGGAGTAATAAGAGTTGACAAAGCAGGCACAGCAGTTGTTAAGGCAACTGAAACTAAGGAAGATGGTAGTTCAGAAGTAGTAGCTACATTTAATCTTAAAGCATATAACAAAGATGTTGAAGAAATAAAAGCATACATTGACGGACAGGATGTTACAAACGGGGAATTTACAGTTAAGGGTTCAGAAATTAAAACTGTAAAGATGGAAGTTAAATACAAAAACGAAGATAAGTTTGTAGCAATTTCTCCAAGAAGATTTTCATTAAAGGTTGATGATGAAAGCTTTATTGATAACATTCCGGGTTCAAACAGTTTTAGCTTTAAAAAAGCAGGAACTTCAAAAATTACTGCAATTTATAGCGACAACACAGACTTAAAGGCAGACGTAACATTAACATCAGAATATGTGGCAGTAAAATCAGTTACACCTGCAGTTAATGATACAGTAACAATTCATGGCAGAAATGCTAACAGCACTAATGGTCAGGATTTTGTACCTGATTATTCATCAGTAATAGTTGATCCTGCCAATGCAACTAATGCAGCTAATTATACAATTGAAAGCAGCGACAAAACTATTGGTGAGTACGTTCCAAGTATGGTTATCGGATATGTACCATACAAGGCAGGAAAAGTTACATACACAGCAACTATTAAGGATAAAGATCCAAAGGGAACTGAAAATGTTGTTTCAGGTTCAAAAGATGTAACATACAAATATTTAAATCCTTTAACATCTGTTACAACAGATGAAAACGAAATTACAATTAAGGCTAATGAGGAATCAGCAGTTAACTTAACTTTTACAGGTGAAAAATCTGAAGAAGGTTACAGTGTTACTGAGCCTGAACTTAATTGGACTTATTCTACAGATGGCATTGTAAAAATCCAGAGAAAAACAGCTTATCAGTGGAAGAGGGACGAAAGTGCGCCTGATAACAATAACTGGCTTCCAGGCACGGATTATTACGTATATGGCATAAGTGAAGGTACAGTTACAGCTACAGGAACACCTGTTGACAAAACAAATAATGTAGAACCTGTTGTTTTGACAATAAAGGTTGAAGCAAGTGAACAGGAAGCACCTGATTTGACAGCTCTTACAAATAAGGGCTTGGAAGGATTCCTTTCATATGCAGAAAATAATGTTAACCAGAATTATGACATTAACGGTGCGTGGAACCTTTATACACTTGCAAGAGCAGGAAAATCTATTACAATTCAGGAAGCCAATAAATACTATGATGCAGTAGTAAAGGCAAGCAAGAATTGGACAGTAGAAGGAACAAAACCTACTGACATGGAAAAAGCAGCTCTTGCATTATCAGTTATAAACAGAGACATTACAAATGTAGATGGCGTTAATGTTGCACAGTTAATCTATAACAGTGAAAAGTTGTCTGATGGGGCAAATGAATTGGCATATGCCTTATTGGCACTTGACGCAAGAGATACAGTAATTCCAAGTGATGCTAAGTGGTCAAGAGACAAGATTATTGCAGAACTTAAAAACTTCCAGAACGAAGATGGAGGACTTGGCTGGACTAAAGGCTCATCAGACGTTGATACAACAGCAATGGTTCTTCAGGCACTTGGAAGATATCAGGACAATGAAGTTGCAGCAGAAATTATTGAAAAAGCATTAAGTTATATTGAATCAAAAGCTGATGCAAACTATGATTATGGAAATGCAAACACAACAGCAATGGTTGTACTTGCTTTAACTTCATTAAACAAAGATATTACAACAACAATTGGAACAAAATACAAGAACACATTAACAGCTTTAATGAACTATTATAGCGAAGATGACGGAGCTTTCGTATATCTTAAAGGTGGAAAAGTAAACCAGATGGCTACAATTCAGGCAGTCTGGGCATTAACATCTTACAAGCTTTATACAGAAGGCAAGGACGGATATTGGAATCTTAATAATGTTAAGATTAAATATGATGGTGAAGATGAGTATTATGCTTCACTTGTAACAGAAAAGATTGCAGCAATCGGCACAGTTACAGAAGAAAGTGAAGATGCAATTAAGGAAGCAAGAGCAGCTTATGATGCTTTAACTTCAACACAGAAGAAACTTGTAACAAACTATGATGTTTTGGATGAAGCAGAATTACAGCTTGAAATTATTAAGGGAACAGCAGTAACAACTAAGTTCTCATTAGTAGGTGATGACGTTCATGGTTCATCAGGACATGTTTCATACAGTACTTGGATTGCTAATGCAACAATTACAGTTAAGAGTGGTTCAAAAGCATCAGATGTAATTGTAAAAGCATTTAATCAGTATGGATATTCAATTATTGGATCAACAAGCTATATTTCAGGTGTAACAACACCATCAGGAGTAAGTTTAAAGGCATTTGATAATGGTTCAGGTAGCGGTTGGATGTATGCTGTAAACGGAAAGAGTCCAAACGTTGGAATTAGTGGTTACAAGGTTAGCAAAGACGATAATATTATTCTTTATTATGTTGACAATTGGAGCAATGCTCAAATTCCAACAGTTGAAGATCCTGTTGATAATCAAAAAGCAGCAGATGCAGTAATTAAGAAGATTTCTGAAATTGGAGAAGTTACAGAAAGTAGCGAAAATCTTATTAAAGAAGCAAGAGCATCTTATGACGCATTAACAGATACACAGAAGGAATTAGTAACTAATTATGATGTATTAGTACAGGCTGAAGCACAGCTTGAAAATATAAAAGACAATGCTGTTTCAACTAAGTTTACATTAGTAGGTGATGATGTTCACGGAACAAAAATCCATACTTCTTATACAAGATGGATTAGTAACATTACAGTAAAAGTTAGAAAAGATGCAACAGCAGGAGATGTAATAACAAAGGGCTTAAAGGCAAAAGGTTATGAAGCGGAAGTAAATGCTGAGTATAACTATATTACAGCAATTATAACACCATCAGGTACAAAGCTTGCAGCATTTGATAATGGTTCAAACAGTGGTTGGATGTATGCTGTAAATGGAGAAGCTCCAAGTGTTGGAATGGCAGATTATGCAGTCAAAGAAAACGATGCAGTAATTCTTTACTACGTTGATGATTACATGGATACAAAGATTCCTGCAATGGATGCTGAAACAGAAAACAAACAGTTAGCAGCAGAAGTTACAGAAAAAATCGCTTCAATTGGCAAGGTTACAAAGGATAGCGAAGCAGCAATTAAGGAAGCAAGAGCAGCTTATGAAAACTTAACTGCGACACAGAAATCTCTTGTAACTAATCTTGATGTATTGGAAGAAGCAGAATTACAGATTGACATTATCAATGGTAATGTAATTCAGACTAAGTTTACATTAGTAGGTGATGATGTTCATGGAACAAAAGCTCATACATCATATACTAACTGGATTAATGATATTACAGTAACAGTAAAGAATGGTGCGACAGTATCAGATGTAATTGCAAAAGCATTAAAAGACAACGGCTACTCATCAGAAGGAACAACTAACTACATCTCAGCAATCAAAACACCATCAGGAATAACTCTTGGTGAATTTGATAATGGTCCAAGAAGTGGTTGGATGTACGCAGTAAACGGCAAGGCTCCAAACGTAGGAATTGCTGATTATAAAGTAAAAGCCGGAGATACAATAAAGTTCTATTATGTTGATGATTACACAAAGGACGATACACCTACAGTTGATGTTTCAGGAGATACAACTACAAAGAAATTATCACCTGCAACAGTAAAAGTAGCAAAGACAGCTTACAACAAAGTTAAATTAACTTGGACAAAAGCCGACAATGCCACAAAATATCAGGTATATCGTAAAGTTGGTAAGAATGGCAAATTCGTAAACATTGCAACAACAACATCAATAAAATACACAGACAAGAAAGTTAAGACAGGCAAGAAGTATTATTATAAAGTAGTTGCAGTAAATGAAAAGGGCGAAACTGTTGATTCAAAGACAGTAAAAGCAACACCAAAGGCTAAAAAGTTGAAAGTTAAGGCAAAGAAGAAAGCCGGCAGAACAGTACTTAGCTGGAAGAAAGTAAAAGGTGCAACAGGATACAAAGTATACAGAAGCACAAAGAAAAACGGCAAGTATAAGAAAGTAAAGACAATTACTAAGAAGTCATTAGCAACATTCAAGGCAAAGAAGAGTAATAAGAAATATTACTACAAGGTAGTGGCTTACAAGAAGTAATATAAGAAATATTACTACAAGGTAGTGGCTTACAAGAAGTAATATAGGAAATATTATTACAAGGCAGTGGTTTACAAGAAGTAATATAGGAAATATTATTACAAGGCAGCGATTTATAAGAAATAAGCAAATTCAGAGAATTATAATGCATTGAAATAGTAAACGAAGTTTGTGGTTTGTTATAAGTTAAAATGTATTATGTCTTGGAAGAATTGAAGTTAGGAAAGCTTCTCATACTGAAAGGTGTGGGAGGCTTTTTTTGCTGGAAATGTAAAGCAACAACAACAATTCTTGTTAGGTTCGAATG
>ENA-OPAH01001807-OPAH01001807.1-human-gut-metagenome-genome-assembly--contig:-NODE-1807-length-13132-cov-3.507915_pt1 | contig 13132 bp, 7 predicted proteins | sample MGYA00241050_ERZ501416 | MGnify/ENA primary metagenome ERZ501416 (study PRJEB25962, sample SAMEA2042632) | human gut metagenome | biome: human gut; feature: human-associated habitat; material: faeces... | reverse complement strand
TGGACGACAACACCGTGTGGTGGGAGGGCCTGGACAAGAACCCGCCGGAGCACGCGGTGGACTGGAAGGGCCGCCCCTGGAACGGCAAGACCTCTTCGGAGAAGGGGGCGCACCCCAACTCCCGCTTCACCGCTCCGGCCAAGAACTGCCCCTGCATCTCCCCCGAGTTTGAGAGCCCCCAGGGCGTGCCCATCTCCGCCATCGTGTTCGGCGGCCGCCGGGCCAAGACCGCCCCCCTGGTCTATCAGTCCCGGGACTGGGCCCACGGCGTGTTCGTGGGGTCCATCATGGCCTCGGAGACCACTGCCGCCGCCACCGGCGCGGTGGGCGTGGTGTTCTCCCTGATGGCGGTGATCCAGGCGGTGGGCTTCTTCTTCGGCCACGGCTCCGGCAACTATATCTCCCGCCAGCTGGGCCGCCATGAAACCGCCGACGCCGAAAAAATGGCCGCCACCGGCGTGACCCTGGCCTTTCTGGCCGGGTGTGTCATCCTGGTGCTGGGCCAGATATTTCTCTCGCCTCTGGCCCGGCTGCTGGGCTCCACGGCCACCATCCTCCCCTACGCCCGCAGCTATCTGCGGATCATCCTGCTGGGGGCCCCGTATATGACGGCGTCCTTCGTGCTGAACAACCAGCTGCGCTTCCAGGGCAGCGCCGCCTACGGCATGGTGGGCATCGCCGCCGGGGCGGTGCTGAACGTGGGGCTGGACCCGCTTTTGATCTTCGGGCTGAACATGGGGGTGGCCGGAGCGGCTCTGGCCACCATCCTCAGCCAGCTGGCCTCCTTCTGCATGCTGCTTCTGGGCTGCGCCCGGGGCGGCAACCTGCGGATCCGGCTGAAAAATCTGTGCCTCCGCCGGGACCTGTTCCTGGAGATCGGCAAGGGCGGTCTGCCCTCCCTATGCCGCCAGGGGCTGGCCAGCATCGCTACCATCTGCCTCAACCGCAGCGCCGGGCTGTATGGCGACGCGGCCATTGCCGCCATGAGCGTGGTAAGCCGGGCCATGATGCTGGCCCAGTCCGCCCTGATCGGCTTCGGCCAGGGATTCCAGCCGGTGTGCGGCTTCAACTACGGTGCCCGGCTGTATCACCGGGTGAAGGAGGGCTTCTGGTTCTGCGTGAAGGTGGCCGCCGTCTTTCTGCTGGTGATCGGGGCACTGGGGTTCGCCTTTGCACCGCAGCTCATCGCCCTGTTCCGGGATGACCCGTGGGTCATCGCCATCGGCACGGTAGCCCTGCGGTTCCAGCGCGTGACTTTCTTCTTCCAGGCGTGGATCACCATGAGCAACATGATGCTCCAGCCCATCGGCAAGGCCACTGGGAACTTCACCGCCGCCAACCTGGGGACCGCTCCCTCCGCTTTTGTGGATCTGGTGAACAAGGTCCAGATCTGGGGCGCCCATGACCGCACCGGAGAAAATACCCCCGATGACAAGACCGACGACACCCCCGCTCAGCTGTCCATCACCGCTCCCCTCACCTCCGGCAACGCTGAAAACCTGATCTCTGAAGGCGACATTGTCCTGGGTGACATGTTCAAGCTGTACCGCTATGAGAACTGGTTCTACCAGATCACCATGAGCGGCAAGGAAGTGAAGACCTGGCTGGAATACTCCGCCTCCAAAGTCCAGGTCCAGGAGGACGGCTCCATCAACATCCAGGGCGGCCTCACCTACTATGACGTCATCTACGGGGAAGGCTTCTCCTACGTCATTGATCCCTCCCAGCCCGCCGGCTCCCGGATCGTCTCCATGACCTACAATGGAGAGGCGGTAGCTGATGACGCCGAATTTACCGTAGTCATCAACAACTACCGCTACAACGGCGGCGGCGACTACATCAAGTATCTGAACGAACACGGCTGCGAGTTCCTGGCCAATGACCCGGATCGCATCATCTACTCCACCCAGTACGACATGATCCAGGGCGAGGATAAGGGCCAGGCCCGGAACCTCCTGGCGGACTACATCCGCGAGGCCGGCGAGATCTCTCCCACCATCGACTCCACCTGGAGCATCAAGCTCCCCGAATAACCCCTCGTTTGCATCAGCCGGCCAGGAAACAGGCAACTACCTGTCTCCTGGCCGGGAATTTAATTTTGGACACGACGCAGGTTGGTATGGGCGCTCTCTTGCATTTCACTTAAAATAGAGGAAATGCGCCAGCCGGAAACCAGTGCGGTATGCGGAGCTGGGCGCAGAGAAAACCGTGCAAGAGGATTCCGGTTCCGAGGTGGTGATTGATGCAGGATGCAACGTTTCCATATTTCTCATACCTTGCGCCCCGTTTCTGTTAGTCTGCCCGAAGCGCGGCCACCGGGTCACTTTTTGCCGCCTTGCGGGATGGAATCAGTCCACCGATCAGGGTTAGTACCACACTCAACAGGATCAGGACGACGGCGTTTGCAGGAGGAAGTACCGCATGGATATCTGTGGAGCCTGCCATAGAATGAATCAACGCATTACAGGGGATCAGGAGCAGCAGGGTCATTCCAATGCCAATCAATCCCGCACACAGGCCGATGATGAAGGCTTCCGCGTTGAACACCTGGGATATATTCCCCTTGGACGCGCCAATGGCGCGAAGGATGCCGATCTCTTTTTTTCGCTCCAACACACTGATATAGGTGATCACACCGATCATGATGGAGGAGACCACCAGGGAAATTGCCACAAAGGCAACCAGCACATAGCTGATGGTATTAACGATTTCCGTCATGGAAGACATCATGGTTCCCACCAGGTCGGTATAGCTGATCACCTTTTCCTCCTGGCCGCTGCCCGTCATGCGGCTGTTGTAGGCCCCTAAGATTTCGGCGATGGATTCCTTGCTCTCAAAGTCCAGCGGATAAATATCAATCTGCGCAGGCTTACTCAGATCAGCGTATCCAAAACTATTGAGATTCCCATCAAAGGACGCGTCCTCAGCAGTCATCATAGATCGGAGCAGCTCTGTCAGCTCATTTTCATCCATATTCATTTCGATGGCGTTGGCAAAGGCATCGGCGTCTATGGTGAAAGCGTCCTCCATATTTGCCCCGATCTGCTCCATGGCCTGTTCCATCTGACTTACAATCTGCTGTGTCGCCGCCGCCATTTGGAGCTGCATAGCCTGCGCGACCGCCTCGGTGTAGGAGTCTGTGACCGTCTGCATATAATCACCGATTGCGTCGGAAATCTGGGCCTCCAGGGATTTCGCGTCGATGATCTCCGCAATCTCAGCGGTCAAGAGCATTTGCGCCTCCGACGTCTGCAAATAATCATGAAAATGCTCGCTCATTTTGCTGGGGTCCGGTAGAGCTTTGGCAGCCGCATATTCCTGATAGCCCTTCACCATATCAGCGGCCAGCGCATCCAGCTCCTCCTGGGAGATGGTGACTTCCTCACTGATTTTCAGAATGTCTGGGGCTCTTTCAGCCATCATCGCCTCCACTTCCGGCGTTTGCAGGTACGCATGAAGAGATTCGCCGAATTTGTCCGGGTCAGTCAGCTGCGTTTCCGTAACATAGCTTTGATAGCCCGATAAAATATCTTGAATCAGAAGCTTCATTTCCTCCAGGGACACATCCGCCTCTACATTGGATTGAACGATCTTGCAGATCCCGGCATGTAGCCGCTGCTTGGCCTCGGGGGTCTGCAAATACTCCATAAAGTATGTACTTAACCCGGAATAGTCGGCTTCTGGATGGGTCAGCGCATAGGCCCCATATCCATCTGCAAGGGCGCAGGCAAGCTGATGGAGCTTTTCCGTGGAAGCGGACAGATCCAGCCGGCCCAACACATCCCCCATGACTGCGCCGTCCAGCTCCGGCAGGTCAAATGTGAACTGGTTCAGATCAAGCATGGAGGAGAGATCCAGACTGTTCGCGTTAAAATAACGCGACATATCGACATTAAGTGCACGCTGGTCAATCGAGAACGCGTTTTGCAGCGCGTCCTCATTGATCGTGAACAGGGATTCCAGGTTGAAGCCGCCCTGCCCATCATCCGCCCCAAAGGCATCGCCGGTCAGCACGTTTATATTCGGCCCGGCAAGCTGCTCTTGAACAATGGAGCTTGCTGCAGCCTCCTCGATCACATGCTGTGTCAGGGCTGCGGGATAACCGATACCCGCGTCCAGTATGGTTGCTATGGCGTCCTCCCTGGGCTGCACAACACCGACAATCGTAATATCCTCGCCCTGGCTGACCAGCTCCCGCATATACTCCTCATCGCCGGATTTGTCCTTCCACACGTTGTAGGTATCATCATACTCAAAGTAATCCGCCGCGTTCACCAGCTTGAAGGTGACGTCAAGAAGCTCCTCATAATCATAGGGCCGAAGGTCTGTGGGCGCTTTGACGTCCTCCTCCGCTATAAACTGCCGGATCATTTCATCCAGCTCCAGAGAATCCCGCAGACCCATGGCATAAAGCGCAAGATCGCTGATGCTGCCGCCGGAGGTGAGCACCACTACACACTCGTTATACCGCTCTGGCCAGCGGCCCGCTTTGACCTCATACTGCTTTTGGAACAGCGATGTATCCTCCGGCATGGGATGAAAGACGTCTGTGTTCATCATCATGGACACAAAATTGTTACTGCCGGAGGCGCTGCCGACCCCAAGGGCTGAAAAAGACTGGTCTGGGTTTACCTGACGTACGCCACTGTCCTCCAGCCGGAAAATCTGGGGCGCTGCATGGTAAGTATACTCAATGGCCTTGGCGTACTGTTCAATCCCGCTCTCCCCGCTGTCGAAATACTCCTTGAGAGAAGCAAGATCGTTGGCCTCAACCTGAGCGAGCATGCTGGTAATCCGCTGTGAAACACTGGCCTGACCGGGGCCACCCTGGATACTTCCGCTGCCCTCCTCCATCATTGCAGTAAAGTCCATTCCACTGCTTTGGATCTGTAGCGGGTATTCCGACAGGGTATCTTCCTCAATGGACTGGATATAGGCATTCACACCGTTGGACAGCGCCAGGATCAGTGCAATGCCGATGATCCCGATTGACCCGGCAAAGGAGGTCAGGAGTGTCCGGGCCTTTTTGGTCCGAAGGTTATGGAAACTGAGGGAGAGGGCTGTAAGAAACGACATGGACGCCTTCCCCATGTTCTTATGGATCGGCTCAACCTGACCGCTCTCACCCATTTCAAATGGTGCAGTATCCGAACAGATCCTGCCGTCCCTCAGTTGAACGATCCGGGTGGCGTATTTCTCCGCTAACTCCGGATTGTGGGTCACCATGACCACAAGCCGGTTCTTCGCCACTTCCCGCAGCAGCTCCATAACCTGGACGCTGGTGTCGCTGTCCAAAGCGCCGGTGGGTTCATCGGCCAGGAGAATATCCGGGTCGTTGACCAACGCCCTCGCGATGGCCACGCGCTGCATTTGTCCGCCGGACATCTGGCTCGGCCGCTTGTGGAGCTGTTTTCCAAGACCGACCTTTTCAAGTGCCGCGATTGCTTTTTTGCGCCGCACCTCTTTGGAAACACCGGAAATGGTAAGCGCCAGCTCTACGTTTGCAAGGATGGTCTGGTGCGGGATCAGGTTGTAGCTCTGGAAGACAAAGCCGATCGTGTGGTTCCGGTAGGAATCCCAGTCGCGGTCCTTATACTTTTTCGTGGAAATGCCGTTGATGATCAGATCGCCGCTGTCGTAGCGGTCGAGGCCGCCGATGATATTCAGAAGCGTCGTCTTTCCGGAACCGCTCGGCCCTAAAATAGCGACAAACTCGTTGTCGCGCAAATTTAAGGACACATCGTCGAGCGCTTTCTGTACCAGCGTCCCGGTCCGGTATTCTTTTTTGATATGCTGAATCTGTAGCATGAAAGGGTAACTCCTTCTGTGATTAATATGTGAACAGTTGTCCTTTATTCTACAACGAAATACGGGAAAAGTCCCGGGCTTTAGAAAAATTTAAGAAAAGTTTATCGACAGAAAAAAAGTTCCGCCTCTGTTTTAGAAAAACAAAAAACGGAACTTTCTTTATCTGTGATACTTATGATGCCGGAAAAGTCAGACTTCCATCAGAAGACCTTTCATATAAGCTTTTAAGATTTTCTTTTTCTCCAGCGAAAGATTATTGTAAAGCGTAATGATTTCCTGCTGTCCTTCGGTAAGCTGCAGGGCATCCGGCTCGTCGAGAAAGAAATCGGCAAGTGTGATGCCGAAAGCGTCGCAGAGCTTCTGCAGGGTAGGGATGGTTGGAATATTGGTGCGGTTTACCATATTATTTAAGGTAGAATAGGGAATGTCCGCCTCTTTTGCAAGACGGTAATAAGTCCAGGAACGCTCTTTGCATAAATCCTGAATGTGCTGTATCACATCTTTATCTCTCATAAAAAGATACCTCGTATTCCTATGTAATGTAGCGGCATGAAAATTGCTACTCACATATATTATACGTCTGTAAAAGAATAGAAACAGATCTTAAAGAGAGATGCAGAAAAGCTGTACAAATAAGAAATAATGGGAATTTGAGAGAAAAAGAGAGAAAAACCCGGCAGGAAAATAGGGTCTCCCGCCGGGTTCTGCAATCGTTTCAAAGTCTGTGCTTCTTACTCTTCGGTGGAATTTTCTTCCATCTCGTTGAACTGCTCGGTATCCATCAGCTCGTCGAATGCGTCTGCTGCAATTTCGTACTCTTCATCGGAATCGATGTTGTCGAGGTTCGGCTGGCCGTTCTCTTCGTAGTAACGATACAGATAAACTTCGCCGTCTTCGTTCTCGCCGTTTTCATCGAGCGGCAGAAGGGCGATGTACTCTTTCTGGTTCGGAGCCGGGAAAATGGTCAGTACGGCACATTTTACTTCGGTATCGTCGTCCAGTGTCAGGGTAACAGTCGGCTGATCCAGATCCTGGCAGTCGCTGCCGCAGCTTGTGCAGTCTCCGCTGCAGGATGCGCTGTTGAATAATTCTTCACTCATTTGTATTACCTTCCTTTTTCGTGTTCAGGTCTTATCAGGTTCTTGTCTGCCATTCTAACAGATAATAGAAAAAAACACAATGGCTGTGCCGGGAAAGAAGAAAAAATGCGGCGGATACAGGAAAATACGGAAAAGATACAATAAATAAGAAAGAAAAAATGAAAATTTAGTCGTATTTTCTCTTGACTGTTTTCAGGTACAGCCTTATACTATCACTATTGAATCTAAATATACAGGCAGCTGAACAAACTTATCCTCAACTGCCGGGGAGGCAAAAAATGGATATCAGATTTGAAAAAAGAGAGCATTTACAGGAAAAACCGGATCAGAAAAACCTTGGATTCGGAAAACACTTTACAGACTATATGTTTGTCATGGACTGGGATAAAGAGCAGGGATGGCATGACGCAGCAATCGTACCGTACGGCGGAATCCCGATGGATCCGGCAACCATGGTACTTCACTATGCACAGGAAACTTTCGAGGGACTGAAAGCATACAGAACAGCAGAAGGAAAAATCCAGCTGTTCCGTCCGGAAATGAACGCACGCCGTATGATCAAATCCAACGAAAGACTCTGCATGCCGGGTGTACCGGAGGAGATGTTTGTAGAGGCTGTCAAAGCACTGGTTAAAGCACAGGAAGACTGGGTACCGTCTGAGCCAGGTACATCTCTTTACATCCGTCCGTTCATGTTCGCTACTGAGGCAAGCCTTGGCGTACATATGGCAAAATCCTACAAATTCGTTATCATCACCACTCCGGTTGGAGCTTACTATGCAGAAGGCATCAACCCGGTTAAGATCCTGGTTGAGGATGAATATGTTCGTGCAGTCAAAGGCGGCACAGGATTTACAAAATGCGGCGGTAATTATGCAAGCTCCATCGCAGGCCAGGTAAAAGCAGAGAAGATGGGATGCACCCAGGTTCTGTGGCTGGACGGCGTACATCGTAAATATGTAGAGGAGGTTGGAACCATGAACATCATGTTCAAGATTGCCGGCGAAATCTACACCGCACCGCTGGAAGGAACTGTTCTTCCGGGCGTAACCCGTGATTCCCTGATCCATATCCTGCGTGACTGGGGCTACAAAGTAAACGAGACCCACCTGTCCATCGACGACCTGATGAAAGCAGGCCATGACGGCACACTGGAAGAGGCATTCGGTACCGGTACAGCAGCTGTTGTATCTCCAGTCGGCGAGTTCGTATACAAAGACGATTCCGTTATCGTCAACGATTTCAAGATCGGTGAGCTGACCCAGAAACTGTACGATACCCTGACCGGTATCCAGTGGGGCAAGCTGGAAGACAAATATGGCTGGACTACTCCGGTAGAATAAACCATAATAAACAGAAAAATGCGAATAAGGGGTCCTTCCCGCACGGCGGTGCGGGGAGGATTCTTTCGTTTCAGAAAAAGATGGAGAAACCATTGGAAAGGAAACAAAACAGAATGGATCAGAATCGAATGCCTCTTGTGGAGGCGTTACAACAGTTCAGGGAGGAAGCGCCGGCTTATTTCCGCATCCCGGGACACCGGTTTGAGCGGGGGCTGGATGAGGCGCTAAACGGAGCATCGCTTGCAGCGTATGACCTCTCGGAGGCAGAAGGCCTCGACGATCTTCACCATGCGGAGGGCGTGATCGCGGAGGCGCAGCGTCTGGCGGCAGAAACGTGGAAGGCAAAAAAAACGTTCTTTCTCGTCAACGGTACGACATGCGGCAACGAGGCGATGGTGCTTTCCTCTGTGAAAGAGGGCGAAAAAATCATTGTCCCGCGGAACGTGCACAAATCGGTGCTGATGGGACTGATTTTATGCGGAGCCACACCGGTTTATGTGATGCCGGAGTACAGCACAAAATGGCAGATGTGGGGCGGCGTGACGCCGGAAACCATCGAAAAAGCGTTTGCCGAAACGCCGGATGCGAAAGCCGTGCTGCTGGTCAGCCCGACGTACTACGGTCTTTGCAGTGATCTGCAGGCGATCGCAGAAATCTGTCACTGCCACAACGCAGCGCTTCTTGTCGATGAAGCACATGGATCGCACCTCTATTTTTCCGAACAGCTTCCTCTCGGCGCACTGGAAAGTGGTGCGGATGCCTGCGCGCAGAGTATCCACAAAACGGCGGGTTCCTTTACACAGAGCTCCTTCTTATCACTCGGTTCTGGTCGTCTCGATGAGGCAAGAGTGGCCGCCAATCTGCAGATGGTACAGAGTACATCACCGTCCTACCTTCTGATGGCATCCCTCGATGCGGCGCGGCGCGGGATGGCGCTGCACGGAAAAGAGCGAATGGAACGCGCGCTGGAACTCGGCCAGAGGGCGCGGCAGGAGCTTGCAAAGATCAAAGGAATCGAAGTTCTTGGGACCGAGATGGAAGGAACGTGCGGCGTATGGAAGATCGATCCGACGCGTCTTGTATTCTCGGCAAGAGAACTTGGTATTTCCGGCTACGATCTGCAGGTGCGTCTGTACGAGGAATACCGCGTCAGTACAGAGCTTGCCGACGAGGAGAACGTGGTCTGCGTTATTACCTGGGCAAACAGCGAGGAAGATATCACACGGCTGATCGATGCGCTGGCAGGAATTTCGGCAGCAGAGAGCGGGAAAACGACGGGGCGGACGAAGTTTACAGAAAAGCAGTGGCTGTTCCGCAGCCTGCCGGAGATGGTAAAGACACCGCGCGAGGCATATTTTGCGGAGAAGGAAGCCGTTCCGTTTGCAGAAGCGGAAGGACGAATTGCAGCCGAGATGGCAGCCCCATATCCGCCGGGAATCCCGCTCATCTGCCCGGGCGAGCGGTACAGCAGAGAAATGTTGGAACTGATGCGCCAGTATAAAGCAGACGGCTGCGAATTTCACGGACCGTCGGATGCGTCGCTGGAAGTGCTGTATGTTCTGAAAGAGGAATAAAAGAAAACGGAAGTCGGTTCCCGGCGTTTTGCAACAGAAACCGCAGAGAACAGACTGTCAGGAAAAGGAGATGAATTGCGTATGAAAAAAATGATATCCTGGAACGTAAATGGACTGAGAGCCTGCATGAAGAAAGGCTTTCAGGAATACTTTGAGGCGGCAGATGCCGATATTTTCTGCCTGCAGGAGACAAAGCTGCAGGAAGGACAGATCGACCTTGAGCTGCCCGGCTATCATCAGTATTGGAATTATGCGGAAAAGAAAGGATATTCCGGTACGGCCCTGTTTACCAAAGAGGAGCCGATTTCTGTTCGCTATGGTATCGGAATCGAAGAACATGATACGGAAGGCCGTGTGATTACGGCAGAGTTTCCGGAATACTTTGTTGTAACCGTTTACACACCGAATTCGCAGGATGAATTAAAACGCCTTGCCTACCGGATGGAGTGGGAGGATGCGTTTCTTTCTTACTTAAAAGGACTGGAGCAGGAAAAACCGGTGATTTTCTGCGGAGATCTGAACGTCGCAGCGACCGAGATGGATATCAAAAATGCAAAGGCAAATGAGAAAAACGCCGGCTTTACGAAAGAGGAGCGCGAAAAATTTGCTGTAATCAAAGAAAAAGGCTTTGTTGATTCCTTCCGTATGCTGTATCCGGACACCGTGACGTATTCCTGGTGGTCATACCGCTTCCAGGCACGCCAGCGGAATGCAGGATGGCGGCTTGATTACTTTATGGTATCAGAGTCCTTAAAAGATGCAGTTGCAGATGCCAAAATCCATACCGAAATCTTCGGTTCCGACCATTGCCCGGTGGAACTGGATTTAGAGGTATAACAATTGGTAACATTGGTCAATTGACAATTTTATTCAAATGATTTACATTAATAGTATGACAATTGCAACAAATTATAAAAAATAAGGGCGGGAATTATGATACAGACAAAAAACAGAGGAAAATATCGAATTTTACCGGGAAATCCGGAGAAAATGGGCGCATCGGCGACGAAAGACGGATACAATTTTGCCGTAGAAGTATCGGATGGAAAAAAAGCAGAGCTTCTGCTGTACCGGAAAGGTCACCAGAAACCGTTTCTTACCGTGCCGCTTCCGGAAGAGGAGCGCACTGGCGTGATCAGTTCCGTGGAAATCACAGGCCTGACGGTAGGAAAGTTTTCGTATGCCTACCGGATGGACGAAGCTTTCTGCTTGGATCCGTATGCGGGAGCAGTAGAAGGAAGAGAAACCTTCGGTGCACCGATGGAAAAAGAAGAGGGCGCCTGCTGCTGCCTTCTCCCGGAGTACCCGGTAATGCGCACCACCTCACTGCACCGGCCGTATGAGGAGACGATTTTGTATAAGCTCCATGTGCGCGGCTTCACCAAAGACGGAAGCTCCCGTGTAAAGAACAAGGGAACGTTCCGCGGCGTGATCGAAAAAATTCCATACTTAAAAGAACTCGGTATCAATGCAGTAGAGCTGATGCCGTCCTACGAGTTTTTTGAGTGGACCTCCCTTACGGAGCCGGCCTATGTATATCCGGCGCCGGCGGAAGAGAAGCGCGTGAATTATTGGGGATACGGCACAAAGGCCCTGTATTTTGCTCCGAAAGCTTCGTATGCTGCATCCGCAGATGCCGTCGCAGAGTTCGCAGAGATGGTCGATGCCCTGCATGAGAATGGTATCGAATGCTTGATGGAATTCTGTTTTGCCCCGGGAACGCCTTCTGGTTTTGTCCTGCAGGTTCTGCACCACTGGCAGCTCCGCTATCAGATCGACGGTTTCCATCTGGTCGGCGATGCATCGCTGGCAGAAGAAGCGTCCAAAGATGCACTCCTTCGGAAGACGAAACTGATTTTCCTCGGTTTTGACGGCGCACGGATCTATCAGGGAAAACGCCCGTGGTTCCGGAATTTAGGGGAACACAATCAGGGCTACCAGTACCATATCCGCCGCTTCTTAAAAGGCGATGAGGGCAGCCTTTCCGACTTCACCTATTATCTGAGAAGAAGCCCGGAGACACACGGTGTGATCAATTATCTTGCGGATCACGACGGTTTTACCCTGTATGACAGCGTTTCCTACGAACAGAAACACAATCTGGACAACGGCGAAGACAATATGGATGGTTCCAACGAAAACCTGACCTGGAATTGCGGCGCAGAAGGCGTGACCCGGAAACCGGCTGTGCGCGCGCTGCGTCTCCGCCAGCTGAAAAATGCCGTTCTCATGCTGATGACAAGCCAGGGAACACCGCTGATTTACGGCGGCGATGAATTCGGCAACAGCCAGAAGGGCAACAACAACGCCTGGTGCCAGGACAACAAAACCGGCTGGATCGACTGGAAAGCAGCCGCCCGGAATCCGGAGTTTGCCGCCTTTGTAAAAGCAGCAATCGCCTTCCGGAAAGCGCATCCGGCGCTGCACGGCGAACGCGAGCCGCGCCTCATCGACTACAAATCCTACGGCTGCCCGGATATGTCCTTCCACAGCCAGAGAGCCTGGTTCTCCCAGATGGAAAACACATGCCGTTTTATCGGCGTCATGTACTGCGGAAGCTATTTCCAGGATAAAGACGGAAACAAGGACGACGACCTCTATATTGCCTACAACATGCACTGGAATCCGCATGAGCTGGCACTGCCGTCCCTCCCGGAACAGAAGGTCTGGTATCTGACGGCCGACACCAACACACCGGAAGTATTCCTGACAGAAGAAAATCAGAAAAAAGTCAGCGCAAAAACGGTCATCGTGCCGCCGCGCAGTATCATAATTTTAACAGGAAAGCAGGAGAAGAGACAGAATGATGAAAGCATGGCAGCACTTTAAAACCATTACCACACACAAAATGTGGGTCATGCGGTACTGCTTCAAAATAGGACTGTACTGGCAGGGACTGACCCACGACCTCTCGAAATATTCGCCGACGGAATTTCTGGTCGGCATGAAATACTATCAGGGCGACCGGAGTCCCAATAACGCCGAGCGCGAAGACACCGGCATGTCAAAATCCTGGATGCACCATAAAGGGCGCAACAAACATCATTTTGAATACTGGATTGATTACGGTATCAATTGTGACACCATCATCAAAGGCGTCCCAATGCCGCGCCGCTACGTCGCCGAGATGATTATGGACCGCATCAGCGCGTCCCGCGTCTACCTCGGAGACGCTTATACCGATCAGGCGCCGTACCAGTATCTCAAAAAAGGAATCGGCCACCTCTGGTTCGTCCATCCCGAGACACTCTCGCAGCTCGAATTTCTGCTGCGCATGCTCTCGGAACGCGGCGAAGACGATACCCTC
>ENA-OPAH01001801-OPAH01001801.1-human-gut-metagenome-genome-assembly--contig:-NODE-1801-length-13143-cov-3.742894_pt1 | contig 13143 bp, 7 predicted proteins | sample MGYA00241050_ERZ501416 | MGnify/ENA primary metagenome ERZ501416 (study PRJEB25962, sample SAMEA2042632) | human gut metagenome | biome: human gut; feature: human-associated habitat; material: faeces... | reverse complement strand
GAAAATGGGGTGGGTAAAGGGATTCGAACCCACGACCTCCAGAGCCACAATCTGGCGCGCTAACCAACTGCGCTATACCCACCATGTGCTTCCTGCGCCGATGCGCAAAGCGAGAGTATAGCGGATTTTTTCGGTGCCTACAAACACTAATAGGAGTAAGATGAAAAAACCTGTGAGAGGGGATGGGCAGCGCCGTTGTTGCCCGGAGTTCCTAAAGGAGGACACATGGAATTGCTTGGCGATGTGGTCTTTCTGTCGCGCCTTCAGTTCGCGTTGACTGTCATATTCCACTTCCTGTTCGTACCGTTGTCCATTGGTCTGGGCCTGTTCGTCGCGCTCACCCAGACGCGCGCCTACAAGACGCGTGACCCCAAGGACGAGGCTGACGCCCGTTTCTGGGTCAAGATCTTCACGCTCACCTTTACGGTCGGCGTTGCGACGGGCATCACCATGGAGTTTAGCTTCGGCACCAACTGGGCCGATTACTCGCGCTTCGTGGGCGACATCTTCGGCTCGCCGCTTGCCGCCGAGGCATTGCTCGCCTTCTTTCTGGAGTCGTGCTTCCTGGGTGTGCTCCTCTTTGGCCGTAAACGCGTGTCTCCCAAGTTCTACATGGTTTCCGGCTGGCTCGTGTGGTTCGGCTCGATGCTTTCGGCGCTGTGGATTCTCATCGCCAATTCGTGGATGCAGACGCCCGCGGGTTACGAGGTCGTCGAGACGGCGCATGGTAGCAAGGCGATCATCACGGACTTCTTTGCCGCGGCATTCAATCCGCAAACCGTGCCCACGTATCTGCACACGGTTCTCGCGCTTCTCGTGTTCGGTGCGTTCATCGCCATGGCGATTGCCGCGTACTACCATCTCAAGGGTCGTAACCCCGAGTTCGTCGCCAAGATGATGCGCTGGGGCGCCATCGTCACGCTCGTGTGCATGGTGCTCATGATGCCGGTCGCGCACATGCAGGCCCAGGTCGTTGCCGACGAGCAGCCGACCAAGCTCGCCGCCATGGAGGGCCAATACGAGACCGAGCCCGTGCCCATGTACCTCTTTGGCATCGTCGATACCGAAAACGGCACGGTCATCGGTCCATCGATTCCGGGACTCACCTCGTTCCTCGCCGCTGGCGATTTCAGCGCCGAATACCCCGGCCTCAATGACATCGAGGCGGCCGATCCCGGCAGCACGCCTACGGCCACGGAGGTGCAGCTCACCTTCCAGTCCTATCACATCATGATCGTCATGATGGGCGTCATCATGCTGGGTGTGTTGCTCGCGCTCATCATGGCCTTCGGCAAGAAGCTCAAGACCAAGCGGTGGCCTTATGTCGTGATGGGCTTCCTGTGGATTGCCCCGTTTTTGGCCATTCAGTTTGGCTGGGCGACAGCCGAGGTCGGTAGGCAGCCGTGGATCGTCACGGGCGAGCTCAAGACGCTTGACGCCATCTCGCCGTCAGTGCCGGCCGATCAGCTCCTCATCACGATTTGCCTCTTCATCGTCATCTATCTGGTGATCTTCATTGCATGGGCGCGCATCTTCTCCAAGATCGTCAAGAGCGGTCCCGAGAAGTGCCTTGCCGAGGCCCAGAAAGCGGACACCGTCGAGACGCAGGAAGGTGATGCATCATGACGCTCCCCATCCTCTGGTTCATCATCATCGCCGTGCTCATCAGCGCATACTACGTTCTCGATGGCTTCGATCTGGGCGCGGGCATCCTCTCGCCCTTCGTGGCAAAGACCCCGGGCGAAAAGCGCGCCCTCATGACCTCCATCGGTCCGGTCTGGGATGGCAACGAGGTCTGGCTTCTGACTGCGGGTGGTGCCCTGTTCGCTGCGTTCGCGCCCGCATACGCGACCGTGTTTTCCGGCTTCTACCTGGCCATCATGTTCGTGCTCTTCGGTCTCATCATCCGTGCGGTGAGCCTCGAGTTTCGTGCGCATGATCCGAAGTGGCAGAAGTTCTGGGACGTCTGCTTCTTCGTGGGGTCTCTCGTTCCCGCTCTGCTCTTTGGCGTCGCCCTCGGCAATTGCCTGCAAGGTGTGCCGCTCGATGCCGCAGGTAACTACATCGGCTCGTTCTTTGGCCTGCTCACGCCGTTCCCGCTTCTGTGCGGCCTGCTCGGCCTGTCGACCATCATCTTGCAGGGTGCGTGCTGGCTCGCGGCCAAGATCGAGGAGGGCACGGACTTGCACAAGCGTGCCGTCACGGCTCGCGTCGTGATGCAGGTCGTCACGGCAGTGCTCGTCGTCGCCGTCTCCATCATGTTCTTCAACTTCGTCGGCTTTCCGCCGGGCGAGGCGCCGGCCCTGCCGTTCCTCGTGCTCGTCGGTTGCCTTCTGGTCGCGGCCATCGTCGTTGGCTTTTTGGCCGCGGGACGCAACAGGAACTGGTTGGCGTTCGGCGCCAATTCCGTCGTCTGCGTTGCGCTCGTCTTCGCGCTCGTGCTCGCCATGTTCCCCACTCTCGTCGTCTCCACGGGCCCCGGTCCGTCCATTGACCTGTTCACCGCAGCTGCGAGCACTTATGGACTTACGGTGATGACCATCATCGCCTGCATTGGCGTTCCCCTGGTCGCCATATATCATGTCATCATCTACCGCACCTTCCGCGGCACCATCAAGGTGGAGGAAGACTAGAAGAAAGCATTTGCATGATCGAGCTAAAGCACCTGCGCAAGTCCTACAAGGTCGGCGATTTCGAGCAAAAGGCGCTTGACGACGTCTCCCTTTCGTTCAGGGATAACGAGTTCGTTGCCGTCCTCGGGCCGTCAGGTTCCGGTAAGACCACCCTGCTCAACGTGCTGGGTGGTCTTGACCACGCCGATACCGGTGAGCTCGTCATCAATGGCACGTCCACCAAAGACTACTCGAGTGCCGATTGGGATACGTATCGCAACCACCACATCGGCTTCATCTTCCAAAGCTTCAACCTGTTGCCCATGTTCACCGCCGAACAGAACATCCTCATGCCACTGACTCTCGCCGGAGACAAGCCCGACCACGCCTGGTTCGACCTGCTCGTCGATACCCTGGGACTGAAGCAGCGCCTGAACCACCGACCGAGCCAGCTTTCCGGTGGCCAGATGCAACGCGTCGCCATTGCCCGCGCGCTGGTCAACGACCCCGACATCGTGCTCGCCGATGAGCCCACCGGCGCACTCGATACCGAGACGGGCATCCAGGTCATGGACCTGCTGTCGGAGATTGCGAGCGACCGTCTGGTCATCATGGTCACGCACAATCCCGAGCTCGCCTACGACTACGCCAATCGCATCGTCAAGCTCCACGACGGTCAAATTGCCGATGACAGCAATCCGTTCGATCCGAGCAAGGCCGACGAGCAAGAGGCGAAGCTCGCCGCCGTTGCGCGTGATAAAGCGCAGACAGGGCGCAAGAAGCATGCATCCATGTCGTTTCTCACGGCGCTCGCGCTTTCCTTCAACAACCTGATGACCAAGAAGGGGCGCACCTTTCTCACGGCATTTGCGGGATCCATCGGCATCATCGGCATCGCCGCGATCCTTGCGCTTTCCAATGGCGTCAACAACTACATTGCCAAGGTCGAGGAGGATACGCTTTCATCGACTCCGCTCACCATCACGCAGTCGAGCTTCGACGTGACCTCCATCATGATGCAGGCGGGCGATTACGTGCATGGAGACGCCGAAGACGACGTCGCCGCGGGCGTCATTCCGGAATCCACCATCATGGCCGATGTCCTGACGGACGTGAAGACGAACGACCTCAAATCTCTGCGTTCCTTCTTCGAGGCAAACGGCGGGGATGTGAATCGCTACGTGAACGCCATCGTCTACGGCTATGGCATAACGCCCCAAATCTACAAGGCCGACACCTCCGCCGGCATCAAGCAGCTCAATCCCGGCGCCTTGTCCTCGATCATGTCCAACGACATCAGTTCCGCCGGCATGTTCTCGACCATGATGGGCTCGGCGAGCTCGTTCCAGGAAATGCTCGATGACCAGAAGCTTCTCGAGGAGCAATACGACATCGTCGCCGGTGCCTGGCCTGCCAACTACGACGAGTGCGTGCTGGTGCTCAACAAGAACGGCGGCATCAGCGACTACACGCTCTACGCGGTCGGCATCCTCGACCCCGACGAGCTCAACGATCTGCTCATGGACGCCCTTGCCTCCGAGGATCTTGACGTTCCCGACACCAACGTCGAGTTCACGCAAGACGAGGCGCTGGCGCTCACGTTCAAGGTCGTGAACGAATGCGACATGTACACCAAGGCCTCCTCTGGCTCGACGTGGGTTGATCGCAGTGATGACGAGAGCTATATGAAGACGCAAATCGCCGAGGGCCTCGACCTCAAGGTCGTGGGAATCATCAAGCCGAGCGCGACGGCATCGTCGACGTCCATGGACGAGGGCATCGGGTATCGCCATGACCTCATCCTGCATCTCATCGATCAGGCGGCTACCTCGCCGGTGGTCGAGGCGCAGATGGCCGAGCCCGATGTCGACATCTTCACGGGCAAGACCTTCGAGTCGCTCAAGGACGATGCGGAGTCCTCCTTCGACATGGGCTCGCTATTCAGTATCGACCAGAACATGATGGCACGCGCCTTCAACGTCGACAATGCCGCCATCGAGTCGGCAATGGCAAGTGCGATGAGCGGCGCGGCCGCGAGCCTCGACACGAGCAACATGTTCGCGGACATTCCCGCACCCGATTTCAGCGATCTGGACATCGACTTGTCCGGTGGCGTTCCCTCCGCAAGCCAGGTGGCGGCTCTCGAGCAAAGCCTGGGGCAGATGACCAGCGGGGTTGTCACAGGCTTTGTGGAATACGTCTCGCGCACCGGTATCACCGATCCCGCGCAGCTGGTTGGTGCGTGGGCTGCCTACCAGCAGTCGGATACGTACAAGAACATCATCAACCGGGCTGCAACGAGCATCGCATCGGGAATGGCCGGATCCAGCGAGCAGATGCAAGAAGCTTTCAAAACAGCCATCCAGAAGAAGATGAACGAGTACATGTCCACCCAGCTCGTGCCCTATCTGCAGGGCAAGATGGGCGGCATGCTGCAGAGCTACACCATGAGCCTGGCGAGTTCGATGGCCTCCGCGCTCTCGACTGCGATGGGCACGGCAATATCGGTCGACCCGAGCATGTTCGCCCAGTCCATCACCGTCAACATGGACCAGGACGAGCTCACCTCCATGTTCATGAACCTCGCGCGCAGCAACGACCTGAGCTACGAGAACAACCTGCAAACCTTGGGCTATGCCGATATAGCCGACCCGATTTCCATCAGCATCTACGCTAAGAGCTTCGATGACAAGCAGGTCGTCGAGGACATCATCGACCAGTACAACGCCGACATGGAATCCTCGGGCGAGGAGGACAAGACCATCTCCTACTCCGACATCATGGGCGCGCTCATGAGCTCCGTCACCAACATCATCGACATGATCTCCATGGTGCTTATCGCGTTCGTCTCCATCTCGCTCGTCGTGAGTTCGATCATGATCGGCATCATCACCTACATCAGCGTGCTCGAACGCAAGAAGGAAATCGGTATCCTGCGCGCCATGGGCGCGAGCAAGGGCAACATTGCCAACATCTTCAATGCCGAGACGGTCATAGAGGGCCTCATGTCCGGTGTCTTCGCCGTCGTTCTCGTGGCGTTGGTATCGCTGCCCGTGAATGCCATCGTACTCGCGATGATGAACATCTCGGGAATCCTCGCCCTGCCCATCACGGCGGCATTGATACTCATCCTCATCAGCGTGCTGCTGACCTTCATCGCCGGTCTCGTGCCCGCCATGAACGCTGCGCGCCGCGATCCCGTCGAGGCGTTGCGCAGCGAGTAGCGTCCTTAGGCCTGTCCCGGCATGCGGAACGGGCCTACGCGCGAGTTGCGTTCGGGATGACACGCACGATATGTCGGCAACCGTCAGCCATAGAAGGGGCCTTGCCTACGTCCTGATATCGGCCGTGTGCTTTTCGCTCGCCGGCGTGCTCATCAAGGTCATTCCGTGGAATCCCATCAGCATCAACGGCGCGCGCTGCATCTTCGCGATCATTCCGATGTATCTCTACCTGCGCGCGACAGGTAGGCGCTTTCACATCAACAAGCAGATCATCGGCGGTGCCGCGCTCGACTTTGCCATGCTCGAGACCTTCGTGATCGCCAACAAGCTCACGACGGCGGCAAACGCGATCGTCTTGCAGTTCACCGAGCCCGTATGGGTCATCCTGCTCGCGTGGATCATCTTTCGCTCCCGCCCGCGCACGAGCGCCGTCGCAGCTAGCATCGTCGTGATTGCGGGTATCGTCTGCTTCTTCCTCGACAGCTTGAGCGCCGGCGGCGTGCTGGGAAACGTACTCGCGATTGCCTCTGGCCTGGCCTATGCGGGCGTGTTCCTGCTCAAGGAATCGCCCAAATGCGATTTCGAATGCGCGGCCATACTGGGCTTTGCGGCGTGCTTCGTCGTCGGCATTCCCTTTTACGCGCAAGAGACGGTGTTCTCGCTCGACATCCTGCTGGCCATCATGGCACTTGGCATCGCCCAGCTGGGACTGGCGTACTTCTTTCTCTCCAAAGGGCTCGACGTGGTGTCTCCCGTCACCGCCTCGCTCACCTCGACCATCGAGCCGCTCCTCAATCCCATCCTGGTCGCGATCGTGGTGGGAGAGACCATAGGACCGCTTTCAATCTTCGGCGCGGTGCTGGTGATTGGTGCTGCGACCGCCTATAACGTCTATGCGGCGCGAAGCGGATAGCGCGCTAGAAGAGCATGAAGATGCGGGCGAGTATGTACCCGATGAGCCCGCAGCAGGGGAAGGTCAAAAGCCAGGCCGCGACCATGCTTTTGGCGACATCCCACTTGACGCGCTTGGGGTTCTTCGAGGCGCCGACGCCCATGATGGCGGCAGTGCTGCAATGCGAGGTCGAGACCGGCATGCCGGTAATCGAGGCGATGAACAGCGTGATGACCGTAGTTGCCGAGGCGGCCACGCCCTGGTACTTCTCGAGCTTGACCATGTCCATTGCCACGGACTTGATGATGCGCTTGCCGCCGACGAGCGTGCCGAGCGATATGGCAAGCGAGCAGACGATCATGAGCCACAGTGGAAACTCGGTCGCGCCGCTCGTCTGCATGTCGAACGCGAGCGCGATACCCAGAAGGCCGATCGACATGAACTTCTGTCCGTCCTGCGCTCCGTGGAGAAACGAGAGCGCGCAGGCGCATATGTCCTGGAGCACGACGCAAACGTTGTTTGCCTTGAAACGGTTGGCATGGGCGAAGAGAAACTCGATGATCTTGGTGTTCAGCCAGCCTAGCGCAAAGCCCGCTACGAGCGAGAAGACCATGCCGTAGATGACGAGCATCCACTCGCTCAAGACGACACCGGCAAGGCCGTTCATGGCGATGGCACCGCCGGTGACGCCGGCGATGAGCGAATGGGATTTGGATGCGGGAATACCGCGATACCAGCAGAAGAAGCCCCATCCGATGGAGCCGATCATCGCGGCTATGAGCGCCATGAGGGCTTGGTGCGTGTTACCCGAGAAGTTGACCATGTTGAACATGGTGTGAGCGACTGCCGTGGAGATGTAGGTCATGCCCACGAGGCCGACGAAGTTGAAGATGGCGGCCAGGGCAAGCGCCGTGCCGGGCTTGAGGCAGCGCGTCGAAACGGCCGATGCGATGGCATTGGGCGCGTCTGTCGCACCTGAGATGACGGTGACACCGATGACGAGGACGAGAACGACAATGAGCGCGGGGTGAGCGCCCGCTTGCGCAATGAACACCGGAAGCGTCAGGTCCATCTATTCATCCATTCCATCTGGGAGGGGCACCGAAATGTGCCCAAGGTATTCTACCGTAGATTTGCACGGCGGGAATGAGCATTCGCGCGGAAGTGCAGCTTAAGTCGAATAATCTAGACGGATTGGCCCAATAGGGAAGAGAAGTGGACTTATCCTTTACATTACCCCTACAGTAACCCATTAAAAGTACCCCATTCGGATGATTTCTATTATGCTCCTCCTTGATAACTTGGATTAGTTACCATGCGTGCTCCTGAGCCCTGGGGGAAGGGGTAATCGATGGATCAAATCGTTCATGCAAGACTCATAGAACCCGCACTACCTTCGACTCTCGTGGCGAATCGTCCCTTGATCGAAGAGTTGAAACGCGCGGTCTGCAGCCAGCGCATCACCTTTCTCCATGCCCCGAGCGGGTACGGGAAGACCGCAGCCATGTGCGAGCTGAGCGAGGCTTTGAGACAGGAAGGGTATAGAACGAGCTGGCTGAGCATTGACCCTGCCCTATCGGATGCGATGCAATTCTGGGCTCACGCCCATGCCTCGTTCGTGGAAAGCGGGTTTTGCCCCGGTATGGGCAATGACGAGCTTGCCAGCGATGGGGGAGCACTGGCGGATATCCTGTTTCGGCACCGTGCGGAAGTCAAAGGCGAACGCTTCGTCTTCTTCGACGCCTTCAATCGAATGAGCTCGCTTTCACTCATCGACGATTTTCTGCGCTTCTGCTTCGAAGCCCCTCCCGAATACCATTTCGTCGTGAGCACGCGAGAGTTTCTGGAGAGCTTCAAGACGGCGACTTTTAAATATGGCGAACACGCATTTGAGGCTAGGGATCTCATCTTCACGCTGCCCGAGGCCGAGGAGCTGATCCGGGATACATGCGGGAGCGCCTTTTCCGATGAGCTCATCGCCGAAGCGTATCGTGATACCGAGGGCTGGGTTCAGGGCATCAAGCTGCGCGCCCAGGCAATAGCGCGAAACGAGACAATGGGAATCAAGGGGCCAATAAACGGGAAGAACAACCTGGTACGTGATTATTTCATATGCAACATCCTTTCCGACCTGCCTCCGGATGATGTCGATTGTCTCATCCGAATATCCCTGTTCGAGAAGATAAACCGATCGCTTCTCGCCTTCGTCTTCGGCTCGGTTGCGGCGATCGAGAGGGTCGACAGGTTGCTGGCGGCCAATGCGTTCATCATGAACTGTGATTACGAAGATGAATGGTACCGGCTTCATCCCATGTTCCTGGACGTGCTCCGGTACGAGCTGAAGCGTTTCAAGATGGGCGAATTGCGCGGCCTCTGCCTCAAGGCGGCGGAATGGTTCCATGATAATGGCTATCCCGATGAGGCCGTGAAGTACCTCAGCATGTCGGGAGACCTGGACTACATAGAGGGGCTCGTGGAGGCGACAAGTGGCCTCGTACGCCCGGATATGTCCATGGATTCCTTTGCGTGGATGTGCCGGGTTCCCGCCGCGTCTGTCCCCACGTCGCCGTTTCTTTGCCTGGTGGCTGTCTGGTCTTGCGTGACCTATGCGCGTCTCGAGGATGCGGACTTTTGGATGGGAGTCTTCGGGAAACTCATCGAAAGCGGGGTCGTGACGCAGGAGACCTCTCCCGAGATGGCCTCCTTCACCATGAAGTGCCTTTCCATGAAATACCTGGCGATGGAGGGTGATGGCGAGAGGACGTTGCTTCTTTGCGAAGAGTTGCAAGATGGAAGCTGGCCCATAACTCCGTCACTGCTCAGCATGATCAACCAATCTCAGGGGGAGGCGTATTCGTATACCGGCGACTATGTCCAGGCGATGGATTATTATCTAAAGGCGCAGGCGAGTGCGAGCGTCGACCAGACAATGCACCAGCTCGTCTTCAACGAGTACACCAATGCGGTCAATCTTTACTATTGCGGAGAGCACGACAAGGCGGAGCGTTGCTGCGAGAGTCTCCTCAAGAAATGTCCGCCAGATTTCGCGATCTACGGAGCAGCATGCGCACTTCTCGCGCGTATCCTCATAGAGCGAGATGACGTGAGCCGGGTGCCGGAATTGCTCCATGTATCCGAAGACGGCCTTTCTTGCTATCGTCACATCGACCTGTATCTCGACATAATGACGAGTCATGCCTCCTGGCATTTGGCCTCGGGTAGCTCCTCCACGGCTTTCGAGGTGATTACCGAGGCGATATTGCAAGGGGAGAAGTATCGAAACGTGCCGCGCGCCGCGCTGCTTTCGGCTTACTTCCTTCAGGCGCAGATTGCCCTACACCGGGGCGACCTTAACGAGCTGCAGCTCATTGAGAACAAGTTCGCCCTTCACCTGAGGAAGAGCGATATCTTCGGCACCTTGTTGTTCGACGCCGTCCGCGCGTTTGCCCTGAGGCTGCAGGGAGGCGACGCCGAGGTTATCGAGTTGCTTGACGCAATGATAGAGCGTGCGCTCGAGCGGGATTTCAATCGCATGGCGGTTATCGCGTTCGTGGAGAGGACATTGATTCTTAACGATATGGGCGAGAACGCCTCGGCCATCACATCACTTAACGAGCTTCTTCGCATTGCTCGCACGCACGGCTACATGCGCACCATCCTGAACGGTAGGGTGCCCATGAAGCAGCTGCTGCGCGAGTACTCGACGACACGCAAGCTGGGCGGTGTTCTGCGAACCTACGTCAAGGACGTACTGCTGCACTTCGAGGCGGAAAGCTCCGACAAGAGGGAGGCTGCAGACGAGAGCACGGCGTTTCTGGAAAGCGAGTACATGCTTACCACTCGCGAGATCGAGGTTTTGCGTCTGCTCAACATGGGACTTTCACGCAACGAGATTGCCGAAACGCTTTCCATCAGCATCAACACGGCAAAGAAGCACCTTTCCAACATATACGCCAAGATGGGAGTCCGCAACAAGACCGAGGCGCTCGAGGGCTTTACGCATGGCATCGGTCAGCGAGAAGCTGAGCAATTCGACGCATAGGATAGCGAGTCTCGTTTGCTCGGGCATCAATTACCCTCACCCTTTCGATAGAACCAGGCCCCGATAAGCACCCCGGGAGGTACCCACGTTCTTATCCCGTTGATTGGTACGTTTAGGGCGTTCTTGTTTCGTTTTGCCCTCGATATCCTCGTCAACGTATACGCGTCGGAAGGAACAGACAAGTTCGTTACGGCGCATGTTTCGAAACGCGAGGCATCCCGCAAAGAGGGGAGGAAGCGTCAAGTCCTGTCCACTGTCCATGGGGACCACTCTGCTTTTGTGCGCGTTAGGTGATGATGGATGTGGCTGACTGGGGATGCTCATTCTGAGTCCATCTATTTCGATTGAAATTGGAGGGTAAAAATGAGGGAAAAACTACCTTTTAAGGTGGGAATAACTGCGCTCTCGATACTCATCGTAATCGTGACGTATCTTCTTCCCACTCCGGAAGGGCTTGTTTTCGAAGGCAAGATGCTACTCGGCATTCTGGTAGCCTGTGTCATCATGTGGATTTGCGAGCCTATCCCCATTGTCGTAACGGCATGGGCATTTGCTGCGGCTGTTCCCCTGATGGGTATTCTGGCTTCGGGGGAGACGTGGGCAAGCGGTGTAAGCGTTGCCATGATTGTCTGCTTGCCGTGCTTCGCATTTGCACTATTCGTGCAATACTCAAGCATTTCGTTACGCATCATCGCCTTCATCTTGAAGTGGGCAAAGCATGACTCCAAGAAGGTGCTCGCGGGCCTGATGCTCGCGACGGCACTTCTTTCGTTGATTATCGATGACCTCGTTCTCGTCATCGTCATGCTTCCGTTTGCGTACAGAATTTTGGATGAGAACAAGACCCCGTGGGGCAACAAGTCCAATTTGGCCAAGGCCCTCGTGCTCGGCATCGCGTTTGCATCCTACATTGGTGGCTGGATTACTCCCGTGGGTAGCGTTGTGAATATTCTTGCCATGGGCTTTGCCGAGCAGGCGTTCGGCATCACCGTGACGTTTGCAAACTGGATGGTGCTTGGCATCATCATGAACATCGTTCTTCTGCCCATCGCCTGGTTCACCATCGTCAAGATCTTCAAGCCCGAGCCCATCAGCGACGAGGCCATTGAGCGCATCCAGAAGGAACGCTCCGAGATATCCGGTTTTGGCAAGGACGAAATCTGGGGCATGCTCGTTATCGTCGTCACCTTGGCCCTATGGATTGCCGGCTCGTGGTTCCCGCAGCTCGACATGACGGTCATCGGCCTGTTTGCCCTGTTCCTCATGTTCCTGCCGCCGTTCAAGTGCGTCTCGTTCAAGAAGTGGTGCGAAGAGAGCCCCTGGTCGGTTGTCATGCTCAACTGGGCCGTCGGTTGCTTTGTTGCTGGCTTCATCGCGACGGGCGCTATGGTCTGGCTCGTCAATACGGCGTTCGCGCCCCTCATGGGTCTGCCTGTGGTCATCGTCATGATTCTCGTCGCGGTTTTTGCCTGCGTCGTCCACAACATCCTTCCCGCCGGCGCTGCTGTTGCCGGCCTCATCACGATTCCCGTCTGTGGCCTGGTTATCAGCTTGGGTGGCAATGTCACCGCGGCGATTTTCATGTGCGCCGTGTTCTCGTCCGCGGCATTCCTCCTGCCACTGGATCTCTGCGTGTATGTTGCGTATTCGAACGAGCGTAAGTACTTCTCGCCATTCGACGAGCTCAAGGTTGGCTGGATTCCCAGCGTTGCGGCCATTCTGATGGTCTCCATCGTGCTGCCGCTCATCTGCACTGCCATGGGCTTGGCATAAGACGGGAAGTCGGATTCCGTCATTTATCGTAATCGCTGCGAGGCAGCGAAAGGGTCCCGGCCCCGAACATGTTCCGAACTGGTCATGCTAGGGGTCGGATCCATTTAGGGAAAAGAGCACAACATGATTACCGACGAATACCTAAGCGCCGTTGACCTTGCCTCGGATATCAGGGACAAGAAGCTCGCACCTTCGGAAGTGGTCGAGGAGACCATCAGGGCGATTGACGAACGTAACCCATCTATCAACGCTTTCGTCTACACCAACTATGACGAGGCGCGCGAGAAGGCCAAGGTCGAAGATGACAAACTTGCCCGTGGCGAGGCGAGTGGAGCTTTCTTCGGCGTTCCGACCGCCGCTAAGGACTTCATTCCCGGCATTCCGGGCTGGCCCGGCACGTTTGGCGGCATCAAGGCCCTCTCTCACATGATTGACGATCATTGGGGCAGCTATACGGGCGCCATGAACGACGAAGGTGCGATCATGATTGGCAAGACGAACTCGCCTTCTCTCGCATTCCGTGGTACCTGTGACAACAAGATGTTCGGTCCTACGAGCACGCCCTTCAAGCCTGGATACAATTCCGGCGGATCATCGGGT
>ENA-OPAH01001796-OPAH01001796.1-human-gut-metagenome-genome-assembly--contig:-NODE-1796-length-13160-cov-13.012438_pt1 | contig 13160 bp, 7 predicted proteins | sample MGYA00241050_ERZ501416 | MGnify/ENA primary metagenome ERZ501416 (study PRJEB25962, sample SAMEA2042632) | human gut metagenome | biome: human gut; feature: human-associated habitat; material: faeces... | reverse complement strand
GCGGTGAGAAGGACTGGAAAGGAATGCTGGCGGTGTACCACGATGGACTGCGGATTGTTGCAGCTGCAGGAATTATTATTGCATTGTTTTTTGCTGCCGGGGCAAAGAATATTCTGGTTTTCTTTGGTCTGAATGATGGTCAGGCATTGGAAACAGCAACAGTGGCGTTTCGTATTTACGCATTAAGTGTGGCCATGGCAGGAGTGAATGTGGTAACTACGTCCTTCTGGCAAACAATAGGAAAGACAAGGTATGCTTCCGGTTTATCTGTTTTACGCAACTTCATTCTCATGCTGGCGGCTGGATTTTTTCTGATTGATAAAAAGGAAATCGTAGGGCTTGCGCTTGTGTATGTAATAAGTGAGGGAGTTTGCCTGCTGTTGGTTTTTGCAATACAGATATTTGGAAAAATAAAAGATTATATAAAAGAAAAATACAGCTTTACCAACCGGGTTTTTGAGGAATATTATCCCATCGAGGAAGGCAGTATGGAAAAAATGTCCCAGAATCTGAATGGATTATGCGATGAATGGGAACTTGATTTTAAGCAGTCTTTCTTTATCCATCTGATCGTGGAGGAGCTGCTTCTGAACATTATGAAATTTGGCATCGGCGAAAACGATAAGAAATATTATGTATCCGTAAAAGTAATGGACAACAACGGCGAATGCATCCTGCGGATCCGTGACAATGTCAATTCCTACAATCCCTTCGACCTCCGTGGCGATGAGGTTGACCGGGCTGTGATGGAAATGATCAAGAAAAAAGCCAAGTATTATGAATATCAGAGGAAGCTGGTGTTCAATTATCTTTATGTGATGGTCTAACTTGTTTTGCATATTGCTCCATGTTAAACTGAGTCTAAATAAATTACCAGATGTGTGCCCTACCGCCTGCGCCGGTACTCATTGGGAGTCATTCCAAATTGCTTTTTAAAGGCAGTCTGAAAATGACTCTGACTGGAAAAGCATAAAAAGGTACTGATGGTACTGATTGATTTGTTTGTGTATTGCAATAATTCTTTGCCTTCCTCCAGTTTACAGCGCAAAATAAAGGCACTGACAGAAAAACCAAGAGTCTTTTTAAAATAAGAAGAGAAATAGGATTTACTGAATCCCACATAAGCCGCAACATCACCTACTGTGAGATGCTGGTTTGTATTTTGCTGAATATAACGAATTGCTTTTTGAATGCACCCGTCCGTAGAGACGGGTGTTTTCGATTCTGCCACTTTTTGGGCAAAAGCATAACCAACCTTTGACAGAAGATCATACAGTCCTTCAATGTTATTCAGCCTTTCCGAAGACTGGATAAAATAATCGGAAAGCTGATAGGCACTGTCATAATCAAGGCCACCCTCTATTGCAGCCCTGGTGCAGATCGTCGTGGTAATAATGATGTCATTCTTCAGCTGGCGAAGTACAGTAGAACCGGTAACACCCAGATGATAATTGCTGTCACTGAATTCAATATTTTTAAATCCCTGGTAGTTACCAGTCCGCACAAGCTTCAAAATCTGTTCCTCGATGGCATAAGTCTGATTGTGCTGTTCATTTTCCTTGGTCTGGTAAGTGCCTTCGAGCAGGGAAGAATCTTTTAAAGATATTTGCACAGAGGCTCCTGGCTCTGAATCTGTCAGCTGTTCCAGAGTCAGTAATTCTTCATGAAGACAATAATTAAGAAAGAGACACTTTTTTAATAAGGAATTCATAGAGAGACAGGGAATCTGATGGAGAAAGCTGTTAAAGTCTGCGCGATCATGATTAGGAACGGTATAATCCCTGTACAATTGCAAAAGATCAGATTCTGAATATGGAATATTGGTCACTGGTCCGAAAACAAGCTTCCCATTTTCCGGATAATTCACCTTCAGGGAACAGAAAATGATACCATATTTTGTAGAACAGTAGGAAATTCTTTTATTCGAATCCAGAAGACCTTCTATATATTTCTTTGGCGGATATGTAAGGTCCGTCTGCTCCGGCATACAGAAGATACATGATTCCCCTTTAAAAAGATACATTGGGATGTTAGAATCCAGATAGTGCATTTTTATAAAATCCATCAGATTATATGAATCTCTCATAGCGAACTCCCTTATCAAACATTTTATATGCTCTATCGTAATTAATTTTTTTATAGAAGTCAATAAAAAAACACTTCAAAAAAGTATAAATATGTAAAAAATAGTTTAAATATGAAATAAAGATTTCCCGTTTCTGGTTATTATAAAATCACAATAAAGACGAGACCGAACGTAACAAAATCATGCATCATTGTAATATAATGGAGGTAATCACATGAAGAAAGAGAAAATCCAGGAGCTGATCTCCCAGATGACATTAGAAGAAAAAGCCGGAATGTGTTCCGGAGCCGACTTCTGGCATCTGAAAGGAATCGAACGTCTTGGAATTCCACAGGTCATGGTAACAGACGGACCTCACGGAATCAGAAAACAGGCAGAAGCAGCAGACCATCTTGGAATCAATGAGAGTGAGAAGGCAGTCTGCTTTCCGGCAGGATGTGCAACTGCATCCAGCTTTGACCGTGATCTGATTCGCAGACAGGGAGAAATTCTTGGTCAGGAATGTCAGGCAATGAATGTCAGCACGATCCTTGGACCGGCAATGAATATCAAACGTTCCCCATTATGCGGAAGAAATTTCGAATATTATTCTGAAGATCCATTGGTATCTACGGAAATGGCAGCGGCATTGATCGAAGGTGTACAGAGCAGACATGTGGGAACAAGCGCCAAACACTTTGTGGCAAACAATCAGGAAAAACGCCGGATGACCAATTCCTCTGATATGGATGAGCGTACATTAAGGGAAATTTATCTGGCATCCTTTGAAGGAGCTGTAAAAAAAGCAAAGCCATGGACGGTTATGAGCTCCTATAACCGCATCAATGGCAAATTTGTTGGAGACAACAGAGAATATCTGACAGAAATCCTCAGAGATGAATGGGGATTTGACGGGTATGTGGTTTCTGACTGGGGTGCTGTGAACGACAGAATTTCTGCATTGTCAGCAGGACTTGACCTAGAGATGCCTCCGGGGGATTATGAAAATGACAGACTGATCGTAAAAGCTGTCCAGGAAGGAAAGCTTGATGAGAAGGTTGTGAATCAGGCATGCGAAAGAATCCTGGACGTAATTTTCCGCTATACAGAAAACCGTGATACAAAAGCCGTATTCGAATATGAAAAAGATCATAATGCAGCAGCCGATATTGCAGCTGAATGTATGGTGCTTTTGAAAAATGATAACCAGATTCTTCCATTGAATGGAAATAAAAAGATTGCTTTTATCGGAAAATATGCGAAGACTCCAAGATATCAGGGCGGTGGAAGCTCTCACATCAACAGCTGGAAAGTAGAATCTGCACTGGAAGCAGCAAAAGAGATCCCGGAGCTTGCAAATGTAACCTTTGCAGAAGGATATCAGGATGAGAAGGATGAAGTTGTAGAAGACCTTCAGAAGGAAGCTGTAAAGGCAGCAGCAGAGGCTGATGTGGCTGTATTGTTTCTTGGACTTCCAGACAATTTCGAATCCGAAGGATATGACAGAAAGCACATGAATCTTCCAAACTGCCAGAACCAGCTTGTACAGAAGGTTCTTGAAGTACAGAAGCATGTGATAGTTGTACTTCATAATGGTTCAGCCGTACTTATGCCATGGAAAGATCAGGTAGAAGGTATTCTGGAAGCATATCTTGGCGGCGAAGCAGTGGGAAGAGCAGTGGCTGAGGTTCTTGCTGGCAAAAAGAATCCATGCGGACGCCTGGCAGAGACATTCCCCCTTCGTCTGGAAGATACCCCTTGTTACCTGACTTATGGAAAAGGATTTGATAATGCAGATTATCAGGAAGGGGTATTTGTAGGATATCGTTATTATACTTCCCGAAAAATGGAAACTGCATTTCCCTTTGGTTATGGATTGTCTTATACAACATTTGAGTACAGTGATCTTCAGCTTGACAAAAAAGAAATGTCTGACAAAGAGAGTGTACAGGTATGTGTAAAGGTAAAGAATACTGGAAATCGTGCAGGTAAAACAGTCGTTCAGCTTTATGTAGAAGCACCGGAGACAGAGGTAATTCGTCCTGTGAGAGAACTGAGAGGATTTGAGAAAATCTTCCTGGAGGCCGGTGAGGAAAAAACAGTTACTTTTACACTTGATGAACGTGCATTTGCTTACTGGAATACGATGCTTCACGACTGGTATGTAGAAGAGGGAGCTTATAACATAATGATCGGTGAGCATGCAGATAAAATGTGCTTGAGTGAAGAAATTATGGTACACAGTACAAAAGAAGTTCCAAAAACGTATTCATTAAACACCTGTCTTGGAGAGCTGATGCGTGATCCAAAGGCACAGACTGTGATGGGACCATTTATGCAGGGAATGTCACAGAACCAGGCAGCCGTTGATATGGCAGAAGCACAGGAAAACGATACATCAGGAGCTGTAAACCAGGAAATGATGGCTGCGATGATGGAAGGCATGCCACTTCGTCAGCTGTTAAGTTTTGTTCCTGGAATTAAAAGAGAAATGCTGGAACAGATGGTGAATGCTTTAAACGCTTAAGGAGAAAAAAGAATGGGAAAGACAAAAAAAGAGCTTGGTCTGGATTCCATGGGAATTCAGAAAACGATGAGATTAACGGATTATCTCGGTGATGGTATCGGACAGTTACCACTGAATATCATGAGCAGTCTGGTTGGACAGCTTACCTACTTTTACACGGAAAAAGTAGGTCTTGCAGCAGGAATGGTTGCTACCATGCTCCTGATCGCAAAGATTTTTGATGCATTTTCAGATCTTGCAATGGGAAAAATCATGGATGCAGGCAAATCTCCAAAAGGAAAATGTCGTCCTTGGTTTTCAAGAATGGCAATTCCTGCACTCGTATCAATCATTTTACTGTTTACCGTACCTAAAAATATTGGAAGTGGCTTACAGGCGGCTTATGTACTGATCACAAATATTCTGATCACAGCAATTGTATATACAGCAGTAGCAATCCCTTACGGTGCTTTAATGGCTATCCGTACAGAAAGTTCAGAAGAACGTGGTAGAATGGGAATCTTCCGTGCAGCATTTGGATACATTGCCGGAATGGTAATTGCAATCCTTTTAATTCCTATTACAAATATTCTTGGCGGCACACAGAGTGCATGGATTAAAGTGGCAGTTATTTTTGGCTTAATTTCCCTGCTTTCATTATTTATTCTTTATAAAGTATCAAAAGAAAATGTACAGATTACAGAAAAAAGTGAAGACGAGAATGTACCATTTGTAGAAGGTATCAAAATTCTTTTCAAAAATAAATACTGGGTTATCATGCTTGTACTTCAGTTTTTGATGAATATTTCCTACAGCTTAAGCATGTCCGGTGGTACATACTATGCAAAATACATTCTTGGAAACGACAATATTGTAGCACTTCTCGGAGCAGTCGGACTGATTCCTACATTTCTTGGATTTATTCTGACCGGACCTATGGCATCAAAACTTGGAATGACAAAAACATGCATGATTTCATGCGCTATGGGAGCTGCTGCCTGCCTGGTAAGAGTATTTACACCTTACAGTATTGCAACCTGTATCGTAGGTGGAGCTGTAGTTACTTTTGCCAATATTCCTATGATGTGTCTGTTTGGACCAATGGTAAATAACTGTGTGGAATATAATGACTACAAATTCGGAAAACGAATCGTGGGTATGACAAACAGTGCCAACTCTTTCGGAATGAAGATTGGATCCGGTATCGGAGCATCTCTGATCGGATGGCTTCTGGCAGCTGCCGGATATAAGGCATCTCTTGCAGTACAGCCTGGTTCCGTAAATATCGCAATCTTTGCATTTTCAATCTATATTCCACTTGCACTCTTCGTGATCATGTTTATTTTCCTTATGAAAAATGATCTTGAGAAAAGATATCCGGAGATTATGGCAGAGTTGCAGAAGAGAGAGGAAGCAAAATAAATACTGAGACAAAAGGACGGGGCTTACAAGATGGTTCTGTCCTTTTGTGGATTCATGAATGGAGGAAATAAAATGAGATTATACGATCTTAGAACAGAATACAGAGAAAACCCAATGGGACTTACTGCTAAGGCACCCAGATTTTCATGGAAAATGGAGTCACAGGAGAAGGATACTTTACAGACTGTATATGAAATTCATGTGACAGATGAAAATGGAAAGCTTGTATGGAACAGTGGGAAAAAAGTATCGGACCAGTCTGTTTTGATTTCTTATGAAGGTGAAGCACTGGCTTCAGAAACACTGTATACTGTGCAGGTATCTGTTGCAGACAATCATGGAAATACAGAATCTGTTGAAGGTACATTTGAGACAGGAATTTTTGACAATACAGAGTTTAAAGCGCAGATGATCACAAGTGATTTCCCGGAAGAGGAGACAGCCTGCCCGGTATTTGGAAAAATATTTACACTTGAGAAAAAGGTAAAGAAAGCCCGCCTGTATGCAACTGCACATGGAGTATATGAGGCATCTCTGAATGGACAGACCGTAGGTGATTATCGTATGGCACCGGGCTGGACAAGCTATCATAACAGATTGCAGTATCAGATTTATGATGTGACAGAGCTGCTTGCCACAGATAATAAAATTGAGATCACAGTTGGAAACGGCTGGTATAAGGGAATCCTGGGCTTCTATTGCCAGCCAAATCAGTATGGCACAAAGGTGGGAGCATTTGCGGAGCTTCATGTGGAATATGAAGATGGAGGTAAAGATGTAATTGCTACCGATGAAACATGGTCTGTAAAAACAGGGGAAATCCGTTACAGTGAAATTTACATGGGTGAGACAATCGACACGGATGAGCCGGAGCTTGCAGAGGGGAAAGTCCTTGTGAAAGAATTTGACAAAACAGTTCTGACTGCACAGGAAAACGAGCCTGTCCGTATCACTGAAAGAATTTCCGGAAAAGAACTGATCACAACACCAAAGGGTGAGAGACTGGTTGATTTCGGGCAGATTATCACAGGTGTTGTGGAGCTGCATGTGAAAGGCAAGAAAGGTCAGAAGATCGTAATTCGTCATGCGGAAGTTCTGGATAAAGACGGAAACTTTTATCCGGAGACACTTCGTCAGGCAAAATCAATTGATACCTTTATCTGCAACGGAGAGAAGCAGATTTTCCGTCCACATTTTACCTTCCACGGCTTTCGCTATATCTGTGTGGAAGGAATGAAAGAATTTACGGCAGATCAGTTCGTTGCCTGTGTGACACATTCTGATATGGAAAAAACAGGTGATTTTAATTGCTCTAATCAGAAAGTAAATCAGTTACAGAGCAATATTACATGGAGTCAGCGAGATAACTTTCTTGATATTCCTACAGATTGTCCGCAGCGTGATGAGCGCCTTGGATGGACAGGAGATGCACAGGTATTTTCCTGGACAGCAGCATTTAACAGGAATACTGCATTATTTTACACAAAATGGATGCGTGATGTGGCTGCAGAATCCTCACTTGAAAAAGGTGTGCCCCATGTTATCCCGGACATTCTCGGTCAGTACAGTTCTTCTGCATGGAGTGACGTAGCAGTTATCGTTCCGTGGGTGGTTTATCAGATCTATGGTGACAAAGGCATTCTGGAAGAAAACTGGAAATGTATGCATGAGTGGGTAGATTATATTAAGAACAACTGTGGCGAAAATGGTCTCTGGCAAAGTGGATTCCAGTACGGAGACTGGCTTGCACTGGACAAAGAAGAGAGCGCGGACAGAACCGGAGCAACAGACAAATATATGATTGCAAATGCTTACTATCTGTATGTAACAGATCTTGTGAAGCAAACAGCAGAGGTGCTGGGAAAAGACGAAGAAGCGAAAAAGTATGCGGATCTTTATGAAAAAATTTTGGATGCATTCCAGCGAGAATATTATACAGAGACAGGACGTATTGTAAGTGAAACACAGACAGGTGCTATCATTTCCCTATACTTTAATCTTGCAAGAGAAAAAGACAGAAAACGTATCTTGAATACTCTGCTTACAAATATTGGAAACCACAAAAATCACCTGGCTACAGGATTCGTTGGAACACCTTATATCTGTCATACCCTTTCTGAAAATGGAGCACATGAGATGGCGGCAACACTCTTTATGAAAGAGGATTATCCATCCTGGCTTTATGCAGTAAACATGGGAGCTACAACGATCTGGGAGCGTTGGAATTCCATCAAACCAGACGGAACATTTGATGAGTCAGGAATGAACTCTCTGAATCATTATGCATATGGTTCTGTAGGAGACTGGATGTACCGCAAGGTTGCCGGATTATCTCAATTAGAGCCGGGGTATAAGAGATTCCAGGTGAAACCAATGTTCGTGAAAGGTATTGAAGAGTGGGGGACAGAATTTGAATCTGTTTATGGAAAAATTGTGGCTCATACATCCTGTAAGAATGGAAAGATTCATGTGCATGTAGAAGTTCCGGCAAATACAACAGCAGTGATCGTCCTTCCGGAGAAAGAGGAAACGCATGAAGTTGGTTCCGGTGTATATGATTATGAATATGCAACAGAGACATGTCTCGCAGTAGAAAGATTCAGCATGGACAGCACACTTGGTGAAATCGTTGCTGAACCGCTCGCAGTCGAGATGTTCAATCAGATGGCACCGGGAATGCTGGAAGGCCCGATGATCCAATTCGCTTATGGAATGACACTGGCAGAACTGCTTGGGGCTGCTCCACAGGCGAAACCGATGTATGAAGCTGTTGTAAATGCACTGAATGCGGAATGTAAAAATAACAAATAACAGCTATTTATCCCACTTTTCTTTCCGATATTCCCCAGGTGTCACCTGGTAGTGTTTTTTGAAGGCTCTGCAAAAATAATCTACATTGCGAAAACCGGTTTCGGCTGAAATGGTGCTGACTTTTTTCTCTGTATGGGAGAGTAGGAGGGCAGCCTGTTTCAGCCGATAGTTTATTAGATAGTTAACCGGCGTGATGTGAAGATAGCTCCGAAAAAGATTTAAGGCAGAGCTTTTGCTGATCATAGACTGTGCAGCAATCTCATCCAGGGAAAGATTTCTTCTGTAATTTTCGTGAATAAACTGCATCATCAGCTGGAGTCTTGCGCGGTTTACTGAGAACTGTCCTGTGATTTCCGGTGTAGTGGAAAGGTCTGTATGCTTGTATATTTCCAGCCAGAGCTGCTGCATAAGGGCAGAGGTCAGAAGATGGCAGGAAGAACCGGAAGTCTGCGCAGAAATAATCTGCTTCATAAGATCAAGAACTTTGGTCTGCCAGGAAATCTCCCTGCGAAAAATCCAAAAAGGAATATTCGAAGAAATGATAGGCTTCACATAATTCTGGTAAATATAGCTGTCTGTAGCTGCAAGGAAAGAGGGCATGCAGAGAAAGTTTGGGATGACAGCATCCACAGGAGAGGAAAAACGGTGAAGGAATTTGGAATTAATAAAAATGCCGCTGTCAGATGGCAGCTCCAGTTGCTTTTCCCCAACCCAGGCAGTTACGGTTCCTGATTGAACATACACAAATTCCAGCTCTGTATGCCAGTGCCAGTCTATGCAGTTAAAATCAAACTGGGCTAAATGCTCATAATAGTAGCGAAAGGGATAGTCCTGGCTTCCGTGTGGAAGAGTTTCCATTAAATTTTCATCGGTAATAATTTTTGTATATATGTTGGTTTCTTTCATGTCTTGTTTATCCTTAAATCGAGACCTGGAGCCTGTTTGAAAATCATTCCCGCAATCTGCTCGCTCCACTTTGCGGTATATTTTGCAGAAAACCTTTTTCGAATACGCTCTGGGAAGTGCTCGAAAAATAGAAAATTATTGTTTTTACGATATTATACAATAAAAATCATAAATAATCCAATGAAAAACACAATCGAATATAATATAATCCAATAAGACAAAAATCTTCTTTAAAGAAGAAAAAAGGAGAACCAATCATGCTAAATTACCAGAAAACCAAACGAGCCTGTTATATGGGCTTTATCACCCAGGCTATAGCAGCAAATTTTGCACCTTTGCTGTTTCTGAAATTTCACACAGATTATCATATTTCCCTTGGAAATATTGCACTGATCTCCACCTGCTTTTTCTTTACCCAGCTGCTGGTTGACTTGTTTTGTGCCAGGTTTGTGGACAAAATCGGATATCGCGTGTGCATTGTGACCTCTGAGATCAGTTCCGCTTTAGGACTGGTAGGGCTGGCATTTCTTCCGGAGCTTTTGCCAGATCCTTTTGTGGGAATTATCATCAGTGTTATTGTTTATGCTGTTGGAAGCGGACTGATTGAAGTGCTTTGCAGTCCTATTATGGAAGCATGTCCTTTCAAAAATAAAGAGGCGACCATGAGTCTTCTTCATTCCTTCTACTGCTGGGGCTCTGTGGGAACCATTGCAGTTTCCACCCTGTTTTTCGCAGTTTTTGGAATGGACAGCTGGAAGTGGCTGGCAGTTTTGTGGGCAATCGTTCCGGCAGTTAATGTTTACAACTTTGCCACCTGTCCCATCGAACATCTGGTGGATGAAGGGGAAGGCATGAAGATCAGGGAACTGTTTCGTAAGCCTGTATTCTGGATTGCCGTGTGTCTGATGGTGTGTTCAGGGGCATCAGAGCTGTCCATGTCCCAGTGGGCATCTGCCTATGCAGAGGCGGCACTTGGACTGTCAAAGACCATCGGAGACCTGGCCGGCCCCTGCATGTTTGCCATTACGATGGGAATCAGCCGTGTGATCTTTGGAAAATACGGAGATAAAATGGACTTGATGAAATTTATGGCAGGATCCGGAATTTTATGCGTATTCTGCTATCTTCTTGCATCTCTGTCCTCAAATCCGGCAGCAGGACTGATCGGCTGTATTGTCTGCGGATTTTCCGTTGGAATCATGTGGCCTGGAACCATCAGTATTTCCTCTAAGAAATTCCCGGCAGGTGGAACTGCCATGTTCGCTCTTCTTGCCATGGCAGGAGATCTTGGGGGCAGTATAGGCCCTGGAATTGTCGGCCGTGTCACCCAGAATGCCGGAGATAATATCCGCGTGGGTATGGGCGTAGGACTGATTTTCCCAGTTGTGCTGCTGGTGATGGTTTTTCTGCTGAAAAAGGTGAAAGTAGAGGAAAAATAACTGGGAGTTGAAAGCTCCCACTGACAGGTCGCGAAGCAACTGCGTTCATGAGCAAGTAGCAAAGCGGACCTGGAATGTCCGCTTTACAATCTGATAAGAAGGCCCTGAGGCATTATTTAAAATGGGTTGGCGTAAATTAAAGATAAGTATATTCTGAGTATGCATATGCTGCAAAATGGAGGGAATATGCCAGATCAGAAGCTGAATAATCTTTTGAACCTTGCGCTGGATGCCACAGAAGAGGAAAGAGAGAAATCCCGAAATCTGAATGTGGGGTATGAGAAGCAGACACGAAAGTGGGAAATTATTGTGAAGTATAGTGAGATGGGGATTGCCAATGAGGAAGTTTCTGACGGAATGAAATATGGTGCGGAAAATGATAGAGATTCCGTTGAGATATTACTAGGTGGACCCGAAATCTCCGTGGTCCCTCTCCTTGGCGGGTATGCCATTGTGACGCTTCCTGAAAGTATGCTGGAACAATATTCCCAGCGTCCCCAGATAGAATTTATAGAAAAGCCCACCCGTCTGTATTTCGAAGACCTGTTTTCCAAAGAGGCAAGCTGTATTACCCAGGTGCAGCGCGATGAGCCGGGAAATCTACGGCTGACAGGGCGCGGTGTGTTGATCGGAATTGTAGATTCCGGCGTGGATTACCGTCATCCTGCATTTCTCACAGCAGACGGAAAGTCCAGAATATTGCGTTTGTGGGATCAGAGCATTCCCGGTAATCCCCCGGAGGGCTATGCAACAGGAACTGAATATACCAATGAGGAAATCAATGAGGCGTTGTCCCTCTCTGTGCAGGAGGGGCGGCGCCTTGTTCCGTCTGAAGATGGAAGCGGTCATGGAACCGCTGTGCTTGGAGTGGCAGCTGGCAGCGATTTTTCCCGTGGGGCAGTGAACCGGGGTGTGGCATATGAAAGTGACCTTCTGGTTGTGAAAATGGGTATTCCAAGACAGGACTCTTTTCCAAGAACTACAGAGCTGATGCAAGGTGTAGATTATCTGGTTCGGCAGGCTATACGGCTTGGAAGACCAATCGCGCTCAATTTAAGCTTTGGAAATAATTATGGCTCACACAGAGGCGATTCTCTGCTGGAAACTTATCTGGACAATGTGTCCGGTATGGGGAAAAATGTGATTTGTGTAGGAATGGGCAACAATGGAAATGATGCTCTGCATACCGGAGGAAAGCTTTCGCCAGGTGAAATCCAGGAAATTGAACTTGGGGTTGGTGCCTTTGAGCCTACCTTAAATGTGCAGCTTTGGAAAAATTACGAAGATGAGATGGAAATCTATCTGGAAAATCCAGCCGGGGAGCGTGTTGGCCCCCTTTTTGAAACACTGGGCGCCCAGCGTTGGCAGGCGGGAAATACGGAACTTCTGATTTATTATGGAAAACCGGCACCGTATCATGTGACGCAGGAGATTTATGTGGATTTTCTGCCGCAGGATGAGAAAACCCCCTATGTAGACAGCGGTGTGTGGAAAATAATTTTAGCAGCAAGAAATATAAAAAACGGGGAATATTTCCTGTGGCTTCCAGGTGGCAAAACGCTAAACCCAGGCACAGCCTTCTATCTTTCACGTCCTCAGGGAACCCTTACAATCCCTGCCACTGCTAGACGCGTGATCAGCGTCGGCGCCTACGACGCCCGTCAAAACACCTATGCTGATTTCTCTGGCCGCGGCTGTCGTGCCCTCCCCTATCCAAAACCCGACCTTGTCGCTCCCGGTGTTGATATCTATGCTCCCCGCTCTGGTGGAGGCTATGCATCCTTCACTGGCACTTCCTTTTCCACGCCTTTCGTTACCGGTGCAGCCGCCCTCCTTATGGAATGGGGAATCACCCGCCGAAAAGATCCCTACCTCTATGGCGAAAAACTAAAAGCCTATCTCCGTCGTGGTGCAAAAGCCTTGCAAGGATCGGAAAAGTTGCCAAATGACTTAATCGGGTGGGGGGAGGACGTTATAATAAGGTTACATTGAAGAAAGTCAGTAAAATCAA
>ENA-OPAH01001793-OPAH01001793.1-human-gut-metagenome-genome-assembly--contig:-NODE-1793-length-13190-cov-2.749981_pt1 | contig 13190 bp, 10 predicted proteins | sample MGYA00241050_ERZ501416 | MGnify/ENA primary metagenome ERZ501416 (study PRJEB25962, sample SAMEA2042632) | human gut metagenome | biome: human gut; feature: human-associated habitat; material: faeces... | reverse complement strand
ATATACTAAGGACAATGTTAATGAATTCATTGCCAAGGCAAAAGAAGCTGATGCGTTTGTATTTGGAACACCTGTATATTATGCCCACCCAAGTGGAAGAATTCTCTCTTTCTTAGACAGAGTATTTTATTCAAGTTCTAAGACCTTTGCTTTTAAACCAGCCGCAAGCGTAGCTGTTGCAAGACGTGGTGGAACAGTTGCTTCATTTGACGTATTAAATAAATATTATGGAATATCACAGATGCCAGTAGTAAGCTCTACATACTGGAATAACGTCTATGGCCGCAATGAGAACGAAGCCGTTATGGATTTAGAAGGCTTACAGACAATGCGCAACGTAGCTCATAATATGGCTTGGATGTTAAAGTGTATTGAAGCTGGTAAAAATGCAGGTGTCGCACTCCCGGCTACTGAAAGAGAGGCTAAGACTAACTTCATAAAGTAATAATTATTGCATTTTACCCTATAATCCTGTAGAATTATAGGGTAATTTATTTATAACATAACATTAGTAATATTTAATTATTCTATAATTTACACTGGAGGTCATTATGAAAGATTATTCTATTAATACTAAGTGTGTTCAGGCTGGTTATACACCATCGAATGGTGAGCCTCGTCAAATTCCTATTATCCAATCTACAACTTTTAAATATGATACAAGCGAAGATATGGGCAAGCTATTTGACCTGGAAGCATCAGGATATTTCTATACAAGACTACAGAATCCTACCAATGATCACGTTGCTGCCAAAATAGCAGCTCTTGAAGGTGGAACAGCCGCAATGCTTACATCATCTGGACAGGCTGCTAACTTCTTTGCTCTTTTTAATATATGTGAATGTGGCAGTCATATCGTTGCATCATCATCAATATATGGTGGAACTTTCAATCTTTTTGCGGTAACAATGAAGAAAATGGGAATCGACGTAACTTTCGTTGATCCTGATATTTCACCGGAAGATTTGGATAAGGAGTTTAGACCTAACACTAAATGCGTATTTGGTGAGTCTATTTCAAACCCATCATTGGTAGTATTTGATTTTGAAAAATTCAGCAAGGCAGCCCACGCTCATGGAGTGCCACTTATTGTTGACAATACTTTCCCAACACCTATTAATTGCAGACCTTTTGAATATGGAGTTGACATTGTTACACATTCAACTACAAAATATATGGATGGTCATGCTATGGCAGTAGGCGGAGCAATTGTAGACAGTGGCAATTTTGACTGGAAAGCACACGCAGACAAGTTTCCTGGAATGACTGAACCGGATGATTCATATCATGGAATTGTTTATGCAGAAAAATTCGGTAAGGCAGGATATATTACAAAAGCTACAGCACAGGTAATGAGAGATTTAGGCTCAATTCCAGCACCAATGAACTCATTCCTGCTTAATGTAGGACTTGAAACATTACACCTTAGAATGCCTAAACATTGCGAAAATGCATTAAAGGTAGCTAAGTGGCTTAAGAATAATGACAAGGTGGCTTGGGTTAACTATCCGGGACTTGAAGGAGACAAATACTACGATTTGGCACAGAAATATATGCCTAACGGAACTTGTGGAGTATTAACATTTGGAATTAAGGGTGGACGTGAAGCGTCAATTAAGTTTATGGACAACCTTAAATTCGTGGCAATTGTTACACACGTAGCAGATGCACGTTCATGCGTACTTCATCCGGCAAGTCATACTCACAGACAGATGACAGATGAGCAGTTAATCGAAGCAGGTGTACAGCCTGATTTAATTAGATTTTCTGTAGGAATTGAAGATGCAGAAGATATAATCGCAGATTTAGAGCAGGCACTAAATGCATAAAAGGATTTTTAATTAATGAGAATTACAGATTGATGTTCATTAATTAAAAAAACAAGTTACTAATCAAGGAGCATAGATTATGAAATTCAGACCGTGTATAGACATACATAACGGAAAAGTAAAACAGTTAGTAGGCGGAAGCCTTAAGGATAAAGGAAATCAGGCAGATGAAAATTTTGTATCAGAAAAAGATGCAGCCTATTATGCTAATCTTTACAAAAAAGATGGGATAAAAGGCGGTCATATTATAATTTTAAATGCCGGAGGTTCTGAGTTCTTTAAGGAATCAAAAAAGCAGGCATTAGCTGCACTTAAGGCATATCCTAATGGAATGCAGATAGGCGGTGGCGTTACGGCAATTAATGCAGACGACTACATAAGAGCTGGTGCGACTCACGTAATAGTAACATCTTTTGTTTTTAAGGACGGAAGAGTTAATTACGGCAATCTTAAAAGCCTTGTAAAAGCTGTTGGAAAAGAACATATTGTTTTGGATTTAAGTTGTCGAAAGAAAGACGGACAATATTACATAGTTACAGACAGATGGCAAAAGTTTACAGATGAAGTTGTAAATCTTGAAACCTTGAAAAAGCTGTCAGAATATTGTGATGAATTTCTTGTACACGGTGTTGATGTGGAAGGCAAATCAGGCGGAATGGAAGAAGAACTGGTTGAAATGTTGTCTAAGTTTACAGACATTCCAATAACATATGCCGGAGGAATAGGTTCAAAAGAACAGATTGAGAAGTTTGCTGAAATTTCACAGGGCAATCTGGATTTTACAATTGGCAGTGCACTTGATTTGTTTGGTGGAAAGCTAATCTATGATGAAATCGTAGAGGAGTATAATAAATAATCTCTTATAATATTTTTTGAAAAAGCTTCCATACTACATAAAGAGTAGTATGGAGGTTTTTTTATGGATGAAATTAAAGAATATGGTCAGGTAAAACTTGATCACAATAATAATCACAAGAATATATTTTTGTTAAGCATAATCGGAGAAATAGAGGGGCACGAAAATGTGGCATCAGGTACTAAGGCTACCAAATATGAACACATCTTGCCAATGCTTGCAAAAATCGAAGACGATCAGGATATAGATGGCTTGCTGATTATATTAAATACAGTTGGTGGAGATGTGGAATGCGGACTTGCCATTGCGGAAATGATTGCAAGTCTAAGTAAACCAACAGTTTCACTTGTACTTGGAGGAAGTCATTCAATAGGAGTGCCGTTAGCGGTATCCGCTGATTATTCATTTATTGTGCCAACAGGAACAATGGTAATACATCCGGTAAGAATGAATGGTATGTTTATAGGAGTGCCGCAGACCTACGAATATTTCAAAAAAATACAGGAAAGAATAAATGATTTTGTAATCAATCACTGTCACATTCGTGAAAACAGATTTTCAGAATTAATGAATGAAACAGAAATATTAACAAAAGATGTAGGTAGCATTCTTGTTGGAAAGCAAACAGTTAAGGAAGGCATAATTGATGAAATCGGTGGACTGAAAGATGCAATGAAGAAACTGTATGAGCTGGTTGATAGGGAAAGTAATAAGTAGATTGTTACTGTTGATTAAAAAACTTGTTTTAAAGAATGTACCACCATGGCATAAGGTTGTGGTGGTACAAAATAAAAACTCAATAACAAACATTTATCACACTCAAATGTTAGCATTATTACTAAAAGTTTGCTATAATATAAAAGTTACATTAAATTTTAACGGGTACAATACAAGGGGATATTGCAGAAAAAATTAGATTAAAGAATTCATCCCAATCTATATGGGGAATATATACAGAATAAAAATAGATAAGAAAAATAGATAAAGCAAGAAAAACAGATATAACAAGAATAACATATAGATATCACACAGAAGAATAGGAGTTACACAATGAATAATTTCTTTGGTATGTTAGCCAGAATGAAATACATCAATCGCTGGGGATTGATGCGAAATACAAAAACTGAAAATATTGCGGAGCATAGCTTGGAAGTTGCTATTATAGCTCATGCTTTGGCAGTTATAGGTAATACTTATTTTGGAAAAGAGTTGGATGCTGAGCATATAGCAATGCTTGGAATTATGCATGACACAACAGAAATTATAACAGGGGATTTGCCAACACCGATTAAGTATTATGCACCTGAAATAAGAGATGCATACAGGAAGGTTGAAAATGTGGCGGCCTGCCAGTTGATTTCAGAGTTGCCGGAAGAAATGCAGAATGCATATGAAAACATATTAATTGAGAATGATGACATTAATTGGAAATATGTAAAGGCAGCAGATAAGATGTCTGCATATATTAAGTGCATAGAAGAAAGAAATACAGGAAACACTGATTTTGCAAAAGCTGAGGAAACAATAAAGAAGGCTTTAGATGAAATGAATATGGAAGAAATTGAGAAATTTATTGAAATGTTTCTTCCAGCTTACACTAAAACATTAGACGAAATCAGCAAATAAAACTTATAGAAAAAGCAAAATAAAAAATGTATATAGTAAATCAAACAAAAAACAAATCCAAATGTACATAAAAATGAAATCAGCAAATAGAACATAGGAGAGCTGTATGAAAGCAGTATTTATTGCAGAAAAACCTAGTGTGGCAGCAGAGTTTGCCAAGGCATTAAAGCTAAAGACAACTAGGAGAGACGGATACATGGAAAGTGAAAATGCCATAGTTACATGGTGCGTTGGTCATCTTGTAACAATGAGTTATCCGGAATGTTATGATGAAAAATACAAAAAATGGAATCTTAGAGATTTGCCATTTATACCTCAGGGACAATGGAAGTATGAGGTGATTCCCGGGGTAAAAAAACAATTTAATATAGTAAAAGAGATTTTGAACCGTGATGACGTGGACACAATATATGTTTGTACCGACTCGGGACGAGAGGGAGAATACATATATAGATTAGTTGCCCAGGAAGCGGGAGTTAAAGGCAAAAAAGAGAAGCGAGTATGGATTGATTCCCAGACTGAGGAAGAAATTCTTCGTGGAATAAAAGAGGCAAAAGACCTAAAGGAATATGACAATCTTTCTGACGCAGCATATCTTAGAGCAAAAGAAGATTATTTGATGGGAATTAATTTTTCAAGACTCTTAACCTTAAAATATGGAAATTCCATAACCAATTATTTAAAGGGAGAGTGGAAGTCAATTAATGTTGGTAGAGTAATGACCTGCGTTCTTGGAATGGTATGCAATAGAGAGCGTGAAATAAGAGGTTTCGAAAAAACACCTTTCTATAGAGTTATGGCAAAGACTGATATACACGGACGAAAAATAGATACAGAATGGAAATCACAGAAAACATCAAAATTCTTTGAATCTCCACTTTTGTATAAAGAAAACGGATTTAAAGAAAAAACAACAGCCCAGGCACTGATAAGAGCTTTAGAGGAAAATGGAAATCCATTAGAAATGACTATTAAGTCCATCACTATGAAGGATGAAAAAAAACAGGCACCGTTGTTATACAATTTAGCAGAACTTCAAAATGACTGTTCAAAGATGTTTAAGATTAGTCCAGATGAAACATTAAATGTAGTGCAGCAGTTGTACGAAAGCAAGCTTGTAACTTACCCAAGAACAGATGCCAGAGTTCTTTCAACGGCAGTTGCAAAGGAGATAAGCAAGAATATTTCGGGCTTGCAATATTATCAGCCATGCAGCGTTTTTGCGCAGAATATTTTAAAGCAACAGTCCTACAAGAACCTTGCAAAGACTAAATATGTAGATGACAAAAAGATAACAGATCATTATGCCATAATACCGACAGGTCAGGGATTAAACGGTTTGGCTAAGCAGAAACCAATTAATCAGAAAGTGTATATGCTTATAGTGAGACGTTTCTTAAGCATATTCTATCCACCGGCAATATACAAAAAAGCTACTTTGGTAGGAGTTATGCCGGCAACATTTAGTGATGGAACAACAACTACAGAACACTTCTCATCTAACTTTAAGATTTTGGCTCAAAAAGGTTATCTTGAAATAGCAGGAGTTCCTAGCAAAAAGAAAGCTACCGACAATAAGACAGACAATAAATCAGACAAAAAAACTAATGAAGAAAAAGCTAAAGAAGAGCTTGAAAATGAAAATATTATCAACGAAGAGGCAGAATTAGATGAAGAATTTTTTAAATTGTTGTATAATATGCCCAAAGGTGGTAAAATTACCGTTAATGAGATGAGTATAAAAGAAGGTGAGACAACACCACCTAAAAGGTACACATCAGGTTCGATTATTCTTGCCATGGAGAATGCAGGTCAGCTTATTGAAGATGAAGATTTGAGAGCACAGATTAAAGGCTCGGGAATCGGAACCAGCGCAACAAGAGCAGAAATAATAAAGAAACTGGTGAACATTAAGTACATATCATTAAATAAGAAGACACAGGTAATTACTCCGACTCAGTTGGGAGAAATGATTTTTGGAGTAGTTCACGGTTCGATTAAATCATTGCTTAATCCTGAATTGACAGCCAGTTGGGAACTGGGCCTTACCCAGGTAGCGGAAGGAAAAATAACATCAGAGGAATATATGAAAAAGCTGGATGATTTTATCAGGGGCAGATTTAATAACGTTATTAATTTAAATAACGCAGGTCAGATGACTAATTATTATAATTATGTGTCGCAATTTTATAGGAGGAACAATAAGTAATGTGTGGAATAGTAGGTTATGTAGGTGAAAGAGACTGTACAGACGTTTTATTAGATTCATTATCTAAGTTAGAGTATAGAGGATATGACTCAGCAGGTATTGCCGTATTTGAAAATGGAGAAATAACAGTAGAAAAGGCTAAAGGCGAGTTAAAGAACTTAAGAGAGAAAGTAGCTGAACACAAGCCAATGGGACATTGTGGTATCGGTCATACAAGATGGGCAACTCATGGTGAACCATCAGATATTAACTCACATCCTCATGGAAATAAGAGAGTATCAATTGTACACAATGGTATTATTGAAAACTACAAAGATATTAAGAATTTCCTTATTGACAAGGGATACACATTTATTAGTGAAACAGATACAGAAACAGTAGCTAAATTATTAGATTATTATTACGAAGGTGATCCTGTAGATGCAATTATCAAGACTCTTAAAGATGTAAGAGGAGCATATGCACTTGGTATTGTATTTAAAGATTTTCCTGACAGAATTTTTGCAGTAAGAAAAGATAGCCCACTTATAATCGGTGCCGGTGACGAAGAGAACTTTATTGCATCAGACGTACCTGCAATTTTGAAATATACAAGAAATTACTATCTTTTAGAAGAAAACGAAATTGCAACAATTAAGTCAGACAGAGTTGAGTTCTGTGATATGCATAAATTACCTATCAAGAAAGAAGTTCAGGTTTCTAACCTTGATATGGATGCTGCAGAAAAAGGCGGATATGAACATTTTATGTTAAAAGAGATTCATGAACAGCCTAACGCAGTAAAGACAACAATCACACCAAGAATTGTAAATGGAATGCCAGACCTTTCAGAATGTGGTTTAACATTAGAAGCTTTAAAGAATTACAGAAAGTTATTTATTGTAGCCTGTGGTACAGCAATGCATGCCGGTATGGTTGGAAAATACGTAATCGAAAAGCTTGCGAGAACAGAAGTAACAGTGGATATTGCATCTGAATTTAGATACAGAGATCCAATTATAACACCTGAAGATTTAGTTATTGTAGTTTCACAGTCAGGTGAAACAGCAGATACTAAGGCAGCACTTCATCTTGCACACGAGAAAGGTGCCAAGGTTTTATCAGTTGTTAACGTTAAGGGCTCATCGATTGCAAGAGAATCAGATATGGTTCTTTACACACATGCAGGTCCTGAAATTTCGGTTGCTTCAACTAAGGCATTTTCAGTGCAGATGTCAGTAATGTACCTTCTTGCATTTGAAATGGCATATGCAAAAGGGCACATTGATGAAAATGAATGTAAGAGATTAACAGCTAAGCTTGCTGAAATCCCTGAAATTATTGAAAAGACAATGGAATGTGAAAAGAAATGTAAATATGTTTCAAGTAAGTTAATTACAGCACAGAGCTTATTATACATTGGTAGAGGTTTAGACTATGCATTAAGTATGGAAGGTTCACTTAAGTTAAAAGAGATTTCATACATTCATTCAGAATCATATGCAGCAGGTGAATTAAAGCATGGAACAATATCATTAGTAGAAGATGGAATGCCAGTAATCGGCGTAGCTACTCAAACAGAATTATTAGAAAAGACAGTAAGCAACATTGTTGAAGTTAAGTCAAGAGGAGCATTTACAATTGCCGTATGTAAGGAAGGAACAGAATTTAGTGAGGGCGTAATCGATGAAGCTATCGAAGTACCTGCAATGGAAGATGTTTTAATGCCTATGTTAACAGTAATTCCTTTACAGTTAATTGCATACTATACAACAGTACTTAAGGGATTAAACGTAGATAAGCCTAGAAACCTTGCAAAATCCGTAACAGTAGAATAAAGGAGAAAACCAAATGTATACAATAAAGGATTTATATGATTTAAATGAAACAATAGCTGCGAAATTATTTGAAGGAAAAACATACCCATGGGAAGTTTTAGCTGATATTGGAGACTTTATTATGAAACTTGGACCAACACTTCCAAAGGATGAATTTAATCAGATTGAAGATAACATCTGGGTTCACAAAACAGTTAAGATTGCTCCAACAGCAAGCTTAACGGGTCCTTTGATTGTAGATGCTGACACAGAAATAAGACCATCAGCTTTCGTTAGAGGAAAGGCAATTGTTGGGAAGAACTGTGTAGTTGGAAATTCTACAGAATTAAAGAACGTTGTTTTATTTAATACAGTACAGGTTCCACATTACAATTATGTTGGTGACAGTATACTTGGAACACATTCTCATATGGGAGCAGGTTCAATTACATCTAATGTAAAATCAGACAAAACATTAGTAGTAGTAAAGAACGGCGATGAGCAGATTGAAACAGGACTTAAAAAGTTCGGTGCAATGCTTGGAGACTATGTAGAAGTTGGTTGTAATTCAGTATTAAATCCGGGAACAGTAATCGGAAGACACTGTAATGTTTATCCATTATCAAGTGTTCGTGGAGTTATTCCTGAAGGACATATTTTTAAAGACAAAAACAACATCATAAAGAAAAAATAATCATAAAATGTAAACGAAAAGTGATTGCAAAAATTGCAATGATAAACTATAATTACATTATCAAAATAATTAATATTTATTAATTATTTTGACCTGAAATGTTCGTGAATCCTGCCTATTTTGAACCTACAGTTTGAATAAAGGGATTCCTAATCTCTAAAGGGATGTCAAGCCTCATTATCAGGTGGAAGGCAGAACTTTAGATGCGGTTGCCCACCTGGCGTTTGCTAGGACTCAAAACGCAGGCCGGCATTTCAGGTACATATTTTATAACCAATCACGAAGTGATTGATTATGATTTCGAGCACCTTATGCGAAGCATGACTTGAATGTGCGAGAAACGATTATAACAGATGAGAAACGTAGTATATTTTTTATACTACGTTTTTTTTCTGAGAAATCTTATCAGAAGAAATAATGGGGGAAGTATGAAATTAAAACTAGCAGTATGTATTTTTGTGGCAGTGTTTTTGTCAGCGGTTATTTTTAAAGTTAATCAGGTAGAGTATATTCCTGAATATGATTCAGGAGGAAAGTCCCTGCAGGTGGTCAACAGCGAAAATATTACTGAAATAAAAACAGAAGCAGAGACCACAACAAATGAAGAAAGCAAAAAAGACAACACAGTTAGAATTGTTATTCTAAATAATAATTATATCACAATGCACTATTCAAAATTTGTAGCCAAGGCATCAGTATTAAACATATATTTTGGAAAGAATTTTAAGAATAAAAAGAGCATAAAGAAGCAGATTGATATTGGAACAGGCAGTAAATATTTTAAACAAAGCAATGTTATAAAAGTGGAGCCTAAAGGTGAAATGTCAATACTGAAAGATGAAAAGAATATGCAAAGTTATAAGGGGATTTTCTACATATATAAAGAAAGCAGCGGCCTTGTGTTAGTTAATCAGGTTGGCATGGAAGATTATGTTGCAGCGGTAATTTCCAGCGAAATAGGGGAAGAATCGCCAAAAGAAGCCCTTAAGGCACAGGCAGTTTGTGCCAGAACATATATTATGAAAAGTCAGGGCAAAAAATATAAAAAATACAATGCCAAGGGAGACGACAGCGTAAGTTATCAGGTGTACAACAAAAACGTTCCCGGAGAAAACAGCATAAAAGCAGCAAATGAAACAAAAGGCACGGTAATGAAGTATAAAGGAAAATTAATAAATGCATATTATTTTTCTACGTCATGGGGATATACAACAGACTATAGAATATGGGGGATAAAGAAACAGAAATATTTAAAGGAAACCAATCTTACAACAATCACGGAAAACATATCAAATGAAAAAATCTTTGATAAATATATAAAAGAAAAACCTAAATCAGTGGAGAAAAAATCGCCTTTTTACAGATGGACAACATATCTGACAACTAAGCAGATAGAAAATTCCATATACAAAAATATGGCAGTAAATGTAGGCACAATTAACCGAATGGAAATAAACAAAAGAGGGGCAGGGGGAATAGTTGCCCAAATGACTATTTATGGAGATAAGAGACAAATATCCATTGTAAATCAAAATCAGATTAGAAAAATACTAAGCTCATATTACTCAACAATAAAACTAAGCGATAAAACCAAGAGAACAAAATTAAGCATGCTTCCAAGTGCGTTTATTTCAATAAAAAGCGTGTACAAAAACAACAAATTGGATGGAATAAAAATATACGGAGGTGGATTTGGACACGGAAGTGGAATGAGCCAAAGTGCTGCCTGCCAAATGGCAAAAAAAGGAAAAGGTTACAAGGAAATACTTGCAACCTTTTATAATGACGTTGAAATTACATCTTTACAGTAACTGTAGCTTCAGTTTCAGGGAAGAGAAGCTTATTGATTTCCGCACCGATAAACATTATATAAATCAAAAAATAAATCCATAACATAAATACGATTACAGCGGTAAAACTTCCATACATATAAGACATTCCTGAAAAGCTGTCTACATAAATAGAAAAGATATAGGAAAAAACAACCCAGCCAAGTGCTGAGAAAAAAGCACCCGGAAATACTTTTCCAAAAGTAGCAAGCTTAAAATTGGCAAGTCTGTATATTAATGAGAAGAAAAGCACCAGAAGTAAGAATACCAAAAGATATCTAAGCATTAATGTAACAATAGATATCTGTCTTAACCATGGAGCCAGTGATATGGCAAGGTTAAAGAGCTTATTACCAAAAACAAGTAGTACCATTGTAGAAGCCAATGCAACAGTAAATATTATTGTATAAAGCATTGATACAAATCTTGATATGAAATAATTACGTTTCTGGTGAATTTTTACTATTTCGTACAAGCCAAACATTACAGACAACACGCCTTTAGATGCTGACCATATTGCAGCAATGGCTGTAATGGACACAGCAGTGCTTGATACATGTTCATATATTTCACTAACAACCTGAACAAATAAAGGCTTAAGAGAATCAGGTGCATATGAATGAATCAAATAAATAATAGTATTCTGATTAATTGAAGCATGACCTATTAAATTAAAAAACAAAAGTATAAATGGAAAAATGGACAAAATAATAAAGAAAGAAGCCTGAGCTGTATAGATACCTACTTTGTCCTGCCCAATAGTGTCAATAAAGTCATATGCTTTTTTTATAAAATTAAATAATTTATGTTTCATAATAAAATCCTTTACTTAATCATATGAGTTAGTATAGCATTTTTTACTATTATCAACAATAAATAAAAATATAAAAGTGTAAGCAACATTATGAGTAATACGGCATAAAATATAATAAACAAAAAGAGGAGATAAAAATGTCAGATTATAAAATGATGTCGTGCAATCAGTGTTGCCATACCGGAAAAGATTGTGATGTATGTGTAAGCCCCGGATGTGGTGAACCTGAAAACTTGTCTATATATTCCCCTATAATATATGATGAGGTAGGAATAAATCTGTGTAGAACAATAACCATACCTGAGAATATTTTAACACTTTATTCAACGACAACTTACGTTCAGCTTTTGGTGGCGGATATAAAAATATATTCAGGAAAAGGCTATTTTACAGGTGAAGAAGAAACAGTTGAATATACTGAAGAGGAATTGGCAGAAATGGGAAATCCACCTACTTTTTCAACAGTATCAACCATACCAGGAAGAGCAAACTGCCTGCGTGTAAAACTTACAAACCTAAGAGTAGTATTTAAAATCAGACTATACGATAATTGTAAGAAATACATTACAACAGTTTCATTAGAAGCAGTATATTTGCCGGCAGTTGGAACAACAAACTACAATCCGGACACAAATCCAAGAAGTGTAACCGTTGACATGTATGCACCTTATGGGGCATCAACAGTTTACAATTCATACGAAGAATACTATATCAACTACGTAGGCTTTAATATGTATGACAATACAGTAGAAAATGGTTTAAATATGAATGCAGTTGCGAAAGTTATGGAATTTAATCCCACAACTGGAACAATGTCTGCAGGAATAACATTATATCTTAGAACAGTTTATTATCAGGCATACAAATTCAACTCATTAGGAAAAACAATGCCACCGAAAATGAACACCCACGAAGCAGAAAGCAATCCTTGCCTTAAATTCGTAGAAGGCGACTTGTTATTAAATGATGTAAAACCACTGGAACTGGAACCGCCAATGTGTGAGGGAGAAACTAAAAGAGAAATAAAAGACAATAACGAAATAAACCAGTGTTTAAAAGAAATATTAAATACATGCAATAACGAAGATGAAGAAGTAGATGACAAAATATAAAAAAACAGGTCTGCCATGAAAGTGGCAGACCTGAAATAAGTAAGGGAAAAATATTACCACATTTCCCAATCATCATTTGCATCAAAAGAAACAATGGTGTCAGGAGTTACTTGATTTTTCTCGTTAAGGTACATTATCCAAACCATATCTGTATCATATGTATCCTTTGAAAAATGAGTTTTTCCACAAATAAAGTCTAAATATTTGTCAGAGGAGTCATAATTGTAATTTTTTACGTCTAATCTTTTTAGAAATTTTTTGAAATTAGTAGGCTTTTTAATATTAATTAAATTTTTTAACTTACAGTCCATATTAAAAAATTTGTAATTATAAGTAAAAGTATAATTAGAGTTTATGCTAACTATTCCTGTACCAACATAGAAAATGTCACCTTTTGAATTACTTAAGGTATAATCATAATTGTC
>ENA-OPAH01001784-OPAH01001784.1-human-gut-metagenome-genome-assembly--contig:-NODE-1784-length-13229-cov-2.776074_pt1 | contig 13229 bp, 9 predicted proteins | sample MGYA00241050_ERZ501416 | MGnify/ENA primary metagenome ERZ501416 (study PRJEB25962, sample SAMEA2042632) | human gut metagenome | biome: human gut; feature: human-associated habitat; material: faeces... | reverse complement strand
TTGCAGGACGCTCTGGTAGAGCTCCTCAAAAAGGTGGTTGAATTGTGCCGCAAAGCCTGTCATGGTGTGCCTCCGGAAAGTGATTATATAAGCTAACTAAACGCTATGATACAAAATACGGCCTGGCTTGTCAAGGTAAAGCGGCGCAAAGCATCCCAAATTTCCGCCGCAGATCCCCGGAAAATCAGTGATCCTGACGGAGGAGGGGGAAAAACCCACTTGACAACAGCAGGGATACTGCTATAATAAGCTTAACAATTGAACAGCCTTATCAAGAGTGGTGGAGGGATCGGCCCGATGAAGCCCAGCAACCTGTGCATGTCTGATGCGTAAGGTGCTAATTCCGGCGGTGAAATATCGAAAGATGAGGAACAAGCTCATTTCGCGTTCCGCCTGCGGAGCGTGTTTTTTTCTTCTTTTTCCAGAGGCTGTTTCTCTTGCAAATTGACTTACCCTTTAGAGAAAGGACAAACAGCTATGAAAGAACATGTATTTACATCTGAATCCGTGACCGAAGGCCACCCTGACAAGGTCTGCGATCAAATCTCCGACGCCATTCTTGATGATTTGCTGGCCCAGGATTCGTCCAGCCATGTGGCCGTGGAGACCTCCGCCGCCACTGGCGTGTTCCTGATCTTCGGCGAAGTCACGTCCAAGGGGTACTGCGACGTGCAGTCCAAGGTCCGCGAAACCCTGCGCAACATCGGCTACACCTCCTCCGAAGTCGGCCTTGACGCCGATTCCTGCGGCGTGGTCGTGGCCATCACCGAGCAGAGCGCCGAAATCAACCAGGGCGTTGCCCGTCTGACTGGCGATCAGGAGACCGCCGCCAGCCGCGAAGAGCGTTACGAAGCACAGGGTGCCGGCGATCAGGGCGTGATGTTTGGCTACGCCACCGACGAGACCCCGACGCTGATGCCGCTTCCGATCTACTTGGCACATCGCCTCGCCTTCCGTCTGACCGAGGTTCGTAAGTCCGGCGAAGTGCCGCACCTGCGCCCGGACGGCAAGACCCAGGTGACCATTGAGTATGACGATGACGATAAGCCCGTTCGTCTGGACACCGTGCTGATCTCCACTCAGCACGATCCTGAGGTTACGCAGGATTGGCTTGCTGTTGAGCTGAAGAAGCACGTGATTGACCCGGTGCTTGATGAGGTGCTGGGTTCCAAGGTGCCGCATGACAACTACCGTCAGCTGGTCAACCCGACTGGTTCGTTCATCCTGGGCGGCCCGGCGGCCGACGCCGGTCTGACCGGCCGCAAGATCATCGTCGACACCTACGGTGGCGCTGCCCACCACGGCGGTGGCGCGTTCTCCGGCAAGGACCCGTCCAAGGTCGATCGTTCCGCCGCGTACGCCACCCGTTGGGTTGCGAAGAACATCGTGGCTGCCGGCCTGGCCCACAAGGTCGAGATCCAAATCGCCTACGCTATTGGCGTTGCCGACCCGGTATCCGTCAACGTGGAGACCTTCGGCACCGAGCAAGGCGTGACGCGAGGCCAGATCGCCGCCGCCGTGCGCAAGGTCTTCGACCTGCGCCCCGCCGCCATCATCGACGAGCTGGATCTGAAACGTCCGATTTATCTGAAGACCGCCGCTTACGGCCACTTCGGCCGTACCGACGTTGAGTTCCCGTGGGAGAAGACCAACAAGGTCGAGGAGCTCAAGGCCGCGATTGCTGGGGAGTGAGCTGAATTAAGTTCCAATTGAATTAAACGGGTGCCTCCCACTTGTTACGGTGGAAGGCACCCGTTTTTCAAGCACTGCTAACATGCCTCTCTATTCAGAGGCATGTTAGCAGTAAACCCAGTAATATATTCCAGTGCGCAGTAGCATGAAAACATATCTCGCCTAAATGCCAAAGGAGCCTAGCATGGAACGCGTCAGACTTGTCGACTGGCTAAAGAGCGAGCGAGACCAGCATGTTGGTGGAGGCCTGTACTACAACTCACAGATTCTATTTGCCTACAATTCCAACCACATGGAAGGCTCCACTCTTTCACCAGAACAAACCGCGCAGCTGTTCAACACGGATGCCTTGCTCCCCGACAACATCAACGATGAAATCAGAGCAGACGATGTCGCCGAAACAACGAACCACTTCAATGCGTTCAATTGGGCCTTAGATCATGTAGACGACCCAGTAAACAAAAGCCTTGTATGCAGCCTTCATGGAATTCTCAAACGCGGCACCAGCCAAGAATTCGACGCCAACCGCAACGTCGGCGGATACAAAATAGTGCCCAACGTCATCAGCCAACTTGAGGGAATTCATACGGTACTCCCCGCAGATGTGCCTCTTGCCATGAAACAGGTATTCAGCTTGTACTCACAATTGGAAGATGATCCTTTTGCAATCGCAAAAGCACATTGGATGTTCGAATCCACGCACCCATCCTCCGACGGTAACGGTCGAATTGGGCGACTCGTCATGTTTAAAGAACTCTTGTGATATGGCCTGATTTTTGTTCCGCCCTTATAGTGGGGCGAAAAAAAAATCAGGCCATATCATAAGCGCCTAGACCAAGGGAATCCGGCACGTCTCAGACCAACCGCACGCCCTTTCTTGTGTACAGATCTAGTGGTGCTTGCCCTCCATCCCGTCTTGAGTATCAGTATCATAGGCATCGTCGATGTCGAATCCGCCTATAAGCACAAAGCGCCTCAACATATTTGTGGCACGCATGCGTACTTTGAACACCGGCAATGGTGTGTGATCGCATTGCTCGAAGAAAGCTTTCGCTCGATGTACGTCAATCGAGGAGCGCAGCACATCGAAACGCCCGAACTCGTTGATGTTCGCTTCATCTATACGTTTGGCAAGGAACTCCTCGACCACCGACCTATTAACGCCCAGCCGATCGACTAGTTTGTCGACTTGCTCGTTCTTCTCTCGCGCAGCATAGCGAGTGATGTAATCACGTAGCGTAATGCCGGCTTCAACCTCCACGTCGCCACGCTCCACGTCATGCAGGAACAGTTCGGCGAGTCGTTGTTCGTCCCGCGAGAGCGCGGCAAAGGAACGGTGTAGCTGCGCAGACATCTCCGCCAATTCCGGGCTATTCTCCTTGAGCGCCTTCAGCCATTTATTGAAGTTGGCATTCATGTAATCGGTATCGATGAGTCCGGTATTGATTTCGGTAAGATAGCCATCCAATTCATATGGCGCTTCGGGATTATTTTTTACGCCATCATCTGAATCACCACCGCAGCCGCTATTGCCATAGAACAGTTCTTTATAGCGTTGCGCAAGAATGAGGTATGTACGTTCGTCGATTTGAGGACGCACTACTTCAGACTCGTCATGCTCATCATTGTCCTCATTCGTATCGTCAGTATCCGTACTATCGACCTTGTATTCTGTGGTACTCCAGTCAAAGCCCTGCACTTTCGCCGCTTCAAGGTACCGGTTCAACTCCACGAACTCCTTGGCAAACTTGCGTCTGGCCTCCACCGATTCCGGCAACTGCATAAGGTCTGATTCCCCGTTATCCGAGAACACGTCAAGAATCTCCCGGTACCGCGTATCCATGGATTTTACGTTCGCCGGCAATTTCTGCACGAACAGGTCAAGCGGCCGATCGCCCGAATACAGTTTCACCGCTGCTTCAATGAAGCCATGCATGGTGTGCGGTTTGCGGTAGTAGCGAATGACACCGAACGGCTTGTCCGGTCCGAACAGACGATTCGTGCGGCTGAATGCCTGGATGATGCTTTCGTAGTCGATAATCTTGTCGAGATACAGCGTATTCACCCATTTCGAGTCAAATCCGGTAAGCATCTGGTCCACGACAATGAGCAAATCGAGCTGCTGACTGCGGTTTGTTGCTATGCCGCCGTACGGACTCTTATGCGATAGTCGCGACGAAATATCTTTCTTCATCGCCGGCCATGTGGGGATGATGAACTCTTTGCCGAACGCCTCATTGTAATCGGTGATGATTTCAGTCAGCGCATCTTCTTTGTCCGTTGCTCCTTCGTTGTTGTCGATGTTGGGATCGAACAACGCCGTTACATGCAACTTAGGTGCTTGCTGCTTGAACAAGTGATAATAGTTGACAGCTTCAGGAATGGAGCTAGTGGCGAGCATCGCATGGAATTTGCCCGCATGGCTGAGCACCGGGAACTGTTCGAGAATGTCTGAGACCACCATGTTCGGATGCGGGGAGTCGATGCCATATTGGTCTCGTCCAAGGAAATCCTCGATGCCACTGATACGGGTTCCGGCACTATCAACCATCGGCCCCATAGGGACCTCGGATTTATCCATGTAATGCTGAAACACCTTAGCTTTAATGGGGTCAGCAAGTACATCTTCCGTGCTCTCAGCTTTCGCCTTGTCAAGAGCTACCACACGTCTAACATCGGAATCTTTGTACGTGGTCACCATGTACGGGTCGAATCCGAGTACATTATGGTCACGAATGCCGTCGGCGATGCTGTACCGGTGCAAGCAACGGCCGAATACCATGGCAGTGGTGGAATTCTTCTTCTGGTTTTCGTCCAGGATGGGCGTGCCGGTAAATCCGAAGAACAGCGCGTTCGGGAAGGAGCGCCGGATGTCCTGCAACATGTCGCCGAATGTGGAACGATGGCATTCGTCCACAATAAAGACGATACGTCGTGCAGCTAGCTGATCCAGCCATGTCTGGGTGACGCCTCGCTCCCCTGCTTTCACGTTGCTCATCTTCTGGATTGAGGTGACGATCAGGGTGTCGTTGACATTGGTGCTGTTGAGTTTGTCCCGCAAAACACCGGTGTTCTCGGTACCTTGCACTTCCGTCTCGCTGTCGGCAAAGCTGCGGTACTCCTTCAACGATTGAGTACCCAATTCAATGCGGTCCATGAGAAACACGACTTTATCGGCGTCATGCGAATCGGCGATGAGCTGTGCCGATTTGAAGCTGGTCATGGTTTTTCCGGAACCGGTAGTGTGCCATACATAGCCGCCGGGTCGTCCTGGGGTAGCTGGCCGCTGTTCCCAATCACATTTCCTCACCACATCAGAGATGGCGTTTGCCGCGATGTACTGATAACTACGCAGCACCTTAAGGCATCCATCCGCTGAATCAGCGATGGTGTAGAAGCCGATGAGCTGATGCGCCATGGGAATGGACAGCAGGCCTGCGGTACCGGAGGTGCCTCCGATGAACAGCTTCCATTCGTCTTTGCCAGGGTTTTGCCCGCCACAGATAGGCTCATTGTTGTAGTCAGCCCAATGGAAGTAATAGCTTGGATTGAATTTGTCTACACCCGGATTAGCGAAGTAGACGGCGTCATCGGGGTTCATGGCCACAAAAATCTGTACTAGACGGAACAGGCCGGTGAACACACCTTCGTGCGCATATTTCTCGATCTGATTGGTTGCTTGGCTGACTGGTATGCCACTTTTCTTGAGCTCGATATGGATCAATGGCATGCCATTGATGAGGAGCACGAGGTCGCCGCGCCGCGAGTTCAACATCTTGTTCTTGGCTGGATAGACCGGTTGCTGAGCGATCTGATAAGTGCTTTTGCCGCCCGCGATTTCCTTGCGGTCATAGATGTAGAGACTGACTTCCTTGCCGAAATGCGCCACATCTTCTTTGTTGTCACGCGTGATAGACACGGTACGCCCGTTGACGAACGAATTGAGCGCGAGCGGCGTTCGCAGGGTCTCGATCTGCTCGATTATCTGTGCCATTTCCCCGTCTGTCAGCGGGTATTTGCCGAGCCTGTCTATGTCATTGTTGTTGCGGTACAGTATGCCTTTCCAATTGTCGAGCAAATCCCGCTCAGTTGGATAGCGCAGGACGCCATCCTTCCATCCATGCTGCTTAAGCACGGTGATGACGTTTTCCTCGAACACCGATTCGCTATCGAATATCATGATTCTTCTCCCCTTTGGACTTTCCATTGTCCTGCTTTTCGCGAGCCGACGCGCTTAAGTAATCCACGCCCAATGAGTATTTCAGCATCCCTCCGCACAGTCGCTGATGAAACTCCCGCGGCACGTGCCATGTCGTCATATGTTGCTCTGGGGCTCTTTTCTACAAAACGCAGAACAATTCGCTGTCTCTCGGTTATCTGCTCATTCAAACCATTTAACTGCTCATTATTGTCAGTTATCTGCTCATTCAAACCATTTAACTGCTCATTATTGTCAGTTATCTGCTCACCACGGATGAATACATGCTCATTTTGATCGAGCTTGGCATCCGGCTCCAACATAAGCGTGAGCACCGTACGATCAGCCTCGCCGAAGCTCTCTTCAATCTGCGGTTCAGGAAGTCCTGCATTCGCCCATGTGGCGAACACATCGGGAACACCCGTACCAGCTCGCTCGCCCACATCGATTAGGCTGAACATCTTCATGACAAGACCGTTGCGCGGATCGGACACCCCGCCAAGACGCATCTGCTCAACGCCCGTTCGGATATCGCCCGGATTTTCGAACACCAATCTATCGGGTGCGCGTCTGACCACCACACCACGCACGCCATAGTAATCAGCGTTGAACAAACAGTTGGCCAATGCCTCGCGAATTGCCTTATGCATGGGAGTGTCATCAACGCGGAAGATGCCATTAAGTTTGAAAGGGGTCTTCAGAGACTCGGCAAGTTTGAGATTCACGCGGAAAAAGAAATCAAAGAGGTTGCCTGACCACATGCCATCGCCGGAATGGACACGATCAGTCCAACGAATCGTCGGATCTAGAGTCTCCTGATAATCAAGGAAATAATGCGGACATTCGCGCACGATGTCATAGTCGTTGCCGAACATAAGCAGACCGCCGAACGTAGGATGAAGCTTACCGTCTTCTCGGCTCACCATTGCCGCGCCAACAGCACGCAGAAAACGCTCGTCATCGAGATCGGTCCAAGAACTGCCCTGACGTACCGCACGGAAACGATTGCGATATGCCCGCACTGTGTCTGTATTGAAGTCGGCAACAGTGAGATCGTCCAGCACCTTAGAATCCATCGTCTCAGCTCCCTGATCCCGGAGCATTGCTGAGATCTCCTGCCGCGTGCAACGGTAGTCGCCCTCACCACGCCGACGGTAGGTTCCCCCGAAGAGATCATTATTGATATACACGGGGCGTTCGTCACGCGGAGCGCGCGGAACGTGAATAGCCAGCACTATCCCACCATCCGCTTCGAGCACTTCAACTTCCGATTCGATGGGCAGCACGGCGCTCACCTTGGACCGGTTGCTGACCGTGTTCCAAAAGTCCTGGCGAAGATGTTCCGCTTCCACTGGTGTGAGCCCGACTGTTTCAAATGTGCCGTCTTCGCGTTCTTTGACACCAAGCAGGATGACACCGCCATAGGTGTTGGCGAAGGCGGAATAGGTCTCCCACATGCTGCGTGGGAGACCGCCTTTCGCTGCTTTCGCTTCAATCCGGTTATTCTCGCGATATGAGGCGAGCTTCACGATATCGAATGTCTCCATTGCTCTACCTCCCTTCACGCAAACATCTTGTCAAGCAAGGATTTCTTGATATTCTGCAGCAATTCCAACTTACGCTGATGAAGGGTGATGAGGTCGTCAAGATAATCAAATAAACGGGAGATAGCTGCTTGTTCTTCGACAGCGGGAAATGCCAAAAAGGTGTTCATGAACTCATCAACACTAATGCTGCGGCCATCGCGAATCCCATAAGTCACCGTCGATAGACCGGCAATGAAATGTTCGGACATAAACCAGTGCTTCCAGAATCGATCTGAATGCGATGTTGGTTCCTTCGCTCTAAAAACCGTGTATGCAGGCGACGTTATGCCCTCATACTGCGAATGTGCGAAGCCCCCTTGAAATGACCTGAGATGAACAACGAAGTCTCCGGGAAGCACACGCTTATATCCAATTTCGTTGCTCTCGTCATGCCCGATATATCGACCAGAATCATCGCGATATATCATGCCTTGATTCTGCGTCGCTGACAGAACAGGCAGTGTCGGATGGCCTCTATCATCAACGATTTGGAACACCTCACTGGCCTTACGCTGTTCCCAAGGGTCAGTAAAACCAGCGAAACGAATCTCGGGTACAGACTCACCATCTTTCGGGAACATTTTTTCAAGCATCGATTTTTTAAAGATGACAAGCTTGTCATACTTACGCTGATGAAGGGTGATGAGGTCGTCGAGAGATCGCAATGTCATCCCGATTTGCTGCTGTTCCGTTTTTGAAGGAAGCATCAATTGATAATCTGCGTATTCCTGCGCATTGACACCAGGCTGCCCGGACCGCTGCGAGGTTATGGCAACATACTTCTTGTATGCATCGGTCAAGGTTGCCTGATAGGCGAATTCGGGGTCAGCGCCTTCGCCGATTCGGGCACGGATAAGGAATCCAGCAAAGTAGACCATTCCATCGAATTGCCTGTACAGATATGTTTTTCCTACACTCGCGCCTGTGCGAGCAAAGAGCAGATCGCCCTCTTTCAGTAAATAATCTGCACTCATTGCAAGGTCAGCTAACGGCGTCGTAAGATCGCTTTTCGAGAACTCATGGGTTTCGTCATCAATGTCGGTGATACGCAGATATTTATTTTGGCCATCGTATTCTGTTGCAGCAGCGTTCAAGCCGTAATCAAATGAAGACGCAACGTCTCCCAACTTACGCTGTTCCCAAGGGTCAGTAAAACCAGCGAAACGAATCGCGGGTACTTTCGCCTGTTCAGTCATCATTCGCCTCCCAACAGGGTCTTCAGCTCGGCAATACCGGCCATATCGAACTCATTGCCGGTTAGTTGACCAAGCATATTGCCAAGTTTTGCCTCAGCCTGTTCGATCTGTTCGCACACATCAGAGTATGTGGTCGAATACTTGTCGTTCAGCGCATTCACCGCTGCAATCAACTCATCAACAGCCGTCTGAGGGAGCTCCTCAAGCTTGCGCTGCAATGGTTCCACCCACTTGGCAGCAAGCAAGTCATCAGCATGTTCATCGCTCAGTCCTTCAATAACGGTCCGGGTCTTTTCATCAAGCGCTGAACGGAGATTCTTAACGTTCTTTTTGACTTCACGCTCTTCATCAAACAACCGCTGTGCACTCACAAGAGCACGGTCAAAGTCAGTCTCGGGATGCTTGCCGATAGACTTCACTGCTTTCTTCAACTCAGCGGCAACAAAAGAATCACCATCCTCACTGATAGCACCGGTTGAGCTCTTGTCGTCTTCATCCATATTTTCAAGAATGTCGGCAATCTCACCACTAATCTCTCTTAACCGAGATTCATATGTAACAATTTCCGCAAGATCAGCAGTAAGCAGTTTGCTTTGCACAAGATCGAACGGCAGGATATGTCCAGCCCAGCCATCCGGCACTTCGACATCCTTACCGCCTCTCTTCTTGACAACCATGTTGGCGTCAACTTTGCGAACGGCGTCATGGCCCTCGCTCTGTATGGTTTCAAGGTCGGTGGAGATGGTCTTCTGCCAGCTATCGTCAAGCACCTGATATGCCGTATAGGCATCTACGAGCGGTATATCATTCAAACGATGTAGCAGGTCATGTGCCAGAACCTCCTCTTCGGCGGCAATGCTCACGTTGGCGGCGTTACCTACCAGTTCATCACGCAGATAGGCAGGATAATCGGTGAATACCTCACGATATCGCTGGATATAGGCACTCACACCAGAATCAGCATTCACTGCCTCGCGAACATCTTGCACAGCGAGCCTGGCCGAATGGCCGTTCTCCTCAGCAAAGAGACGTTGGCGCAATCCCGGGAACACGTTCCAATACTTACCGAGCGCATCGATATCCTGCTTGGGAATGCCACCAAACATGGTGGAATACACGTCCCAACTTTCGGCGCTTTCAGAGGAATCCACATATCGGGGAATATTGAGGTTGTAATCGTTCTGCCGAATCTCATCAATGCTCACCAAACGGCTGAACTTATCGATATCACGATTCTCCGTCACCACATCCACGATGCGTTTGATATCGCTCGCACGCAGCTTGTTGTTCTTGCCGTCCTTAGCGAAATATTTGGAGGCATCCACAACAAGCACATGGTCATCGTTGCGGTGCTTGCGCAGCACCATCACGATAGTAGGAATGCCAGTGCCAAAGAAAATGTTCGCTGGCAGTCCGATGATGGCCTGAATATGGTGGTTTTCCACTAGATTCCGGCGAATAGCGCCTTCCTCACCGCCACGGAACAGCACGCCATGTGGCAACACGATGGCCATAATGCCGTCATCACGCAGGTGATAGAGATCATGCAGCAGGAAGGCATAATCAGCCTTGGACTTAGGCGCAATGCCATATTCGAAACGGATATCTTCGCCCGCTTCCGGCGGCTCCCAGTTCTGGGAGTAGGGAGGATTAGAGACCACGGCGTCCACAAACAGCGGCTCATAGGTCTCGTCCTTCGTTTCGTCGGTATCGAACCATGGCCAGTCGCTTTTTAACGTGTCACCGTTACGAGCCACAATATTGTCTGGCAGTATGCCACGCATGACAAGATTCATACGCGTGAGATTGTAGGTATTCTCCTTGAGTTCCTGTGCGTAATACTTGATGTCATTCGGATTGCCATTGCGACGGGCCACAGCCTGACCGATATGGATCAGCAACGAGCCCGAGCCACTCGTGGGGTCGTAGATATTGATTTCTTCACGGCCGGCGAGATGCCAGGCCACTATTTCGCTCATGAGCTGAGAGACTTCGCTCGGCGTGTAGAACTCACCGGCCTTCTTACCCGCATTGGAAGCGAAGTTGCTAATTAGATACTCATAGATGAAGCCGAGGGTGTCGTAGTCCTGCCGGCTGTCCATCGGAATGTCCTTGATGAGGTAGATGAGGTCGCGGACAGCCTTGCTACGACTTTTTTCATCGGTGCCGAGTTTGGACAGACCGGTTTGCAGCGTGTCGAAGATGCCAACGAACACACGTTTACGAGCCGGATCAATGTTGCGTTCGAAAGCGGAAAGCGCGTCACGTACATCAGCGATGGTGAAATCGCCCTGGCTGGCAATCCACGTGGAGAACAGGTTGTTGTAGGAGATGAAGTAGCCACATAGATCACGTACATACTGTACAGTTTCGGCATCATCCTCATCCAAGCCCTTGAGGTCTTCGGCTCCCCAGTCTTCAGCACGCAGACGAGCAATCTCCGTCTCCGAGAGGAACTTATAGAAGATAAAGCCGAGGATATAGTCCTTGTATTCATTCGCCTCAATCTTGGAACGCATTTTATTGGCGGATTCCCAGATTTTGGCGGCAAGCTGCTGCTTATTCATTCATATGCTCCTTGTTTCTGTACACGTAATCAAGGGTCTGTCCTTGTTCATTGACCCATTCGGTCCAACCGTTTTGACTGCCACCGAGAACAAATACAGCAGCAGCGGAAGGGCTTGACAGTTCAATGTCATCAGCAAGAGTCGCCTTGCCCGTCTGCGTTCCGAAAAGATGCTGCCGAGCTGCCACGGCTCCCTGGTTTTTAATAACTGGATGCACGAGATCCACTTCAGAACCGGAAAGAACAGTGAAACGACCTGTACCTTGGCTATATCGCCCAGTGGCCTGAACACCGTTCTTCTTCGTATGGAATACGGCGTTCACCATAACCGGTGTCTTTTCTTTTCGATCAAGGTCATATCCGAGCACTCGCATACGAAAGAGGATGTTATTGTGCAGTCTTTCCACCTGTTGCTCTTTGTATGGATTCATGCGAGGAGCAGGAGTATACTCATTGTCGGTCTCATAAGAGCCATGTTTGTCCACATAATCTATGGCTGTTGACTCAAGAGAGTCCAAAACATCACGATCGATATTGACATCATTATCGAGGAACATGATGGCTTTGTTCCAAAAATCTTTCTTAGTCTTGTGCGCATCAAGCCGACTAAGCCCCTTCGTGGTTTGTCCCACATACGCACGGCTCAGAACTCCATGATCTTCATCAAGAAGATAATACACACCGCGATCCGGCAAATCGGGAAGACTTTTCGCCTCACTCAACATATCCCGGGGCACCACAACCGTGACAAGCGACTCCCCATCCACACGACAAATTCGAATGCCATCAGGATTGTTGTCAATAATTTGTATGGTCATAGCAGTGAGAGCAATCATTACTTGCCGCCCTTTGCTAGTTCATTAATCATGCATGTTCTCACGAATGCCGAAAAGCTCATCCCGCGAAGAGATGCGGCCTCTTTGGCAGAATCTCGCAAATTAGCGGGGATACGCATAGTAACCGGCACCACATCACCGTTTACCAGATACGAACGTATCTCTGTTTCACCAGCATCATGCTCAATCAGATCGGAGTACGTCATTGCATTCTACACTTTCAAACTGCAATACAAATGCAATAATTCTACACCCGCTTGGGAACAGCGTAAGTTCGTGGATTTCGTTGAAGCTTCAGGTATTCGGAACAAAGACAACTTGCAGCTCGAAAGCTATTCGGTATCTAACGATCGCGGTTTTGTGCCTCAAGATGAGCAGTTCGAAAACGGCGGAACAATGCGAGATGCCGACAAGACAGCTTACTGGATTGTCGAGCCTGGGTCTTTTGCCTACAACCCCGCAAGAATCAATGTTGGCTCAATTGGCTATCAATCTACCAGGAAAAACGTAATCGTCAGCTCCTTATACGAAGTATTCAAGACGGATCGTTCTTGCGACGATCGCTTCTTGTGGCACTGGTTCAAATCATCGCTTTTTACAAAGCAAATTGAAATGCTTCAAGAGGGCGGCGTGAGACTGTACTTCTTCTTTGACAAACTTCAAAAGAGCGAGATTTGGATGCCCAATGTCGACGAGCAGAGAATAATTGGACAGCAATTTGACCAACTAGATTCTTTAATCACCCTTCATCAGCGTAAGCGTCTGTGGTTTGCTAAATAAGGGTGGATAAGGCTCTCATCACGATGTCAACGTCTTTGTTTTCCAATTCGCGGATGACATGCAGATATATTTCCTGCGTTGTGTTCATGCTTGCGTGCCCAAGCCGTTTAGAGACGCTTGCAATTGAAACGCCGGCAAATAGCAAGAGTGAAGCATGGGTGTGTCTCAATCCGTGTATTGAAATCACAGGTACTCCGGCTTGTTTGCAATGCCGGGCCAGAATACCGTTGGCGGTTGAGTTGTATACCTTGCCATCCACGAAGATAGGCTTGTCACCGGGTAAGCTCTTCAACAGAACAGACAACTGCATGATGAGTTGCGGTAGTGCCCGAGTTTTTGCGCACTTTGGTCTTCGCCCGTCCCCGTGGCGATGAT
>ENA-OPAH01001764-OPAH01001764.1-human-gut-metagenome-genome-assembly--contig:-NODE-1764-length-13333-cov-2.429432_pt1 | contig 13333 bp, 20 predicted proteins | sample MGYA00241050_ERZ501416 | MGnify/ENA primary metagenome ERZ501416 (study PRJEB25962, sample SAMEA2042632) | human gut metagenome | biome: human gut; feature: human-associated habitat; material: faeces... | reverse complement strand
GATGTCTGCGGTCACCGGAATGCCGTGAGAGCCGGTGACGGTCTTGCCGGTGACGTAGCCCTGCCCGTTCAAGTCGTCCCACGAGACATTGACCAGGATGACGCGGTCGCAAATGAGCAGGGTCTTGTCTCCGTCCTTGATCTTGACCCATTGGAGCTTGTTCGCGTCTGCACTGGGGGTGTTCCCGAAGGTATAGTTCGCCATGCTGCCGGACATCGAGGGGATGTCTCCGGCCCCAGAGGCACCGCTCGGGGTGTACCCATTTTGCCACGGCCTCGTAGGCCGTTTAAGGATTGCGCCGTTGTTGTAGAAGCCGCCGAGCTTGACGGTTCCGAGATATTGCGCCATAAGGGATCGCTCCTTCCGTTTTGATGAAGCGGTAGGGAGCGAAGATCTTCTTCGCCAGATTGTAGGCGCAAGCCCACCGGGCGAAGCCGAGCCACGAGTTGACCGATTGAACGATCGCCGCCTTCGTGATCGTGCCCTCCTGCAGCTTCTCCATCATCCGCTTGATGCGCCGCTTCTCCCGCCGTTTCGACTCGGTACGGAGAAGCAGGTGCGTCGCTTTGATTTTGAAGCCGTAGGCGTTCACGCCCTGCCGCATATAGAAAACCTTTGTCTTTTTGTTGGTGTCAAGGTGTAACCTCACGCGGAGGAACTCCTTGATCTTCGCCAGCCACTCTTGGGCGATCTCCTTGCTCGGTGCAATAATGACAATGTCGTCCATGTACCGGGTATAGAGCTTCGCGCCGAGGAAGCGGACGCAAAATTGATCGAGCTCGTTGAGGTAGATGTTCGCGAAGTCCTGGGAGCTGACATTCCCGAGTGGGATGCCTCTCTCGCCCTCCGGCGAGCTGTCAATCACTTTGCAAAGAAGCCGGTAAAACCGAAGGAGATCCCCGTACATGTCGGGGCGCTTCTTCTTGAGCTTCTTGAACCGCTTCGCAAGGATTTTCTTGAGCAGGTCGCGGTCGATGGAGTAGAAGAACTTCCGGGCGTCGATCTTGATGACGGCCACGTCGTCGCCCCATTTCATACGGGCGACCCTCATGTCGTGCTGCACTTTGAAGGCGGCGCGGATCGGGCCTCTCCCGTACTGGCAAGCAAACGAGCCATTGATGAACACGGGCCGGAACATGTTTTGCAGCTCCTCGTGGATGACGAGCTGCACCACCTTGTCGCGGAGCTTCGGGATGGAGAGGTCTCTCCGCTTCGGCTCCGTGATGACGGTGAAGTGATACGGGCCCGGCGTGTACTTTGAGCTCTTGAGCTCGCGCCAGAGGTCGACGTTGTTCTTCTCCCGGAAAAGATCGTACTTGACGGCCTCCCGGGTGTACTTTCTTTGCCCTCTTAGGGCTTGCTTGTAGCCGACCTTTATCCTCTCGTAGCCGACCGCCTCCTCATAGGTGGCAAGCGGCATGATCGGTGGGATCGGCGGGTGTTTAATGTTCTGCGCGGTTTTAATAAATAAGGGGAATTTCGTCATCGTGGCATCCTTTCCTTTTCAGAAACGGCTTGGCACCTATGACGCGGGTTTATACCCACATTGTAGACTTGCCCCGGCCTCCCAATACGAGAGGGCGGGCCGGAGGTTCGTCACTGTTTTTACGCCGTCAGAGACAAGGCGAAGGATTACCTCTCCCTTGAAGTATAACAAGGACACGCACTCGAAGCCGTAGCCGCGAATGACGTAATAACCTACAAGGCGGGGCGGAAACCGAGGTTCGCGTTCCGATTGGACGAGTCGTTCCAATTCCAGTTGCGGGCCGAATTGTACCCACGGTTCGCGCGGTTCGACGCCATACAGAGATAACCCTAAGTAGGTGCGGTTTACTTTTTTATCGGTTGTTGATGAAGTGCTTTTGCAAGCCTCCAATAATGCGCCCCAGCTCGTTGAGTTTCGTTTGCAGCTCGTGGACTTTCTTCTCGGTGATGTACTTCTGCGTCCGGGCGACTCCAAACAGCACGAGGAGGAGCGTCTTCTCGGCGTCCGCCTCGTCCAGCCATTCGAGCCGCTTCTTGACGACGGTGAGGTTGTTCGCCATGACCGCCGCGCGGATCAGCCGGAAGCATGATTGCTTGATCTCCTGCGACAAACTAAACTTTTCGGCCTGGGGGAAGTTCTTGAGCAAGGGGTAGACATCCCGTTCGAGTAGGATTTCAGCCTTCTTTTGAAGTATTGACGGTTCCAATGTAGCAGCACCTCGCATTTCTAATGCGGGCGATCTCGGTGATGTCCCCGAAGAACTCGAAGCCGTAGTCGGTGAGCTTTACCTTTGCGGGCTCCCCTGTGATGGAGCTGTGTCCCTCAATAACAAGGACGTCCTTCCCTTCGAGAGTGAGACCGCTCGCGGTCATAAGGACGAGCTCGTTGTCCGAGAGTTCTCGACACCTTTCACATACCGGGCAAAGCTCGCCGAAAAAGTTCCCGAGTATGCAGCTTGTTTCTTTGAGGGTGCAAGCGACCCTATACATAGAGCTTTCTCGCCATGGGGTCATAGATGCCGGAGGTGATCGCGACGGAGTTCACGGAGTCAAAATTGATGAGAAAGACGTTGTTCGTCATGTTGTTGAGGGTGGCGTCTTTCAGCACTTTGATCTCTTTCTGCGCGTCGGCGATCTGGGCCTCGTGGAGAATGACGGCTTCGCGGTTCTCGAAGATGCCGTCGTCCATGTGGTTCATGTTCGTCTGACTAACCGGCGTTCCTTTCTGGATGACCTCGCCCGTCTCGACATCTTCGACGTGGTCGAGCCATCCGATTTTTTGATAGCTATTCACTTTCGATCTGTACCTCCGTTTCTTTTTCAATGATGGTGTATTTGAAGGCCACATAAAGACCCTTGCTCGGCGGCTTCTCGAACTCCCGGTCGGACTGTGCGACGATGTCTCCGTCCGTGTCTACGAGCTGCACGTTCGCCACGTTTCCGGTGACGGTGTCGTCGAAATAGATATAGATCTTCACGGTGTCCGCCGTGACGAGCTTGCGGAACGGCTCGACCGTCTTCGGCGCTCCGTTCAGCGTATAGGCCGCGTGGTCAATCGAGTCGGCGAAGCGCCGCCCGATTTTCTCAATCCCGACCGATGTGATTGTCTTCGGCATGGTTTTCTCCTCCTTCCGTCATAAATGTCACCCCGGAGCAGCGAAGCACCGGAGAACAAACGGGGTAGATCTTCGCGCCGGTGCTTGCCTTCGAGCCCACCTCCATATTAGAGGAGAGGCCCTCATACATAACAAAGGCGCACGGTTGATAGAACTTTTCGGAGGCCGCGATCGTTCCCACCTTCGGGAACTCGACCTCACCGGAGCCCGGAGAGCTGCTCGCGTGAACTTCGGACACCAGAAGGTGCCCGACACTGACCACCCGGGGCCAGACGCCGCAAACAATTTCCCCGCAACGTGGATACCTCGAGAAGCCGGAAAAGGTCTTCGAGTGGATCTCAATGCCTCCCCCGGACTCCGCTCCGTATGCAGGTTTTGAGCTGCCTTCCTTGACCTTCCGAACCTCGGCGTCAATGACTGCGAGGTTGTTGACGCCGCTTTGCTTCGAGCCCTTGAGGAATACGATGAACTCGGCCCACCTCTCGGGGTCTTGATAGGAGAACGGCTCGATCGTGCTCTGCTCGTATCCGAGAGAGGTCAACGCATAGAGGATGCCGCTCTTTGTTCCGCCCCATTCAGAGATGAACCCTTTCATGGATAGGCGGGCCCGATAGTTTTCAATGCTCTCGCCCTCAAGCCTCGGCATGTCCCGATCCTGTCCGTGTACCGGAAGCATGACCGGGCTCGCGGTCGCGACATTGAGCTCATCCCGAAGCCGGAAGGCGTCCTTCTTCATGCCGTCGAAAATGCGTCCGATGACCTTGAAGAAGATGAAGAACTGATTCGCCGCCCGCTTCCCTCGTTTCAACGGGGCAAAGAGAAGGTCGAACATATACGCGCCGAAGGTGTCGAACCGTTTCATCCGATCACTCCCTTCTCACTGTCACAGAGACGGAGCCGAGAGTGATGACCTTATCCTTCTCGAGCACCACGTCCTCGGCGGGGGTGATGATCTCCGCGTTCGTGGCGGCGCTGTAGTTGCTGCGGATTGCGAAGTTGATGTCGGAGCGCCGGAGCTCGTTGAACCTCCGGCCCTTTCGGACGGCGAGCAGCTCGGCAAGGATCGCGGAGATCCTGTTCTTGATGTCCTCGTCCTCCGACACGTCAGAGGTCGAGACCGTGACCTCGATGTCCTGGGAAACCGTTGTAGAAGACTTCACAAGAACACTATCGTATGGCCCGGCAATCTTGTCAACGGCATCCCGAACTTCGTCGAGAAGTCCTTCCGTCGCCTGTCCCTGTTACAATCACGTCGACCGTCCCTTGCCCTCTCGGGTGGTCACAGTCAGCCTGTGCAAATAGGACGCCCTGGACGGCCTCCGCTGCATTGATGAATGTGTCCTCAATAGACCGGGCCGCGAGCTCCGACCAGGATCGGAGCGCCCGCGTTCGGAGTCCCTCGTCGTCCTCGGTGTCGCTTCCTTCTCGGACGATCCAGTCCTCGCCGTTTGAGATGCCGTCGATCCCATTGAGGAACGTGAGGCTCCGGGTGATCTGTCCTTCCGGCACATTGTACCGAGAGCCCTCTTTCTCCGCTTCTACCAGGACATCCACCGACCGGTTCCCTTTTTGCAGAACCGCCGCCTCTATGGCAAAGAAGCGAAGCTCCTCTCCGTTGATGTCCTTTTGCGTCTTGAAGATGTGGCCCTTCTCGATCTTCACGGCCTCGCCCTGGTCGTTCGTCCTGGACAGTGTGACGAGGCCCTGCGCCTTCTGGGCCTTCTTGCGCTTCTTCCCGTAGTCTGCCGCCTTAATGTCGAGCCATGCGCCGGTGGAGTGTGTGAGGGTCATATTGTTCAGAATGGCCCGTAGTAACTCCGTGAACTCGATCTTAATGCGGAGGACTATCAAGAGCAGCGTATAGAAGACGCCGCCCGAATGGAAGTTCGTGATTGCGAAGCCTTCTTCTTTCAGCTCGGCGATCTTCTCCTCTTTGAGCGTTTCAAGTTCGGGAACCGGGAGAACTTCGTCGAGTATTGCTTTGTCGATCATGTTGTTATCACCTCCACGCCGACCGCACTAATGACGACATTGAGCTCCCGGGGCTCCTCCTCGTCCGTAAACTGGAAGGAGCAGCGGAGCCGGAAGGTGTCGTCCGAAAATCCGACGTCGATCTCTATGCTCTCGGGCACGATGACCTCTCGCTTTTGAAGGCCCAGCCGCGCCCGCTGCGCGATTTCAAGCCGCACAAGATCGTCGTCTTCGGATTGAATGAAGTCGTATAGCCCCCAGCCGAACGAAGCGTCATAAAAGAGATCCCCGGGCTGTGTGAGCGCTTCGAGGATGATGTTCTGATATAGACATTCAAGCCCCGAACAGAGGGGCGCGTCTCCGTCTGCCGCTTGCGTGAGGGCCCATTCATCATTGAGTCGGATGTCGGTGTCGTGTAACCCTGTCATAGCTGCACCTCCCCAATGATCGCCGGGCTGTCCCCGTATGCCATCGCAACGGCCACGAAGGCCCCGGCCTTATATTGTCCTTTGGATCTGACGCCAGGGAGAGGAGGGAAGCTCTCGTCCTCGTTCCCCCAGCGATCGACGACGGTGAGGGTGTATTCGTTCCAATGCGCCGTTATGTGGCCCTTGAAGCTGCTCCCGGTCTCGTCGTTATGAATGACAAGATCCTCGAGATCGAACGTCTCGCCGAGCTGCGTCGCCTTGCTGACGGTGGCGTAGACCACGGCGGGACTCTTTGCGTGGGGGTACTCCTGCGCGATGATCTTCCTCGCGACCGCCCTCATCATCTGCTCAAGCATTTCCCGCCCCTCCTTTCTTAGAAATAAATCTTCGTGCGGATGAAGCCGTTCTCGCTGGTGGACGAGACGACCTTCGAGACCTCGAACTCTCCGCTCACTTTAGGGTGCTTCACGCTGATTTTGTGGGAGTGTCGGACAAAGGGGGCCGAGACCGTCTCGAGCTCCCACGAGCCGCCGCTCCTGGCGAGGGCGATGATGTTGACGCCATACTCGAAGATGTAGGTCTTGTCCTGCTCCGGCTTCTCTCCCCAATAGAACACGCCCCCAGAGAAGAAAAACGGCTGTTTGATGTTCCATGCTGCATGTACGGCATTGATCGCCTCGATGACGTTCATCTGCCGAATGGGAAGCCGTTTCCGTTCCGGGTATCCCTTGGGGGAGAGCTTCATCTTCGAGAGCCCGGCCTTCCCGAGAAAGTAGGCGATCATCTCCTGCGGAGTTGTGTCGAGGAATGTGTTGTTGATCTGCGTCTCCTCGAGGAGAAGCATCTCGTCCTTCAGAGTCACTTCGTCGGTGAAGCCTCCTCCGTTGTACGGCTTGGAGACGTAGCCGGTGAAGACCTCCTCAAAGACATTGTTATACCCGAGCTCAATCGCTGCCGGGTCTTTCCGGGCGAGTGAGATCTTCGGTTGAAACTGCTCCGTGAAGCGGATCTTCGCCCAATCAAAATAAGAAGACTTCGAGGAGTAGACCTCGATCTCTATGCCCTTGTCGAAGGTATAGGGGCCAGCGCGGGCCGCGATTTGAGGGTAGAATAATTCGAGCGTTTCCATCCTGTTCCTCCTCTCGGGTTAGTATGGCATCTGTGAGACCTTGTCGAGAGCTGCCGCCGTGCTTGCATCGTCGACGGCTGGGGACTTCCCTCGGCTCGTCTGCAAGTATTTTTGATAGTCAGAAGACAAGGTCGTTTGCTGCTGGGTTCCGCCGGAGCTCCCGCCAGAGGAGCCGCCGCCGGACGAAGATCCCGACGAGCTGCTCGTCGTCTGTATGGTCTGCGGGACGTACTCCCAGAACTCAAGGGAGACGGTGAGCTGCTCCTTCTTGTTCTCCATTTTGTGAGTGAGCCCCTTGAATAGAACCTTGTCGACGCCGTGCGCTGCCGTGTCTTCGCTGACAATAGAGAGCGGCTTCGGGACTGACTGGCCGGGCGTTCGGAAGAGCCGCTGGTACTTCGTTTGCGTTGGTGTGTCGTCGAGAATGAGTTCGATATTGACCTTCGCGTCCTCGTAGCCCGTCGCCTGTTTGGGCTTTGTGGCGCTGCCCTCGACCTCTTGCTCGTCGATCTGGGCCGACTCCTTGACCTCGATACTCTTAACAAGGCCAGGGAGGACGACCCCGTTCACCTTGACGATCTGGTCTTCGGTGTAAATCATTGTCGTCTCTCCCTCCTTGTTATGCCGGTGCCGGTTCGGCGTCTTGATCGTCTGCGGGTTCCTCGCTGCCGTTGGCCTCGGCGTAGTCCTCGACCTCCTTGAGCATCGCGAGGAGCTGCTCGAGGTCTTTGATCTTCTTGAGGTCGACCGGAATGAGCAGCTTTTGAATGATGACTTGCTTGCCGGAGCTGCCCTCGCCGGAGCCTCCGCTCTCGGAGCCTTCCTTCTTGCCACCTCCGCTTGTGAGGTCGACCTTCTGGACGGGCTCGCGTTCGAGCGTAGCCTTCGCGCCGTCGAGCCCCTTCTCGATTGCCTGGGCGGGTGCATCCTGCGCCAGCTCGAGGCCGTGGGCGTAGGTTGTCATCGTGCGTTGTCCCGAGAGGGTCAGCGTCGAGAGAGGGCCTTCTTTCGCGTCGGAGAAGGGGAGCATATTTCGGATGCGCTGCAAGCCGCCCTTTACCGCGTCGACCGCGCCCGTGAACGCCGATTTGATACCGTTCGCGAATGTGGTGACGACGCGCTTGCCCGACTCAAAGAACCATGTCACGGCTCCCGTGACCGTGTTCTTGATCGCGGTGATTCCATTCGAGAACGCCGTCTTGACGGCTGTGAACCGTTCGGACACGCCCGAGGCTATGTTCGTCACGAAGCCGACAAACTTGTCACGGATCGCCGAGAGCCGCCCGCCGGTGAGATTATCCAGGAAGGTAAAGCCCGCCGTATAGATGCCCTTGACGCCCTCGACCGCTGCCGCTGCTGCACCACGGATTCCCCCGCCGTGCGCCTCGTATGCGGATCGCATGTTGTCGAGGTTCTGGGAGACCGTCGCCTTCGCTGCGTTCATGACGGAGCCGATGACGTTGCCGATGCCGGAGAAGATCGCCGACGCGACCTCAAGAGCTGCGCCGAGCTTCTCCTTGAAAAAGTCGATGATTGCGTTGACCGCGTTTCGGAACCACTCGCACTTGTTGTAGAGCAGCACCAGGGCCGCGATGAGGGCCACGATACCGATCACGATCCAGGTGACAGGGTTCGCCAGGAGTGCCGCCGTAAAGCTCCACACGCTCGATATGAGCGGCGTGAGCGCTCCCTTCGCTAATAGGAACCCGGCCTTGAGGAGCTTGAACCCGGAGATTACCTTCGTGATAATCAAGCCCACGCCGGAGACGACGGCGATGACCGTGCCCGCTATGGTGAGGAAGCCGCCGATCGCCAGGACGACGAGCATGATGACCCGGACGAGCTCCTGGTTCTCCTCGACCCACGAGCCGACCTTTGTGAGCACATGCTCGCCGGTCGACATGAGATCGTTGATTGTCGGGAGTAAGCTATTCCCGATCGACTCCTTCACGTTCTGGATGCGCTGCGTGAGCCGTTCAAACCGTTCGGGCTCCGTTTCGTTGATTGCGTTCGCCATCTCCGTGGCGACGCCGGTGCCGGAGCCGAGGGCGTCGTACATGGTGAGGATGTTCCCTTGCAGGTCTCCGCACTTGTTGTAGAGCAGGTCGATGAGGTCGACGGCCTCGTCCGTTCCGAAGGCTTCGGCGATCTCCTGCTTCTCCATCGCGTCGATGGTCTCGCCGTATTTGCCCCGGAGCTGGTCGAGGATCTCCGGCATACTCTTTAGTTGGTTGTTGGCGTCCAGGAACGACAAGCCCAGGGCGTCTCCGCCCTTCGCTGCCGCGCCCAGGAACGCCGCGTACTTCGTGCCCGCCTCCGAGCCGCTCATGGTGCCTTGCAGCATACCGAGGATGGTGAGCTGCTCCTCGAGGGGGACGTTCGCGTTTGTTGCCGACGCGCCCAGGCTCTCGATGCTCGAGGCCATTTCCGAGCCCGTCGTCTTGAACTGCTGCACCGACTTCGCGATACCCGCCGAGAACATCTCGCCGAACTCGATGTCGCTCATGTCGTCGTAGTAGTTCTTATAGATGCCGTAGCCCGTGGCAAACAATGACGTCATCTCGCCGACCGTCGACTTTGTGGCCTTTGCCGTTAGGCCCGCGAGACTGGTGAACTCCGCGACGCCCTCGTCCGAGAGCGTCGCGATGCCGCTCTTGATGTCGTAGGCTGCCGCGATGAAGTCGGCCTTCGTCGTTCCGGCCCATTGGTCGGAGAACTGCCGGGCGGCGTCTTCCACGACGCCGAGATCCTTCACGCCCAGGGAGGCGAGCTCGCCGATCGCTCTCCGGGTTTCAAATGTAGCCTCGACCGGGGACAGCACCGCCCCCGTGATCTGCGAGCCGACCTCCTGCATGACGGCCCCCGTCTTTGCCATATTGCCGAGCGCTGCGTTTGCCTTTTGCAGCTTTGAGACGGTGCCGTTGACGCTTGATGTGACTCCGGCCATAGGCCCGGTGAGGTTGTCGATCATGTTCATTATGAGGGACAGCCGGAACACGGACTCTAAGCTCATGCTTTGCCTTTCACCTCCTAACAAAACGATGGAGGCGACCTTGTGCTCTTAAAAGAGGCGACCGATGCCGTCCGGCTAATCCGACGCGAACACGTCCGCGATCGCCTGGGCGACGATCCTCTCCTCGAGCTCCTGGATGTACCTCGCTTTCGCGACGTACCGGAGGAACTCGTCGAGGCCGATCTCCTCAATGTCGAAGTCCTCTAAAAGAGCCGGAGGGAGGAAGCGGTAGATTTCCAGGAGACCGGACTCCACCACGTTCCCCCTCACCTCCGAGAGCTGCTCTTTTAGAGCATCTTCAAATTTGTCTGTTTGGAGAGGCCCAGCATCCCGAGCAGCTTCTCACCGATGGAGAGCGCCAGGGCCGGGAACTCCTCAAGGTTCGCCTCGAGAGACGCCCGGCTCTCCTCGACCACGTTGTCAAAGAGGAACACCTTGAGCGCCTTCGTCGCGCCCTGGGCGGTGGTCTTAACATATCTGTCATAGCTCGCCGTGGAGGGGCGCTTGAAGAAGAACTCGACATTCTTCTCGGTCTCGTCATCGACCTCGATCGTCGCGCCGACGCGGTAGACCTTGCCGTATTTCTCCTTGAGCTCCTCCGTCTGGGACTTCTGCGCGGTGTCTTTCTTGATTTCTTCCATGGTTTCGTGTCCTCCTATTCTCGATTATCTTGAGATGGTTTTTACTTCGTGGGCTCGACGCCGTCCTCCACAATGCCGCCGACGATCATGAGGTCGATGTCGACGGTGAGGGACTTGTCGCCCTGTGCTGCCTTGTGGCTGCGCTTGATCGGGACGACCTTCTTCAGCTCGTCGATGCGGGTGCGCTCGCCTTCGTTGGCGTAGGAGACGACCACGGAAGGCCACTCGAGGCCATAGAAGGGGACGCCCTTCGCCTTGCAATAGGCAAGGACGTCGTCGTAGTCATCCCGGAGCATAGACATTTTACCGGACGCTTTATAGTTGCCCTTGCCATAGCCCCGGGGACGGTTGCCCTTGCCGTAGCTTTCTTCCATGTCCTGCTCGTCGTCGTAGCTGATTTCCTGCACGACCAGGACGAGGCCCGGGATCTTGACGTCAACGTCGCCCCAGCTGTAGGTCTGACCGTTTACTTTAAGGGACATAGCTCTTTAACCTCCTTCCCTTATTCGCTGGGCTGTGCCCTGCCGAGGTCGACCTCGACCTCGCGGATATAGCCCCGGGAGACATAGCGGATCTTGACCCGCATAGTCTCGTCCTCGAGGATGGTCTCCGCCTGTCCTTCCGGGACGGTGATCTCGGCGGAGCTGATCTCCTTCGCGTCAATCATCCGCTGCAAGGGGACGAACATGAACTTCGCCCGGGTCTCAAGCTCGCCCTGCACGTCCTCGAGGTCGATGTCGTCGTTCAGCAGGAGGAGCCCTTCCTTCCGGGTCTCCCGGATGATCTTGTTCTTGACGCGGACGTCCTCGGCGTAGCGGAAGTCGCTCCCGTCCGGGCTCATCATCTTCGTATGGTAGACATAGAAGTCGTCGAGCCCGTCGTATTCCCGGAACGTCAGATAGCCCGCGAGATCCAGGAGCTCGATGATGGAGTTGTCCATCTCGGCGGGGAGCAGCTCGAGGAGCTTCGTCTTCGGGATGCCGAAGCCCGCCTCCGTCCTGGTCTTGCCGATGGACTCCTGCACCGCTGCCTTTGCGTAGAGGCCGCACACAAGGCCCGCGAGGTTGGTGATCTGGGTCGAGCCGTCCAGCTTCACCAGACGGCCCCAGGCGGTGACGACCTGGATGTCGTAGTTCTTGACCTTCTTCCGCTTGGCCTCCATCTCGAGGGCCCAGTCAGTGAGATCCCCGCCGCCCATCATGTCGGACTCGCCCTCCTCGTCGCCGGTCGTGGGATACTTGGCCTCGAATACCACGAACACGGGCTTGTGGTAGACGTCGCGGAGCTCGATTTGCGCCTCGCTCACCGCCTGCCAGAGATCGAGGTCACTCTCGCCGACGATGTGGATGAACTCATACTCCTCGGCGAATTTCTGGAGCTTCTTGAACGCCGCCAGGACGTCGCCGTTCGTCATGGTGGGCGCGGTGGTGGTGAAGCTGTAGGAGTCGTTCACAAGGAACGAGCTCGGCTTCTGGTCTACCTCGGTCGCCTCGGTGAATTTGAGCTTGAGGCCGGTTCCGGTGATCTCATACTCGCCATTGACGGGGACGGTGATCTCGTCCGTGAAGGTGTTTCCCCCGTCGATTGAGTACACAAAGGCGGCGGTGTTGAGCTGCCCTTGCGCGGTGAACTTAACCACCACGGAGAAGGCGTTCGTCGGAGAGCCGTCGACGGTAACGGAGCCGCCGCCGTCGCCGGTCTTAGAAACGATTCCCAGCTCGCCCGCCGTAGTAGCGGAGACCGGGAGACAGTAGATCCGGGACGCGCCGAACTGCACGGAGTCCATGACAGCGTCAGCCAGAGGAGACAGGCCGAGGCGATCCTTGATTTTGGTCGCGTCCATGTCTCCGGTGATGATGATCGGGGTGTCCGACACAATGGGGGAGACACCGATCTTGAGGCTCTTACCGTCTCCCGTCGCGGTGGCGAAGCCGAGAAGGCCGTCCGTTACGGTATGCTTAACATCTCGAAGCATTACTTCTTGACCTCCTTCTTCCCGGAGCCGCCCCTCATAGGAGCGTTCTCAAATTTCTTGACCGCCTCGAGGAACTCCTCCTCGGTGACGGCTTTGCCGGGCTTCCAGCCCTGGGCGCTGCATACGCCCGCAAACACGGCCCGCCCGACTTTGTGCTTGCTGCGAAGCTCCCCGACGTCATAGAGCGCCGGGGCCTTCTTGTTCTGTTCCCCCGTTGCGGTGGGGGTCGATGCCGCTTTAGTTGCCATCTGCAATCTCCTTTCCGTCGTTCTTTGCTATGGACTCGACCTCGACGTCCGTGACCTTTGCGAAGTTCGTGTCCCTATAGAGTCCGCCGTCAAACCGTATCCGAATTTGAACGGCGACTTGTGCTTTGAGAATAGAGTCGTCCTTGTCGACCCAATCGGCCCCCTCGACCTCGATCGGAACATAATCGCCGTTGACGTATATGCCCCGATCGAGACTCGAGAGGAACGCCCCGAACATACTCTCGACGGCCTCGTCGGTGTAGTCTCCGATTATCACAGTGAAGGTGAGAGCCCGGTCGAAGACCTTTCTCCTCTTTTTCTGCGCTCCCTCTTGGTCTCTATATCGTGTTTTGGAGCCGTTTCGGAGAAGGGTCTCCGACTCGAACAGCACCGCGCCGATGTGACTCTCTTGACTCTTTTCGAGACCCTTTTGAGTTGTGTACGGTTTAGACTTTAGGCCCGCCGCCTTGAGCTTTTCGAGGAGGTATTCCTTGCTTTGTTTGTAGAGCATTTAGTCGTCCCTCCCGATGAACTCCTCGGTCGTCGCCTTGATCTCCTGCATGTCCTCGTCCGATAGGCCGAGAAACGGGCGGGCGGGGATGTTGACTTTGACCTGCTTCTTGCTGACCCACTGGCCGCCCACCTGGAAGCGGAGGTTCTTCGCCTTCCGGGCCCGGATGGTGCGCCCCTGGTCTCCAAATTGGTGTGTCGCTGCGTGCTTTGCGTTCGTGCCGACCGCGAACCCCGAGGCGTCCGCCGTCACTTGGATCGAGTTTCGGAGCTGCGAGGAGTCGATGAGGGTCTTCCCCCCGGTGGTCGCCGCCCGG
>ENA-OPAH01001761-OPAH01001761.1-human-gut-metagenome-genome-assembly--contig:-NODE-1761-length-13358-cov-5.095392_pt1 | contig 13358 bp, 9 predicted proteins | sample MGYA00241050_ERZ501416 | MGnify/ENA primary metagenome ERZ501416 (study PRJEB25962, sample SAMEA2042632) | human gut metagenome | biome: human gut; feature: human-associated habitat; material: faeces... | reverse complement strand
GAAGAGCCACATTCCTTCCCCTGACCAGTATTACCAAACCTCAGGAATTCAAAAATCCCGAGGCCCTGAAGGAAAAAGGTGTCATCGGTATGGCGGATGAACTGGTAAATACGGAAAAAGAATACCGCAATGTGGCCAAGGCCATGCTGGGACGTATCGTGGTCGTAGACAACGTGGACAATGCCGTGAAGATCGCAAGAAAATTCGATTACGGCATCCGTATGGTCACATTGGAAGGCGAACTCTTAGTTCCCGGCGGTGCCATCAGCGGCGGTGCATTTAAGAATAACAGTAATCTCCTGGGAAGACGTCGTGAGATGGATGAACTGGAGAAAAAGGTGAAAAAACTCTCCGATGACATCAAGACCTATAACCAGAAGATTGAAGACACCAAGAGCAAACGAAATAAGCTGCGTATGGATCTGGAAGCATTGAAGACCGAGATGCAGCGCAAGTCCATTGAGCAGAATACCGCAAGATTAAATATTTCCCAGGCCAGAGAACGTATGGAAGAAGAGGCAGAGAGTGCACAGTCCCTGAAGCTGGAGGAACAGGAGATCGAGACCAAGATCTTCGAGATCCGTTCCAGCAAGGAATCAATCGTACAGGAACTGGCTGCAAGTGAAGAACTGGAGAAAACCACTCAGGAACAGATTCTTGTCTTCCAGAAGGAACTGGAAGGCTGCAGACTGGAAGAGAGTGAAGCTTCCGCCCATGCCGGAGAATGGGAAGTAAAAGTCGAGAAGATGCGCCAGGCTCTGGATTACAAACAGGCCAATGTAGACCGTATAGGCGGCGAACTGGAGCGTGCACAGGCAGAGCTTAATGAGATTTTAGAAGCTCTGACGGAAAATGCGCAGGAAGTGGAACGCAAGAAGAACAATATCCTGGAGATTGAGAAGACCATCGCGGCTTCCCATGAGAATCAGGATGCTTCCAAGAAAAAGCTGGACGAGGATATTGCAAAGAAAGAAGAATTGTCTGCAAAGCAGAAAGGCTTCTTCCAGAGCAGAGAAGAAATGTCAGAGCGCATGAATGCTCTGGACAAAGAAGTCTATCGTCTGAGTGAACAGAAGAAAAAGCTGGAAGACAATATCGAAGGCCAGATCAATTACATGTGGGATGAGTATGAGATTACCCTGAGTGATGCGGCAGGCCTTCGCAATGAAGAGATGAATGATCTGCCCGCCATGAAGCGTGAGATCAGCGGTCTGAAAGATGAGATCCGGAAGTTAGGTAATGTCAATGTCAACGCCATTGAGGATTACAGGAATCTGATGGAGCGTTATACCTTTATGAAGACCCAGCATGATGATCTGGTGGAAGCGGAGAAGACGCTGGAAGGCATCATCGAAGAACTGGATACCGCCATGCGTAAACAGTTCACGGAGAAATTTGCAGAAATCAGCAGAGAGTTCGATAAGGTATTCAAGGAACTCTTCGGTGGTGGTAAGGGAACACTGGAACTGATGGAGGATGAGGATATTCTGGAGGCAGGCATCCGCATCATCGCACAGCCCCCCGGAAAGAAGCTGCAGAACATGATGCAGCTCTCCGGTGGAGAGAAGGCATTATCCGCCATTTCCCTACTGTTCGCAATTCAGAACCTGAAGCCGTCTCCGTTCTGTCTGTTAGACGAGATCGAGGCCGCACTGGATGACTCCAATGTAGGACGTTTTGCAAAGTATTTACATAAGCTGACCAAGAACACCCAGTTCATTGTCATTACCCACAGACGCGGTACGATGGAACAGGTGGACAGACTGTATGGTATCACCATGCAGGAGAAGGGTGTATCTACTTTAGTCAGTGTTAACCTCATTGATAAAGATCTGGATGATTAGAGTATGAAAAGAACTTCTAATCACTCAGAGCAAAGGCTCTTTCGTGAGGAAGTTCTAAGTTTCATACAAGAAAAACGCAAGCGTTTTTCTGGATAGAATGCTGATTGGAGGAAATCGGATGAGTGAGGAAAAGAAAGGCTTTTTTGCCCGGTTAAAAGAAGGACTGACCAAGACCCGTGACAACATTGTACGGGGAATTGATTCGGTCTTCAGCGGCTTCTCAGCTATTGATGATGATTTCTATGAAGAACTGGAAGAAATCCTCATTATGGGAGATATCGGTGTGAATGCCACCACCGCTATCGTGGAGAGACTGAAACAGCAGGTGAAGGAAAAACATATCAAGGAACCTTCCGAATGCAAACAGCTTCTGATTGAAAGTATCAAGGAGCAGATGCAGGTGGATGAGACTGCCTATAATTTTGAGAAGGAACAGTCCGTGATCATGGTCATCGGTGTCAACGGTGTGGGGAAGACCACTTCCGTCGGCAAGCTGGCCGGTAAATTAAAGGATGAGGGCAGGAAAGTCCTTATTGCCGCAGCGGATACTTTCCGTGCCGCAGCGGGAGACCAGCTGGCAGAGTGGGCATCCCGGGCGGATGTTCCCATGATCGGCGGAAAAGAAGGTGCGGATCCCGCCAGCGTGGTGTTTGATGCCGTGAATGCGGCGAAGGCACGAGGCGTGGATGTGCTTCTTGTAGATACCGCCGGCAGACTGCACAATAAAAAGAACCTGATGGAAGAACTTCGTAAGATGAACCGTATCATCGACAAGGAATTCCCCAATGCCCACAGAGAGAATCTGATCGTGCTGGACGGCACCACGGGACAGAATGCTCTGGTGCAGGCAAGAGAATTCGGTGAGGTGGCGGATCTTACGGGTATCATCCTGACCAAGATGGACGGAACGGCCAAGGGCGGTATCGCTGTGGCCATCCAGTCCGAACTGAAGGTTCCGGTAAAATATATCGGTGTGGGAGAATCCATCGAGGATCTCCAGAAATTCAATTCCGATGAATTTGTAAATGCGTTGTTTGATGTGAATATGGATGACATCGGAGAACTGCATCTGCCGGAGGAAGAAGCTGGAGAGACAGACGCGGAAGAATAATAAACAGGCAGACCAAAGAAAGTGTGACAGAAAGGCATGGGAAGAAAAATGCAGGAAGAAATGTTGACTTTAGAGAAATTTGAAGAAGCAAGTGAGATCGTTAAAAAAGTTACTTTAGAGACCAAACTGGTATACAGTGATTATTTCAGTGCCCAGACCGGCAACCGCGTATACTTAAAGCCCGAGAACTTACAGTTTACCGGAGCTTACAAGTTAAGAGGCGCTTATTACAAAATGAGCACTCTGACCGATGAAGAGCGCGCCAAGGGACTGATCACCGCCTCTGCAGGCAACCATGCCCAGGGCGTGGCTTATGCGGCAAAATGCTATGGAAGCAAGGCAACCATCGTAATGCCCACCACGACACCTCTGATCAAGGTAAACCGTACCAGAGGCTATGGAGCAGAGGTAGTACTGCATGGCGATGTCTATGATGAGGCATGCGCAAAAGCATATGAGCTGGCAGAAGAGCACGGTTATACTTTCATTCATCCGTTTGATGATCTGACTGTGGCAACCGGTCAGGGTACCATTGCCATGGAGATCTTCAAGGAGCTTCCTCTGGTAGACTACATTTTAGTTCCTATCGGTGGCGGCGGACTGGCAACCGGTGTCTCCACACTGGCAAAACTGCTGAATCCGAAGATCAAGGTCATCGGCGTAGAGCCCGCAGGAGCTAACTGCATGCAGGTATCCTTAAAGAACGGCAAGGTTACCACATTGCCCAAGGTCAACACCATCGCAGACGGTACCGCGGTAAAGACTCCTGGCAGCAAGATCTTCCCGTACTTACAGAAGAATCTGGACGATGTGATCACCGTAGAGGATGAGGATCTGGTAGTAGCTTTTCTGGATATGGTAGAGAATCACAAGATGATCGTGGAGAATTCCGGTCTGCTGACGGTAGCAGCCTTAAAGCAGTTAAATGTGAAGGATAAGCGTATTGTATCTATCCTGAGTGGCGGTAACATGGATGTCATCACCATGTCTTCCGTAGTACAGCAGGGTCTGATCTTAAGAGACCGTATCTTCACCGTATCCGTACTGCTTCCCGACAAGCCCGGTGAGCTGTGCAGAGTATCCGGTATTATTGCCGGAGTCAACGGTAATGTCATCAAGCTGGAGCACAACCAGTTCGTATCCATCAACCGCAGTGCTGCTGTGGAGCTGCGTATCACACTGGAGGCATTCGGCACCGAGCATAAGAATGAGATCATTGCCGCTCTGGAAAAAGAAGGCTATCAGCCGAAACTGGTAAGAGCCAATATCTAAGTTTTAAGATTTGAAAAGAAGTGAATGTATCACCGATAAAAGCCGCATATTATAGATATGCGGCTTTTGTATGGAATGGAGAAAAAAGTTATGGCAAAGAAGACAGAAAAAGAACTGGAAATACAGAGACTGGACAAAAAGACACCCTTACAGATGCTCTGGGATTATGTGATGATCACGGTGGCATCCTTTGTCTATGCGGTATCCGTCAGCTTATTTTTGGATCCGAACTCCCTGGCACCCGGTGGAATCACCGGTATCGCTATTATCTTAAATCGTCTGTTCGGCATTGAGACCGGTACCTGGATGCTGCTCATCAATATACCGATCCTGCTGATCGGTATCTGGAAATTCGGACTGCGGTTTATTCTGTCTACAATCTATTGTACGGCAATGACCTCTCTGTTTACGAACCTGCTGACACCGGTAGGAGCAGTGACCACAGATCCTTTGCTTGCCTCTCTGACCGGAAGTGCCCTGATGGCAGTATCCATGGGCTGGGTGTTCAAGGCCGGATCCACTACGGGAGGAACAGATATTATTATCAAGCTGCTGCGACTAAAGTTCCCGTACCTCAAGACAGGAGCATTGTTTTTCCTGACAGATGTGGTTATCGTCATAGCATCGGCATTTGTATTCCGGAACATTGACAAGGCATTGTATGCCGGTATCGTGGTCATTATCACATCAGTGGTGCTGGATGTGGTATTGTACGGTCGTGATGAGGCGAAGCTGATCTATATTATCAGCGACCATGCGGAAAAAATCGCAGGGAGACTTTTGGAGGAGCTGGACATTGGTGTAACTTATGTACAGGGCAGTGGTGCCTACAGTGGCAAGGAGAAGAGCGTCATCATGTGTGCCATGAAGAAAAACATTTCTCCTAAGGCGGAAGAGATCGTAAAGGAAGAGGATCCCCTGGCATTTATGATCGTCACCAGTGCCACGGAGATCTTCGGGGAGGGCTATAAGAGCTATTTTAGTGAGAAACTGTAAAAGGTCAATTAGTAAATTTCAGGGAAAAATTTTGAAAGGGCTTACATTTTTTAAAAGAATCTGCTATAATAGGGTCGTGTCCGAACGGACAGACGCTATTTTGGGGATACGATGAATGGGTACGGATTATGATTTCAAACCGGGCAGAAGCAGCCTGCGGATTACTGTGGCATAGAATAGTGTAAAACCATAGAGAGAACCGAATGGAAACTGTGGTAATGATATAGGAGCTATGTGATATGAGTGATACAACATTGTCAAAAGAGGAGAAACAATATAAACGGCTCACCGAGGAACCGGTAGCACGGTTGGTCCTGGAACTGGGACTGCCGACTACCATCAGTATGCTGATCACGAATCTGTATAATATGGTGGATACCTGGTTCGTAAGCCAGTTAGGCACCAGTGCCACCGGAGCGGTAGGCGTGGTGTTTGGCTTGATGGCAATTATTCAGGCGTTCGGATTCATGTTCGGTCATGGCGCTGGAAGCAATATCAGCCGGTTATTAGGAGCTCATGAAAAGGAGCGGGCGAAAGCTTTTTCCGCAACGGGATTTTATCTGGCGGTGGGAGCCGGAGTGTTGATCGCAATTATCGGTATTTTGGATCTGAACGGATTGTGCAGATTGCTTGGAAGTACGGAGACCATCCTTCCCTATGCGAGAATCTATGCTTTCTATATTCTGGTGTCGGCACCGGCAATGGCATCCAGCTGTGTGATGAACAATGTGCTCCGGTATGAAGGCTATGCCAATCTTGCGATGGTGGGACTGGTCTCCGGCGGTATCTTAAATATGGCGGGAGATGCCATCCTTATGTGGGGCTTAAATCTTGGCATCCGGGGAGCGGCACTTTCCACTATGATCTCCCAGTACATATCCTTTGGAATCCTGTTATGCTTTTTCCTGCGTGGAAAGACTCAGAGCAGCCTGACACCGAAATATTTTACCTGGGAATTTGCGGTACATAAGAACATTCTTACAGCAGGCTTCCCCAGTATGATGCGGCAGGGACTGGCCAGCGTGTCAACCATGGTGCTGAATGCGCAGGCGGCAGTCTACGGAGATATTGCCATTGCTGCCATGAGCGTGGTATCCCGTATTTTCAATTTCGTATTCAGTGTGGCCCTGGGTATCGGTCAGGGCTTCCAGCCGGTATCCTCCTTCAATTATGGGGCAAAGAAGTATTCCCGTGTAAGGAAAGCGTTCTGGTTCACCCTGTGCGCCAGCCTGGTGACCATGGCAGTGTTTGCAGGGGTGGTGTATGTGTTCCGCAGAGAGCTGTTGCTGGAATTCCTTACGGATATGGATGCCTATGAGATTGCATTTTATGCGTTGCAGATCCAATGTCTGACGCTGCCGTTTATTCCGGTATGTATCTGCGGCAATATGCTGTTCCAGTCTATCGGGAAGGGCGGCAGGGCGACGATCTTAGCCTCCTTCCGAAGTGGCACTATCTACATTCCGGCACTGCTGATCCTGACGGCGTTCTGGGGAATTCGGGGCATCCAGTGGTCACAGCCGGTGTCCGATATTTTATCTGCGGTTTTGTCATTGCCGGTGGCAGTGGTGTTCTTAAGGGGACTGCCGGAAGATGGTACGGAAGTATAGAGAAGAATGAGATCCCTTCGTCATAAGACGGAGGGATTTTTATGTACAGATGTATCCATACGCAGGAATAAGTATCTGCCTTGATCTGTGAAGCTGTTGACATTAAATAATCCGCATGATACGATACATTTAACAATTAGGCTAAATGTTAAACGTTTGGATGAAAGGATGTGATTCATTTTTGGGAATACAGGATACATTGAAAGCGCTGGCAGATCCTATAAGGCGTGAAATACTAAATCTTCTGAAAAACGGTCGATTGTCGGCAGGAGAGATCTGCGAACATTTTCCGGTGACGGGGGCTTCCATATCAAGGCATCTGTCGGTGTTGAAGGAGGCAGATCTGATCCGGGACAAGCGGGAAGGAAAGTTTATTTATTATGAACTGAATGCTTCCGTGCTGGAAGAAATCATGTTATGGATCACAGATTTGAAAGGAGCATCGGATAATGAAGGAAATGATACAGAAAAATAAAGGCAGGCTGATCTGCTCGGCATTTGTTATGTGCATAGGAATGATATTGGGATATACCTGTGAGAACAGTCTGTGGGTAAACGGCACTTTTGCAGTGACTTATGTGGTAGCAATGGCAGTAACTTTTTACGACAACAGAAACAGGCAGCAGAGTGACAAGGTCATAAGAATGGTTACGTGGATCGTGCCGGGAATGACATTGCTCTATAACGGTATCGCCAGATGGATTGATATGGGTGTAAGGAAAGAGAATCTGTTCATGGTAATTTTGTATGTCGGAATGGGATTGCTATTTGTTATTGTGGGCAATTATCTGCCCAAGGTGAAACCGAACCGCACCATCGGCATCCGCGTCGTATGGGCATTGCAGGATGAGGAGAACTGGAATGCCACGCACCGCTTCAGTGGAAAAATATGGGTGGCAGCAGGACTGTTGAGTATGAGCTGTGGACTGTTCAGTGACAGCATGGCTGCATTATTTTTGTTTATTGTCGCTATCACGGCAGCAGCTTTTGGCAGCATCCTGTATTCTTATCTCTATTATAGAAAGAAGTTGCGCACCGGAAAAGGGCTGGCAGTACACTACAACCATAAAGTGGTTGCGGTCTATGTGTTTATAATGCTCGCATGTGTGCTATTTACGGTATGGACGTTATATACGGGAAAAATCGAGATCTGTTACGGAGAAAATGAATTTACTGTTCAGGCGGAGGGCTGGCAGGATTACACAGTGAAATATGACGCTATCGAAAGCATTGCTTACGAAGAGAATATGTTCCGGGATACGAATACAATCCGGACGAACGGTTTTGGCAACTTGAAATACTCCATGGGACATTTTCGCGATGAAATCCACGCAGATTACATCCGCTATACTCATAACGACTGTGACACTTATGTAGTCATGGAAGTAGAGGGGAGCACCGTTATTCTAAACGGTGCAGATGATGCGCAGACATGGGAAATCTACAATAATATCAGAGAACGGATGGAAAAATAATATTTGTAAATATATTTCCCAATTGCTTTTATATTTTTTAAAAATGGTATACACTAAACTTATGTAAGTTTGTAAACGAGGATTTCGGGAAAGGGTGGTTACAGTATGCTGAAACAGTGGATTCCGGCGGTGAAGCCGGAAAAAGAGGAACTGGAAAAACGACTGAATGCGGCGCAGGAGGAGCTTGGTAGACTCCAGATGCAGATCAAGGAGCATAAGCTCCCGGTGCTGGTGCTGATCGAGGGCTGGGGTGCGGCCGGCAAGGGCAGTACCATCGGCGGAATTATTAAAAATATCGATCCGCGATTTTTCAAGGTGGCTTCCATGTCTGCACCGACAGAGGAAGAGAAGCGGAAACCTTTCCTGTATCGTTATTTTGTAAAAATTCCGGAAGCCGGGAAGTTCGAATTTCTGGATTCCGGCTGGATGGATGAGGTGACGAAGGGAAGACTTCGGGGTGAATTGTCGGATAAGCAGTACGCGGAGCGTATCGAGAGCATTAAACGTTTTGAACGACAGTTGACGGACAACGGTTATCTGGTGTTGAAGCTCTTTTTCCAGATTGGAAAAAAGGAACAGAAGAAGCGGCTGGAAGAACTGGAAGGCAACAAGGACACTGCATGGCGTGTGGGCGAGAACGACTGGTGGCAGAACAAGCATTATGACAAATGTGAGGAAGTCTTCGACAAATATCTCACAGATACTAACGCTTCCGTAGCTCCGTGGTACATTATCGACTCCGGGGACAAAAAGTGGGCGGAATTACAAGTGCTGGAGACATTATGCAGCGGTATCCATGTGGCCATGCAGAATGAGAGCCTTGCTGTGCCTATTTTGCAGAATGTATTCCCACTGGTGAAGATGCCGAGGCTGTCCGAGGTGGAACTGGACAAGGAAATCTCCGAGGAAGAATACAAGAAAGAACTGCGTCATCTGCAGAAGAAGCTGAATGCCCTGCATTACCGCCTTTATCGGAAAAAGATTCCGGTAGTCATCGCCTACGAAGGCTGGGATGCCGCAGGCAAGGGCGGCAATATCAAGCGGATCGCGGGAGCACTGGATCCCAGAGGCTACGAGGTACACCCCATCGCCAGCCCGGAACCACACGAGAAAGCGAGACATTATCTTTGGCGATTCTGGACGAGACTTCCTAAGACCGGACATATTGCCATTTTTGATCGTACCTGGTACGGACGCGTCATGGTAGAACGGCTGGAAGGCTTCTGTAGTACCAACGACTGGCAGCGGGCTTACAATGAGATCAATGAGTTCGAGAAGGAATTGTCCCAGTGGGGTGCGGTGATCATCAAATTCTGGGTGCAGATCGACAAGGACACCCAGCTGGAACGCTTTACGGAACGGCAGAACACCCCGGAGAAGCAGTGGAAGATCACGGACGAAGACTGGCGCAACCGGGATAAATGGGATCAGTATGAAGATGCCGTAAACGAAATGCTCCAGAAGACCAGCACGGAGTATGCACCCTGGCATATTCTGGAATCCGTAGACAAAAAATATGCCCGGATCAAAGCATTGAAGATTGTCATTGCCGAACTGGAAAAGGCTCTGGGATAGGAAAAGAAAGTAGAGAACGTAAACACCGTCTTGTAAAAAGGCGGTGTTTCTATATGTGATGAAACCGTTGACAATGTAAGATTCATAAAATATAATTATTTCATCGAAACGGTGAAAAGGGGTGAATTGATGAAACAAAATTTATCACAAATACAATATGAGCAACTGGCCAGAGAACAATTTTGCAACCGGCTGAAAGAAATTCCGTTTGTTTCGGATATCGAGGTGTTTTTGGAAAAGAAGAATGCACCGTTGGGGGATTTCAAGGCAAAGGTGTATTTGGAGGACAGCGATGAGCCTCTTTTATTTGTGATTGAAGTCAGGTCTAACGGAGAAAAGAGATTCGTTAATCATTTTATGGAAATCGTGATGCGGCAGGATGATAAAACGCATTATATTTTTATGGCACCATATATTTCGGAGCAGTCAGCCAGAGCAATGAAAGAGGAAAAATGCAGTTATATGGATCTGTCCGGAAATTGTTATATCTTAACGAAAAGATTTCTGCTCTATGTCAGTGGACAGGATAACAAGTTCATAACCCACAGGGAAAAGAAAAATTACTTATCCAAATCGTCAAGTGCTGCATCAGCAATTATTCGTACCATGCTGAATGAACCGGAGCGAAAATGGCAGGTGAAAACGCTGGCTCAGGAGAGCAATACGGCATTGGGAACAGTATCTAATGTGAAAAGTTTTTTGCTTGCCAGAGACTGGATAGATAAGAGTACTACGGAATTCCGTTTGCAGAACATTAGGGAACTGTTTTATACATGGGCAAAGGATTATCATCAAAAAGAAGCGAGAAAATTACAGTTTTATTCTTTGGATACGGTTCCGGAGATAGAACAATCAGCCGCTGAATGGAGTAAAACACATGATAATGGAGCTATATTAGGTGGCTTTTCGGCTGCGGCACGATATGCGCCGACAGTACGTTATCAAAAAGCCGAAATATATGTAGAACCTCAATTTGTTCAGGAATTTGTAAAAGATCTGGAATTGCAGCCGGTCAACACCGGAGGAAATGTTGTGATAACGATACCGCATGACGAAACCCCCTGTATGTACGCAAAGCCTGTTCATGATACATTAGTAACTTCTCCGGCACAAACGGTAATTGATCTGCTGGGGGATGCCGGAAGAGGGGAAGAGGCTGCGGAGGCAATCCTGCGCAGAGAATACCCGGAGAGGACAGAGGATGAAAGAAGAACTGAAAAAGGCAACTGACTATTCAGAGGGACAAAAGACAGCCGCATACATGGTACTCGGAGAGATCGTAAATCTTTTGAATGAGTTTTCAGATAATATTAGAATCATAGGAGGATGGGTTCCGACACTTTTATACCCGGACGGTGACCATATAGGTTCTATTGATGTAGATGTTCTGCTGAATCAACTGGAGATCAAAAAGGCAGAAAGCTATCGGACGATTAAACGGATACTGACACAAAATGGGTATAGAAGACATGAAGAAAAATATTTTACATTTATAAAAACAATAGTTTTAGATGGAGTTTCCTATGACGTAGACGTGGATTTCCTGTCCGGAAAATATGGCGGCGATGGCGGAAATGTAAGCAAACATGTGGATGGTATTAAAACCTTACCGGCTACGGGAGGAAATTTTGCATTTGATTTTCCGCCAACGGATGTGAAAATAGAATATATGCGGGAGGATGGAGCAAAGGACAGTGGACATGTGAAAGTGATTTCTGTGGTGCCTTATCTGGTCATGAAGACAGCAGCACTGGGGAGGGGAAAACCGAAGGATGCGTATGATATATATTACATGGTTGACAAATATGAGGGAGGCGTAAGAACACTTGTTAAGGAATTTATGCCTTATACAGACAGAGAGTTGATCAGAGAAATGTGTCAGAAGCTGGATGAAAAATTTGCTTCGCCACAGCATGCCGGACCAACAGATGTAGTGACATTCATGGGAATAACAGAGGAAGAAGAAAAAGAACAGATCCGACAGGATGTTTACCAGAAGATACACTATTTAACAAATAAATTGAAAACAATGTAAGCAAAATCTTGTGTTGGCAGACAGGTCTGTTATAATGATACATAGTTGTATTTCCCAGATAGTATTTACAGAACGAGAGGAGAAATCATGGGCGAGAACCGTAAGATATATGCAGCATTATTGGGAGCAGGAACCGTGGGCAGCGGTGTGTATAAGCTGGCAGGAATGCAGGAAGAAGATATCTGCCTGAAAACAGGAGCACAGCTGGAGATCAAAAAGATCCTGGTGCGGAATCCGGGAAAGGTAAGAGAGGAAATCCCACAGGAACTATTTACAGATAGCTGGCAGGAGATTTTAGAAGATCCCGAGATTCAGATCGTCATCGAAGTCATGGGCGGCATCGAACCGGCCAGAACCTATGTGGAAGAAGCCATGAAGGCCGGCAAACAGGTGGTCACCGCCAACAAGGATCTGCTGGCGGAATATGGGGATCCGTTGTTTGAGATCGCCACGGAGAATAAATGCGACTTACAATTCGAGGCGGCAGTGGCAGGAGCCATTCCCATTATCCGGCCTTTGCGTCAGAGCCTGGCGGGAAGTCAATTGACGGAGATCATGGGAATCGTCAACGGTACGACAAACTATATTTTGACCAAAATGTCCGAGGAAGGTATGGGCTATCAGGAAGCTCTGGATATGGCTACGAGACTGGGCTATGCGGAAGCAGATCCCACAGCGGACGTGGAAGGCTATGATGCGGGACGCAAGATCGCCATTATGGCATCCATCGCTTTCAGCTCCCGCGTGACGTTCCCTCAGGTTTATACGGAAGGCATCACGAAGATTACAGCAGAGGATATCCGGTATGCAAAAGAATTCGGCTATGTGATTAAACTGTTGGGTATTACAAAGCTTACAGGTAAAGGAATTGAAGTAAAAGTACATCCCACATTGATCCCGGACAGCCATCCTCTTGCCACGGTCAGAGATTCCTTCAATGCCGTATTTGTTCATGGTCAGGCTTGTGATGATGCCATGTTCATGGGACGGGGCGCCGGACAGATGCCTACCGCCAGTGCGGTACTGGGTGATGTTATTGATGTAATGCGTAATATTATCCACGGAAGCTGTGGCAAGATTGGCAGTGACAGCCACAAGAAACTTCCCGTACTGGATGTGGAGGAGACGAAGAGCCGTTTCTTCCTGCGCCTGCAGGTAGAGAACCGTGCCGGAGCATTGGCCAATATTGCAGGTGTCCTGGGCAACAACGATGTCAGCATCGCCCAGATGGTACAGAAGCGCAGCCACGACGGTATTGCCGAGATCGTGGTCATCACCGATCTTGTGACCGAGAGACATTTCAACGACGCCATCCGCATCATGGAAGGCATGTCTGTTGTGAGAGAAATCTCAGGCATAATCCGGGTCTACTAAAGTTTGTAGAATTGAAAGTTAGTGAAATAATCCCGTAGCCCTTGGCAGGGTATAAGAAACGCGGCA
>ENA-OPAH01001760-OPAH01001760.1-human-gut-metagenome-genome-assembly--contig:-NODE-1760-length-13359-cov-2.636350_pt1 | contig 13359 bp, 9 predicted proteins | sample MGYA00241050_ERZ501416 | MGnify/ENA primary metagenome ERZ501416 (study PRJEB25962, sample SAMEA2042632) | human gut metagenome | biome: human gut; feature: human-associated habitat; material: faeces... | reverse complement strand
TATTCTCTGTTGTATTCCTTTAAAATTGAACTATTTTGAACTATTTCTTTTTGTTTATTTAATGCTCCAATTTCTTTACAAGTTTTTCCAGTATCTAAATATAAGCTATTGCAATATTTTTGGCCATTTTTTCCTTTTTGATGGGATATGTCTTTGGTATAGTTGTTTCTCTAGAACAATTAATGTTAGGTGGTCCTTCTTTATATATTGTTTATTATATGGCAGGATTGTTATTTGATACTTTTCATGCAGTAGGTAATTTTTGCTTTTATTTAATATGTGCACCTATTTTAATGAAAGTATTAAAAAAGGAATCAGAAAGAATAAGATTAAAACAAGACTAAGTTCTTGTTTTTCTTTTTGATTGAATTATAATAAAGTAAGAATTTATCATGAAAGGAAGAGTTTTATGATTGTAAATGAAGAAGCAGTTAAAAAGATATTAGAAGAAGTAAAACCAGCAAAATTAGTTGCAGCTACAAAATATGTAGATGTTAAAGAAATTGAAAAATTAGAAAAATTAGGAGTTACATGTTTTGGAGAAAATAGAGTACAAGCTTTTTTAGAAAAGTATGAAAATTATCATGGAAATGGTGAGTTTCAATTTATTGGAACACTTCAACCAAATAAAGTAAAATATATTATTGATAAAGTGACTTTAATTCATGCAGTTGATCGTTATTCTTTATTAAAAGAAATTGAAAAACAAGCAGCTAAAAGAGATTTAGAAATGCCTGTTTTAATTCAAGTGAATATTGCTAAAGAAGAAAGTAAACATGGTTTTGAAGTAGAAGAAATTGATGAAGTATTTAATTGTTTAAAAGATTATCCTCATGTCAAAGTAAGAGGACTTATGATGATGGCACCACATATTGAAAGTAGTGAAACTGAAAAGTATTTTAAAATGACACAAGAGCTTTTACAAAGACTTCAAAAAGATTATCCAATGTATCAATTGGATCAGTTATCAATGGGAATGTCTAATGATTATCATGAAGCTTTAAATCATGGTTCTACAATGATTCGTATAGGAAGTGCATTATTTAAATAGATATGAAAATATCTATTTTTTTGTTTTAGTAATTAATTTCAAATAATTTGACATAGTGTGACAAAAGCGTATAATGTTAGCAGCCGAACAAAAAAGGAGACATTTATGGAACATCGAATAGGAATGGAAATACGTGTTTTGTCTAAATATATGGGACGTTATTTAGATGATATTCATGGTATTGATTGTATGTTATCAGGACCGCAGGGGTTAATTCTTATTTATTTATGTGAAAATGATGAAGAAATTTATCAAAAAGACATAGAAAAATATTTTAATATTAGAAGATCAACTGCAACAGGTCTTTTAAATTCTTTAGAAAAGAACGGATATATCACAAAAGAACCTGTTGAAAATGATAAACGTATGAAAAAAATCAAAGCAACTGAACATGCGTATAGTACAGTAGAAAAGATTGATAATCATGTTATTCAATTAGAAAAAATTATGTTAGATGGAATTGATGAAAAAGAAGTGAAACAATTTAGAGATACAATTTCTAAAATGACACTTAATTTAGTAAAGGAGTCAAAAAATGGATAAATTATATTACATGGGAATTGATGTTGGATCAACAACAGTAAAATTATATGTGGAAGATCAAGAACATCAATGTATCTATTCAAAATATCAAAGACACTATTCTGATGTTAAACCAGCAATAGAAAGTCTAATTAAAGAAGTTCAAGAACACTATGGAAACTTACCAGTTAAAGTAGTGATGACAGGATCAGGTGGTTTATCTTTATCAAAACATTTAAATGTAGAATTCGTTCAAGAAGTGATTGCTTGTACAAAAACAGTGGAAACTTACATTCCTGAATGTGATGTAGCAATTGAATTAGGTGGAGAAGATGCTAAAATCACTTACTTTGAATCAACTCTTGAACAAAGAATGAACGGGACTTGTGCAGGAGGTACAGGAGCATTTATTGATCAAATGGCTTCCTTATTACAAACAGATGCTGCTGGATTAAATGAACTTGCTAAAAACTATGAAACAATTTATCCAATTGCATCTCGTTGTGGTGTATTCGCTAAAACAGATATCCAACCCTTGCTAAATCAGGGTGTTTCACGCGAAGAAATTGCCCTTTCTTCCTTTCACGCCATCGCAAAACAAACTATCGGCGGCTTAGCGCAAGGCTTAGACATCGTTGCGCCTGTGGTGTTCGAAGGCGGACCTCTTACCTTTAATCCTCGCCTTATTAAAGTGTTCGCAGAACGTCTTAATCTTGGCCGAGAAGATATTATTATTCCTGAACACCCTGAAACTATCGTTGCCGTCGGCGCTGCGCTTTCGCTTACCGATCTCTTTCGTGATACTCCAGCAAAGCTGGTGCTTGATGAGGCAATCCACACCCTAGAAACCAAGCGAATCGTAGTCGTAGATGGCGCTAGTGCCCTTTGTTCACTTGATGAATCAAATGAACAAGATTCTTCCGCTTCTGCGCTATCCATGCCTCTCTTTGAGAATGAAGCTGAAAAGGACCGCTTTGTTGAACACCATAAGCTGGGAGATTCAACCTCGCTCAAAGAACGTAAAGAAGCAGGACAGCTCCCTTCATCTCTTTCAGTGTTTTTAGGTATCGATTCAGGATCTACCACCACTAAATTAGTATTGCTTGATACACAAGGAAATTTGGTTGATTCGTTTTACGCTCCCAATGAAGGGGAACCCCTCAAGGTGGCACAAAAAGCCCTGATGGATCTTCATGATAGCTATGCAGAAGCCGGATGCGAGCTCACTATCTTAGGAGTGGGCACCACTGGCTACGGGGAGCTTATGTTTGCGCAAGCCCTCAACGCAGACAGCCACACGGTAGAAACGGTTGCGCATGCTCATGCCGCACAGCGTTATGTTCCCGATGTCAGCTTTATCCTCGACATTGGTGGACAAGACATGAAGGCACTCTGGATAGATGAAGGTATCATAACCAATGTGGTAGTCAACGAGGCTTGTTCAAGCGGATGCGGTTCGTTTCTCGAAAACTTTGCCTCCACCTTGGGCATTGCCACTCAAGACATTGCTGAAGCGGCCTTTCGCTCCGAATCTCCTGCAGCACTCGGAAGTCGCTGTACCGTATTTATGAATTCCAGCATTGTGACCGAGCAAAAAAATGGCAAAACGCCCGACGATATTATGGCGGGTCTTTGCCGATCTATCATAGAAAACGTATTTACCAAAGTAATTCGAGTTTCAAATTTAGAGAGCTTAGGTAATCGCATCGTCGTACAGGGAGGCACCTTTTTAAACGATGCGGTGCTTCGCGCTTTTGAACAGTATGTGGGACACGAAGTAGTTCGCGCACCTTATCCTGGCCTTATGGGGGCAATCGGTGCCGCACTTATCGCGCAAGAGCAGGTATCTAATCAAACAGAAGCACACGCATCCAGCCAGCCGAAAGAGCACGCATCTAGCCAATCGGAAGAACACGCGTCCAGCCATTCAAAAGAGCACGCGTCCAGCCACCCGAGTAGCTTCATAGGATGGGATGCCCTCCGAAATTTCGAATACACCCAAGAGACTAATCTCATTTGTCCCTTCTGTGCTAACCGCTGCAACCGAACTCGTATCACGTTTTCTAACGGATCCTCTTGGATAACAGGAAACCGATGCCCTCGCGGAGAAGTGGTCGGCGATCCTAAAGACGCTTCCGTGCGCGACGCGGTTCGTGCTGCAAAGAAAGCCATGGATAGCGTTCCTAATCTGTACGCTGAACGCGAGACCTTACTTTTTAAAGATTGGCCATTTAGCAAGGTCGTACCCGACCAAAACATCACCATCGGACTTCCTCGTGTGCTGTTTTATTGGGACACTATGCCCTTCTGGAAAACGCTTCTTCAAGCACTTGGTTTCACCGTTAAACTTTCCCATCTCAGCACGCGCGCAATTTATGAAGACGGCCTCCAAGCAGTCGCTTCGGACACCGTCTGCTTCCCCGCAAAACTGGTTCACGGACACTTGCGCGATCTTCATAACCAGAATGTTGACCGCATCTTTATGCCTATTGTTACGACGGTTCCCTCGGAAAATACCGCAGATACCAGCCAATCAATGTGCGCGGTAGTAAAAGGGTATCCTCTGGTTATTAAGAATTCGGACAATCCTGAACGACGCTGGGATATACCTTTTGACAGCCCCTTATTCCATTGGTTTACCGAAAAAGATAAGGCTCGCCAATTAAAAACCTATTTCCAGGAGATGTTTGACATCCCCGAGAAAGCTACCGAAGCAGCACTTGCACAAGCCAATGCGGCGCAGGCTTCTTTCTACGAAAGCCTTCAACAACGCGGAGCGGAAGTTCTTGCGCAGGTACGCAAAGAGGGACGCTATGCCGTGGTATTAGCGGGACGTCCTTATCACAACGACACGTTGGTAAACCATGAACTTCCAAGCTTCTTTACCGACCTGGGAATTCCGGTCATTACCGCCGATTCAGTTCCTGGCATAACCGAAGTAAATTTGGATAACAGCCTGATTGATATTGTTAACAATTTCCATGCCCGTATGCTTTCATCGGCAGTCATTGCAGCACAAAGTCCCCACATGGAATATGTCCAAATCGTAAGCTTTGGTTGTGGCCACGATGCGTATCTTTCCGATGAAATAATTCGCTTAATGAAAGAAGTTGGACCCAAAACTCCGCTCGTCCTCAAAGTGGACGAAAGCGATATCCGTGGCCCTCTTGGCATTCGTACCCGTTCTTTTGTGGAGACAATCGAAAGAAGACGAGCACAAGAGCAGGCTAGCGAAAGTAAACAAGAATTGGTTTCGGAAGCCGAAAGCGAACAAGAACAAACCCTCGACAGAAAAATTGCTCGCGAAACAGGCGCCAAACTGAACGATCCCTACCCTCAAAAGTTCGACAAAGCAGCAGTTAAGGAACGAGTGGTATTAGTTCCCAATACTTCTCATGCATTTAGCCGTATTATGTCTGCTGTATTTGCAAAACAAGGCTTGCGAACCGTTTCGCTTCCTATAGGTCGCGAACGAGCTATATACCTTGGCAAAAAGTATGTTCATAACGATATTTGCTTCCCTGCCCAAATCGTTATCGGCGAAGCTCTTGAAGCCTTGGAGTCCGGAAAGTACGACCTTGACCATGTTGCCGTTGCAACCGGTAAATATATCGGTGACTGTCGACTTACCCACTACGCCGCACTTTTGCGCAAGGCTCTCGACGACGCTGGCTACGAACAGATTCCTATCATCACCAACGACGATGTGGATTTCCACGATATTCATCCTGGATTCAAGCTCAATCTTACTTCCGCAATTCGCGTTGCGTTCACTTTACCTATGATAGATGCGCTTGAAGAGCTTCTTCGTAAAATACGTCCTTACGAACTAGAAAAAGGCAGTGCCAATGCCGCTTTCGATCAAGCGCTTGATTGCTTGGTTGAAGGCCTTGAAGCAGGTGGTGTTCGTGGAGCGAAGAAAGCTTTCGCCCAATCGATAGAAATCATGAAACAAGTACCGTACGACAGAAGCAATCCCCGCCCAACGGTGCTTATCGTGGGTGAATATCTCTTAAACTTCCATCCTGGCGCAAACCACGATATTGAAGATTACCTGGAAAACAACGGGCTTGAAGTTATCGAAGCACGTATGACTGACGTTATACGCAAAACCTACTTCTACCAGGATTCTCAAGTAAAAGAGTTCAAGGTTGACCGACCTTTCGCGAATAAAGCCACCTACGCTATCGACAACCGAGTGTTCGACCTAGCTCACGATATAACCGATCGTATCGCGAAGGCTCATCCACTCTACACTCCGCCTTGCCGCATGCCTGATTTGGTGCAAGCAAGCGACCCTATCATCCATCACACCTTTGACGCAGGAGAAGGAGTTCTTATTCCCGCTGAAATTCTGCACCACGCAGAACATGGATGTCGCGCGTTTGTTATCTTGCAGCCTTTTGGTTGCTTGCCAAACCACGTAGTTGGCCGCGGTATTGCAAAACGTTTAAAGGAACTTTATCCCGATGCACAAATTCTGCCTCTTGATTTTGACCCTGACGTAAGTTTCGCCAACATTGAGAATCGGTTACAGATGCTCATTATGAACGCACGCGCAGCGCATTCGGAATAACATTACTAAAACCCTTTAGTGTGCAGGAGACCCCCAATGGCACGACCAAGAAAAGACCAAGGCGATTGCGCTGAACAGCGCATCAAAGATGCCTTCTGGGCCTTATTGGAACAAAACGATTTAAAAGATATTACGGTAAGCATGATTACCTCAAAGGCAAACTGCAACCGTGGTACGTTTTACTATCACTTCAATTCTCTTGAGGAGCTCGTTGATGCCATCATCACCGATGAGCTTTTCATCAACAGCAGCGTACCACGTGCCTTGTTTTATCTTCTCTGCAAAAAATCTAATCCTTTTGAGCAGGAAAACTTCGCCCTCCACATAAAGCGCTTCGGTCTTATGATGAACCGCGGTGGTCAAGAAGGCATTGACACCAAAGTTAAAATTGCCGCGACTGAGATGTGGGAAAGACTTCTCTGCACCAATGACGAAAAACTCACCATAGAAACACGACTCATCATTGAATATACCTTGAGCGGATTAATCGGGCTTATTTCCTATCTGCATCGTGAAGGACTTCTCGACAAGCACAACATACCCGAAGAAATGATCTTTAGCTTTAAGACAAACTCCCAGTATCTCCTAACGAACATCAGCAAGGCGCAAAACATTCCCCTTGTTAAGCTGGAAAAACTCATTTGCGACCAGATGCGCAATGTACAAAGCGACACCTGCCAAACCTGCCCGAAAATCCTGTTAGGATAAACGAGAATTTTGCGCTATCCATTTCTCGAAATTTTCTAAATACCCCTGCTCATCTTGAGTAAGGGTATTTTTTGCCTGATCAAAAAGGAATTCTCTCCATTCGGCGAGCGACAAATTCCCCACCTTGGCCTTCCAGCCCAAAGTGCGGATAGACTCAGCAGCAGTATCGGTATACGTATCGTCAAGCTGCCATCTGTCCCCGACAACACCAAACGCATCCTCTACGCGCGCAAGCGATTCTTCGGAATAAAAAATCCCTTTGATGAGAGCCGCATAACCTGCCATCGCCTGGAGAGGCAGTGCATCGGCGGGGCGAATCTCTACAAATTGCTTAAGGCGCACATCAGGCCAAAACATTGAAAGAAGATGCTCGATATCATCCTGCGACATAGGAGCATCGGCGTAAGCCTGAGATGCAGTGATGCCTGCAACGTCACGCAGCGCAGGTCCTTGAGGATTTTCAGAAGACGGACGTGTCACAAAAATTGGACAGGTGCGCAGTAACCAAGAGGCGTACTGTTCAAATCCGAAACCCGCCTCGAACAGTCCTGGAACTTGCCCACAACGCGCATTGTCTACATCGCGCCACATGGCAAGACGAGACAAGGGCTTTGGAGTCTCGCCTTCAAAACGGACTACGTTGTCGGTAAATGCCGCAATAAGGGGAACTAATGCCTGAGCAACACGCATTTTTCTTATCGCATCTGCCTCATCTCGATAATCAATCGAAACCTGAGTCGATGCAGAAGCACGCATCATTCGCTCACCATGAGTGCCGAGGGCGTGGAAATAGTCATTCATGAAGTGGTATCGTTGTTTTGGTATTAGTGACAAATCATGGGCTTTTTCGATTGGATGATAGCCCAGCGTTACCAGTTTCGCCTTATGCTGCCGAAGAAATGAATCGACGTGGCTGCGAAATTCGGTATACACGCGAACAATATCTGCTATAGCACAATAGGGTGCAATGCTTATCTCGAGCTGCGCTGCAGGCTCTAAAGTCAGCGATGCCTCTTCGTTAGCAAGACCGATCAAATCGCCTTCAAGACCTCGCATTTCTCGAGGATAAAACTCAGACAAATACAAGAGAATGTCTCGAACGCCAAATGCTGCCTCGGACATGGCTCCAGATGCGCCTTCGGATGCGTGCTCGGATACGCCCGCAGACGTGCCCTTGGTTGCGCCTTCGGATGCACGTCCGATTGCGACCTTTTCGCCCTCATAAGGAATGGCCTTAAGCGTAGCAGCGTCCACCACAAAATGCTCAACCTCTACGCCAAGCTTCTCGCAAGGCTGGTTACCTTTTGCTCCTTGCGCGAAATAGGCACAGATCGCGCTGCGATTTTCCTCTTCAAAAGACATGTATTTTTACTCCATTTCGCCAAGGTGCGAAAAAAGATCAGATGAAAGATAGCGCTCTCCCGTATCAGGCAGCACTACTACGATCATTTTTCCTTCATTTTCTGGACGTTGAGCAACTATTTTTGCGGCATGAAGAGCAGCGCCAGAAGAGATGCCCGCCAGTACTCCTTCTCTTGCGGCAAGTTCGCGGGCAGCAGCAAAGGAATCTTCGGTACGTACCGCTAAGACCTCATCATAGACAGAGGTATCGAGCGTATCGGGTACGAAACCTGCTCCAATTCCCTGAATGCCATGAGGACCACTTTTGCCTTCCGAAAGAACGGGCGAATCGGCTGGTTCAACCGCAATCACCTGGATATGGGGATTTTTGCTCTTAAGGTATTTTCCTGATCCGGACAACGTTCCGCCCGTACCAACGCCTGCTACAAGAATATCTACCTTCCCCTCGGTTGCCTCCCAGATCTCAGGACCTGTTGTAGCTTCATGAGCGGCGGGATTTGCAGGATTAGTAAATTGGCCAGCAATAAGAGAATTGGGATATTTTTTGGCAAGTTCTTCTGCTTTTGCGATAGCTCCTGCCATGCCTTTTGCGCCTTCGGTTAGCACCACTTCTGCGCCGTAGGCACGCATTAATATGCGTCGTTCAACGCTCATTGTTTCAGGCATCACGATAATGGTGCGATTTCCGCGAGCCGCCGCTAAAGCAGCAAGGGCAATGCCGGTATTACCAGAAGTTGGCTCGATCAGCACCGTGTCATCGTCGAGCTTTCCTTCACGTTGCGCTGTTTCTAGCATGGCCTTCGCTATACGATCCTTTGCTGAACCAGCGGGATTGAATGATTCTATTTTTGCTACCACGTGAGCTTTTAAGTGGTTATTCTTTTCAAAATTCACCAACTCCAGCAAAGGAGTGTTGCCAATAAGTTCAGCGATATTGGAATAAATCATGTTCAACGCCTCTCTTTTTCCCTTAAGCGTCGCTTTAAAGTTAGAGTATTTTAACTCACTATACCGCGCCATCGGCTTATCGCAAACGAAGGTAAACTAATCGTTGCTCCTTACGAACCGAACGGGGCGTTTCAGACAGGAAGTGCGATGGTTCATTGTTGAAAAGAAGGTTGCTTTACATAAAGAAAATGGTTGCTTTTTGTGAGATATTTTGTTGATTTTTGTGAGACATATTGTCGCTTTTTATGAACTTTCTTTTTGCAAAAGGTGAGTTTTGTCTCTCCTAAAATTCACGATTATATGAATTTCCCTCTTCAGAATTAGTCCTATAGCGCCTTCGATGCGATAGGAGTGATTCCATGTTCACCAAGAAAACTGCTGACTCGAACTCTGTTTATTCTGCTGCAGGTTCGTGCTCTACCTGTTCTACTGCAAGCTCACGCCCTGCTAAGGATTCTCCCCCAAAAGTACTGCGATCGGGCAAACGCACAGAAGCGCTGCGAGTGACTTGTTTGGGTAAACGTCCAAAAGTGCTACGAGCAGCTTGTTTAGGCAAACACTCAAATGTAGGGCTAGCCTTTGTTTTTAGATATACCGTAATCGGTCTCGCTCTTTTATTGGCATGCCTGTGCACATTGAGCCTTATGTACCCGCAGTCAACTTATGCAGTTCAGGGAAGCGACCCTCTTACCGTCACCGTTGAAGTAGAGGGGTTCCAGGGATCATTGCCAACTCTGATCGAAGGAAGCGACTTCACAAAAGGACAAGCAATTCAGGCCGATCCTCGCTATATGGTCGATTCTCAAGGAAACCAACCACTTGCTAGTCTCATCGAAGAAAAAGAATCACAAGGCTTTCAGCTTGTTTGGAAAACAGATGCGGGTGATAACTTTGATTGGTTTACCACTCCCATAACGCAAAGCACCACCGTAAAAGGAAGCTTTGTAGAAGCTGATTACATCGTTCGCGTAAGTTTTAACGACGAGAAAACCGAAGATATTGAGGTTGCCGTTCCCAAAGGATCCTCATTTGAAGAAGCCTATGGGAAAACTCTTTCTACTCCCTCAAAGCAGGGATATACCTTTATTCGATGGGTAAACTCCTCCGATAATTCTACGTTCGATTTTTCTGCTCCAGTAGAGGCATCCACTACTATTTATGCCCTTTATTCCATAAGCGAACCTGACCAGGTGGTAACGGTCGATGCTGACTTTGACGTGCCAGAAACTGCATCTGGAAAATGTTATATCGGCGCAACCTGGAGCGTTCATCCTGCTCAATTTGCATTTCGGGATTCACAGGAGAATTAGAAGGGTGTTCAGGAACGGGGTCTTGTTCTCTTCCCAGCGCAGCAGCACCTTCGTACACATGGGCAGACTATAACGCAACGCTTGTAAGCGTAGATGTAAACGCGGGTATTGTTACCTACGATGTCACTATTACTCCACCAGGAGCCGCAAGCCCGAATGGTCCTCGTAACAGCCTGGGTTTAATTGGCTATCAAACCGTTTATTTTCAAGCAAAAGTTCAAAAGAATTTTGGAGGATACCTTGAGCTGAAAAAAGTATCCGAAAACCCCTCGCTCAGCGAAGGCAATAACACCTATTCGCTAGAGGGAGCAATCTTTGGCGTTTACGACAAGAACGGCAATCGCGTAGCACAATTACAGACTGACGAAAACGGAGAAAGCCAGAGAAGCCCCCTCTTGCCCGTAGGGACCTACACCATCAAAGAAGAACAAGCACCCGCCGGTTTCGCAAACACCGCAGATAAATCAATCCCTATCCATGCAGGATCGGTAACCCAGTCAACTATTTCCAATATTCCTCAAAGTTGCCTGATTGGCCTTGCTCTTCAGAAAGTAGATGCCGAAACCAAGGCATCATCGCCTCTCGGATCCGCATCATTAGGCGGTGCCCAATTTCAAGTTTCTTACTACGACCGCTACCTCACCGTACCTCAATTAGTACAAAACACCCTAACCGCCTTCATGGATGGCGAAGAGGCTCAATCCAATCAGCTCTCCATTCCACAATCATGGGGCAATCCTGTACGAAGCTGGATTTTCGAAACTGACGAAGAGGGAAAAATTCACTTTTCAAAAGATTATTTTGTCGAAGGAGATGACTTCTATTACGACCACGAAGGTTCGATAGTTCTTCCCTTAGGGACTGTAGAGATCAAGGAAATAAAAGCCCCCGAAGGCTATCTTCCCGTTGAAAATACTTTCGTTGTCTCCCTCAACGAAAGCGGAACAGAGCCACATATTGAAAACTGGGAAGTTATCGAAATATCAGAGCAAGTAAAAAGGGGTGATCTTGCTTTTTCTAAAACAAGACAAGGTTCTATGGAACGTCTTGCTTCTGTCCCTTTCCGCATTACTTCGAAAACCACCGGAGAATCCCATGTGCTTGTTACCGATGAAAACGGCATGGCAAGCACCGAATCGTCGTGGACTCCCCATTCTCAAAACACCAACAAAGGAACTTCCGCAGATGACGGAATCTGGTTTTGTCAAGATGCTTTAGGCACTCAGGCTCCTGTTGATGACAATCTAGGCGCTCTACCTTATGACACCTATACCGTAGAGGAATTACCGTGCTCAGCAAACGAAGGCATGGTTCCTGTTGCATTTGAAATAACCATTTCGCGGGACAAAACAACGCTTGACTTAGGGACCGTCGATAACAAACCCTACAATCCCGAAATCAAAGGAGAAGTAGACAAACGACAAACTCTTTTCAAAGCCAACGGGTTATTCACCTACACCATCGACTACCGATCCACTTCTTCTACTTGGGCAGATGAATTTACCACTACTGATTTTTTGACCTGCTCCAAAGAAGATCAGGCACACCTCGAAGCACTCACAACACCTATAAGTAGCGGCGATTACGATGGAAAAATGAACGTATGGTATCAGACCAACATGACAAACACTCCTGCCCAAGAAGAAATTCAAGACGCTGAAAATAATGAGCAGAAAGAAAGTGAAACTACCGAACTAGTACAGGAAAGCGAAAGCACGCAGGAGAACGAAAGCGCTAACGCACAGGAAAGTGAAAGCGCACAGGAGAGTGGAACCGCTAACGCACAGGAAAGTGAAAGCGCACAAGGGAATGAGACCGCAATCGCGCAGGAAAATGAAACCGCGAACGCGTGTTCCACCAATCCCTACAATCCTGACAATCCCAATAATGAGCGAATGTATAATTTTGAAAACTGGCGCCTTTGGAGCCAAGATCTTTCAACCCAAGAGTCCACCACATTGTTTGTTGAGGATTTGCAACTCAAAGAAGGTGAGTATATAACCGCTCTTGCCTTCGAACATGGCAGGGTCGAAGAAGGCTTTGGAACCCTCTCGCAAGAAGACGGGCAATGGGATCGCCGTGAGCGCTACGAAAATAACGACACTCTAGAAAACACCTTCGATTCGACTGAATTGAGCTCTTGGAATAATGAGACTTGCAGTCAGGTATTAGATGCGCTCTATCAGGAAAAAACAGTCTACGCACCAGCAGTGTTATTCATGAAAGCAACTGACGAAATGCTTCAAAGCGAGGATATTGAGCTATGGAACGATGCGCGCATTGATATCTATCGTAACCTTGAATTGCATGACGAGGATAAAGATTCGGTTGTGCAAACGACCGTCCAATACCCCACCGACACGACAGACAACCCTATAGAAAAGCTATTAACAACCCTTCCTAAAACAGAAGATTTGGGCTTTGGCATCGTGGTTTCGTTAATTGCGATAGGCACCCTAGCTGGAGCTATCGTTGTATCCATCAAGATAAGAAACGGAAAATCACAACGCTAAGAGAATATCTTGAGCGCTGCGCGAACACGCAGCGCTTGCTTATCTCGCTTCTTATTCAGGCTTTTATCGGGCTTTTTCAGTTTCTTATCCGGCAATACCCCGCTTAACCGTGCGACGTTTCCTCTTAGGAGGCTCAACAGGTTCGCGAAAATCAAGCATAAGCTGCTCTGTTGCTCCACCCTTTTCAGTTTCAGTTACTTTTTCGATATCTTTAATGTTCCAAGAAAGCGCTTCTGATCCGTGAAGCTCAAGCATCTTATATCGTGCATCCTGCAAGTTTAGCTTTGAGCCAGCTCTATGTTCACTCTCAAATTCAATTACGCTCGATTTGGGCGCAGCGCCCTTTGGGGAAACAATGGTGCCACGATA
>ENA-OPAH01001758-OPAH01001758.1-human-gut-metagenome-genome-assembly--contig:-NODE-1758-length-13375-cov-2.257508_pt1 | contig 13375 bp, 3 predicted proteins | sample MGYA00241050_ERZ501416 | MGnify/ENA primary metagenome ERZ501416 (study PRJEB25962, sample SAMEA2042632) | human gut metagenome | biome: human gut; feature: human-associated habitat; material: faeces... | reverse complement strand
TTCTTATTATATAATGAAATAAAAAAAATATATATTTTAAATTATTGGTAAAACATCATCCTTTTCTTTATTCAATCAAATTTTATTTTATAAAATAAAAAAAGACCATTCGGTCTTAACTTCAAGTCTATGTACAAATTTAGAATGTTGTTGTCAAAAAAATATTTAAGGAAGAAAAACCTGTTCATGACTTGTCTACGAAACTTATTATATTTTTTTCTTTTTAAAAATCAATTTTATTGTCATAATTTAATAAATAAAAGCGATTACATCTCCTAAAATTTAAAAAAAACCGCTTTTATCACGGTTTTTTAGGATATATAAATAATAAGTATGGTATTTATCTTTTAGCTTTCTTTAACATTTTTTGAATTATTTGTATTTGATTTTGATAATCATCAAATGAAGTAAGTTTATAAGACCAGTTATGTGGACCTACTGTCCCTGGTAAATTAATACGAGCTTCTTTGCCATAGCCAAGTAGATCTTGTAAAGGAACAATAGAAATCACTGCATCACATTCAAGTGTATATGCAAGCATATCTTCCACAAGATTTTCTCCTATATATCCTAGCCCCTTCATAATTTCTTTCATTCTTTCTTTATCATCTAATTCTTCATACCATTGTTTAAGAGTAGCATTATCATGTGTTCCTGTATAAACAACACAATGTTGAGGAATTTTATATTTAACTTTTCTTTCATCTTCTCCAAAAGAGAATTGCATAACTTTCATTCCTAATAAATCATAATGATCTCTCAGTTCATGTACTTGTGGACGTAATTCTCCTAAGTCTTCAACAATCATATTAAGTTTAGGCAATTGTTTATAAACTGAATCTAAAAAATGATAACTTGGTCCTTCTATCCATTTTCCTTCTCTTGCTGTAGCACTTCCATAAGGAACTGACCAATATGTATCAAAAGCCCTAAAATGATCAACTCTTAAAATATCAAAAATTTCATTATTCCATTTTAATCTTTTGATCCAAAAATTATATCTTGTTTTCTTTAAATAATCCCAATCATATAAAGGATGTCCCCATAGTTGGCCATCTTTTGAAAAATAATCAGGTGATGCTCCAGATACGAATTTAGGATAAAATTTATCATCTAATTGAAAACATTTACGATACTCATAAACATCCGCAGAATCATCACCTACATATAAAGGTAAATCTCCCATGATAGATATTCCTTTTTGATGTGCATGTATTTTTAATAAATTAAATTGTTTTACAAAAATATATTGAAGAAATTGAATATAATCAATTTCTGCTTCTAATCCTTCATTACTTCCTTTAATATTTTGATCTTCATCATTCCAATCTACCCAAGGTAAACCTTCGTTTGCTTTATTTAAAGCCATAAAACGCGCATATTTTTTTAACCAAAATGTTCCTTTAACAAAAGTACGATATTCTTTCTTTAATTCTTTATCTTTTAAGAAAACTTGATAAGCTTTTCTTAAATAACGATTTTTAAATAAACGTACGCGTTTATAATCAACTTTTTTTAAATCTTGTAAATAGTTAGGAACTTCATCTAACAAATGCCAATCTTTTAAAAGTTCTAAAGAAATATATATTTCATCACCAGCAAAAGATGAATAAGGAGTATAGGGTGAATTCCCGGAGCTTGATGGATTTAATGGTAAAATTTGCCAAATAGAAAAACCTGCTTGAGCAGATAAGTCAACAAATTCATAAGCTTCTTTTCCTAAATCCCCTATTCCATGTTTTCCTGGTAAACTAAATAACGGTAACAAAATACCAGCTTGTCTTTGATCAAGTGCTTTTAATTTCATGATTTTCACCTCTTCTTTAAATATACCATAAAAAAAGCGTCTTCGCTTATGAAAACGCTATCTTTTTTTGTTTTAAAATGAAAAGGTTCTATTTTCTTAATCTTGAAAATAGAAACCTTTTATTTTAGTCTTCTTTTGTTCTTTTTCTTAAAGATACATAAACGATTGCTGCCATTAATGCAAATGTTGCAAATGTCCATGCAGATGTTGAATCACCTGTTTTCACTTTGTTATTTGTTACAACTTGAGGTTTATGAGCAGGTTCATTTGTATCTGTAGTGATTGTTGGTGCTTTTTCTAATGCATTAATAGCGTTTTGTAATTCACCTACAAGGGCATCGACTTCTTCTTGTGTCATTTCTGATGAATTTTCTAATTTCTTAGAAATTTCAGTAACAACATCTATTAATTTAGAATAAGATGCTTCTGTATATTTTTTACTATCTAATTGTTTAATTTGATCTAATAAACCATGGATACCATCTAAATTACCACGTTTAACAAGTTTTTGAGCAGCTTCTTTTAAAGTATTAGTTAATGCTTGAACGTCAGCACTTGTGTTTTCATTTTCTAAAGCAGCTTTAACATCATTGTAAACTTTTTCAAATTCTTTCCATGATGATACTGTATAATCTTTTTCTTGATATTGATCCATTAATGCTTTTAATGCATTTACTTCATCATCTGTTGCTTTTAAAACTAATTGTGTTCTTGCATCTTGTAATTGTTTTAAAGCTTCATCTAATTGTTCTTTTGTTGCATCTTCTTGTTCGATTAATGTTTGTGCATTCTTTAATGCTTTTTTAAATGAATCAGCAGTAGATGTTAAATATTTATTTGTATCTAACTTATCTAATTCATTTGATGCAATATAATCTTTTAACTCTTTTTTACTTACTGATACTTTTGTTACTAATTGAGCTTTTGCTTTTTGTAAAGCATCTACCATATCAATAACTTCTTTTTCAGTAATTGTTGTTTCATCCTTTTTAATGAATTCTTGAGCAAGTTTCACTTGATCTTGTAAAATAGTCCATGTTTCACTTGTATAATCTTTTTCTTTTAACTTGTTAATTGTATCAAGTTCATCTTTAACACTTTGAATATCTCCACGTTTAACAAGATTTGCATAAGAAACTTCTAATTCAGCTTTTGCATTTGTAATAGCATCTAATTCACCCGCTTGTTTATCTAAAACTTTTTGAGCTTGTTTTAATGCCTTTTCAAATTCTTTATAAGAATCTGCTGTATATTTATTTTCTTTAACATCTAAAGAATTAATATATTTTTGTAAATCATTAGCTGCTGTTGAAGCATATTCATCATCATTTAACATAATAACTTCTGAAATTGTTGGAATTTTATTTTCATCCCATTCAATCTTTAATTCATAAACGTTTCCTTCAGGCATATAGAATTCATTTAATGATTTTTTAAGAGTTCCAACTTGAACCCATTTCTTTCCATTTTCACCATCTACAAGAACAGATACTCTTGCATTTGAAATTTCACCTTTTTGAATAATATGCATTTTCTTAACATCTAAATCACTTGATAATGTATAAGTAATGCTTCCAGCTTCTTTAGAACCTGGTCTATAAGCTGTAGATAAATCTCCATCAAACATATATTGAGGAATAAATCCATTTGCTTCTACAGTTGAAGAAGTATATGTTGGATCATTTGAAACTGGTACATATTCTCCATCATTGATAACAATTTCATTGAAAACAACAGCTCTATTATTATTTGTTGCTGTCATTAAGATCTTTAAGTAACGTGCTTTAACATTATTAGCAGTTCCTTCTACATAGACTTTATTTGGATATGTGCTTGATGCTTTATAACCTGCATCTGAATCAATACATTTAACCCCAGCATCATTTGTATTTTCAACACCATCTCCAATAGTAATAACTTTTGTCCAGTTTTCTAAATCATCTGATACTAAAATATCAGCATCTCTAATATAGTTAACTGCACTATCTTGGCAATACATTTGAATTTTAGAAATTGTTCTTTCTTGTCCTAAATCATAAATAATATATTGTCCTCTTTGTGGAAAATCACCAAATTCTGTTGTTGAATCGATATTACCATCAAAAGCAGCACCATTATTTCTAGTATCTTCACCAACACCCCATGAAGGATTAATATTCATAGTTGCTTTATATAAATATGGTGCTGTAATTTCATTTGAATGTACTTCAAAATGATTAATTGTTAATTTAATAGCTTTGTCTGTTTTATTAATTAATCTTACATATCTTCCATCTGGAAGTTCTTTTTCTTGACCTGTTACAGTTGTCCATTCAACACCATTTTTTGAAACTTGTAAAGTTGCTCCTTGACCATTTTCATAATCAATATTGAATGTACTTAAATCTTTGATTCTTGATAAATCAACACCAACGTATTGACCTTTTTCTAAAGTAATTTCTTGATTATAGATCAATTCTGTAAGTGCTTCTTCACTTTGTGAAGCTAATCTATAATCTGTATTTGTATAAACATTAGCATTATTGAAATCTTCATCTGGATTATAAGCTTTTACAGAGAATTCAGAGAAAATAACCCATACAGCTCTCTCTTCTTCATTCACTAAACGTACATAACGTGCTTTTAAACCATAGAAGTTTTCTTCAACTGTATCTTTACCACTAGCTAAACCTTGATATGTTTTATAAGTAGTCCAGTTTTGGTTGTCATCAGAGTATTGTAAACTATATTTTTTCCACTTATCTCCAGCACTACGATTTCCACCAATAACTGCATGAATTTTACCAATAGCTGTTTCTTTACCTAAATCCCAACCTATATAATCACCTTTTCTTGTTGTATCACCTGAGGTACTAAAATCTAATGCTGTTGAACTATCACCATCTGTTAAATTATCTACTGTTCCTTGATAAATTCCCCATGTATCTGTATACATAAATGTTGCATTCATTTGTCCTGGATCAGCCATTTTAAATGTATTGACTTTCCACCAATATCCTGCTGTATTACTTTTTAAATTTAATTCTAAGTTTCTAATACGAACTGCTTTTGCTTTAATATTTTGACTTGATACATCTAATTCAACAGAAGCATCACCATTATATTCTTTTAATACTTTCCATGTTTGACCATCCGTTGTATATTCGATGACATATTTTTTTGATTTATCTGTTCCTGCATCTTGTCCAAAATAAATTGTACCTAATGTTTTTGCTTTTTTGAAAGTTAATGTAATACTTGCATCAACTGGTAAATAATCTTTAATTTCTCCACCTTTATAAGGACTTTCAGCAAAATGAGCATAAGTAGCATTACTGTCATCTAATAAATTATTTAAAGAACCACCTTTAAGTGTCAATTTATCGACAGATAATGTACCTGGATCTTCTTCAGTTACTACTTCATCTGCATTAACAGCAATATCTCTAATACCTAACCAAGTATTCGCTTTATCTTCAGTAGCAATCATGCGAATACCTTTAACCCCTTTTAAATTTAAGTCAGTTAAAGCTACATCATTTGGTAAAGTATATTCTTGATTATCTAAATCAACCCATTTTTTACCATCTGTTGTATATTGCACTTTAGCTTTAGAAAAAGTATCTTTTGAATTTGAATTTGTTCCTAATCTAAAAGTCACTCTATCAATATCAATTGCTTTTGAATAACTAACGCCTACATAAGTTCCTTTACTAATTGTATTTGGTGTTTTATAAACAATTTCAGTATTGGCTTTATTATCGAATACATTATCAATATTACCTGTTGGACTATCATTACGATTTGTAATAAATTTAGTGACTTGTTTATTTGGATCAACAATAGTTGAAACAATATCTCCTAAATAAGAATCCATTGCTTTAATAAATGGTACGATATGTTGTACTCCTACTTCTGCATATTCTAAATGATCAACATAATTGAATCCATATGTTTTTGATTTTTCAAAAGCAGCTTGTCCAGTAGAATATAGATCCCAAATCTTATCATTAGCTTCTTCATCTTGTACAGCTTTAACAGCTTTAAGATAATTTATTGCTGCATCTGCTGTATCATCCCAACAGTTTAACCAATATACAATTTGATCTTTTATTCTTATATCACCTGCTTGTGCTCTATATGTAGCACTAGCATTTTTTAAGATTGTAAATTCATTGATCAAATCTTTAAATTGCTCATCACTGATTGTTGTTCCATTTGTAAGAGCTTCTTTGAAGCTTGTTAAACGATCTTTTAAATCTACTGATTCTTGTAATGCTGTTACACGACCATCCATATTTTGATTGATCATATGTTTTGAAAGTTCTCTTAAAGCAGCTGATGCTTGAGTTTCAATAGCGCTATTATGATCGACATATTTAAAGGAAGCATTCCAGCATTTTTGAGCTTCTTCTTCATTTTGCCAAATATTCCATGAGTAACATGCATTCCCAAAAATTGCAACTTTACTTGGCTCAGATTGTTGCATTGGATTTAAAACGATTCCTTGAATCTTATTTGGATCTACACCAGGGTGTAAAAATGTTGTATATCCACCCATAATTAAGTGTTTTTTAGAGTTATCTGTACATGGCCAGTTGATCCACATATAAGGGCCACGCCCTACATTATTTGTAAAAGTTGTTGTGAAGTTATTTGTAACTTCTCCCCATACTCTACCACCAGTCATAACGATTTGAATATTTGCTGGGAAATTTTGATAATAACTTTCACCATTATACATATATTCTTGTGTACAGAATGGTAATGTTAATTTTAAATCTGGATATGTTTTTTGCATTTCTTTTAACCATGCTGTCATATCAGTTAATGTTTTTGTATAGTTAGCACCACCAACATTTCCAGCATCATCTGCTAAAATAGCAATTTGACGAACACCTGCTTTAATAACTTGTTCAAATTTAGCTTGTAATACTTTTAAGTCTGCTTGATAGTTTTCTTCACTATTATACCTGATGGCATTATACATATATGGATGTAATGCAAATACAAAACGACATTTTGATTTATTTCCTGCTTCAGCAAGAGGTTTGATTTTTGTTTCAATTTCTTCATCTGTATAAAGTTCACGCCATTTGGAGTTATGTTTAGGATCATCTTTAGGAGCATAGAAATAAGAATTCAACTTGTAGTATCCTCCCCATTCCATTAATTTCATACGATCCGTAGTAGACCATGGATTTCCATAATAACCTTCAATAAATCCACGACTAGCAACATTAGCATAATCTTCCATTGTAAAATTACGGATATTTGTTCCGTCTAATTGTTTAAAGATATGATACAAACTTGTAAGACCATAAAAAGCCGCATCTGTATCTTTACCTAATACTGTAATTGTTCCATTATCAACTTTTAATAAGTATGAATCTAATTGATCAAATAATTGGGTTGTTTTTACTGAATAATGTTCACCAACATATTGATCAACATATTGATTTGAATCTTTAATACCTACTAAAATGTTTGTTTGGTCTTCTTTTACTTCTTCAGAAGTACTTGCTTTTATATTTTTAATAGCTAATACTTCATTCATTCTATCCTTTGTATATTTATCAATACCATCTTCATAGACAACATTGACAGTAGATGTCATATCAAATGATCCATCTTGATAATCCATCATATGAGGATTTGGATAGACTTCATAATCATTTTCCAAAGCACTGACGATTGGATAAGAGTGAATACATCCAATTGACATTAAAAATGCAAGTGCTAGAGAAACAATTCTCTTTACCTTTTCTTTCATATTCTTCTTCCTTTCTTATTTACATTACTGCTCCCTTAAATGAATAATATAATCTTAATTTGCAAATACAAATCAAAAAATAAAGACCAAACAAGATACACTAAAAAAGTGTAAGTTATTTGGTCTTGCCTACTTAAAGTAACAATCCGTATTTACATCCTGTATTGTAACATACACTCTTTGTCTATGCAAGGGCTTACAATAAATTTGTCTAGACAAAATAAATACCACTACTTAATAATAGTGGCATCTATTTTTATAATTCTTCTTTTTTTACTTTTTTAATACCTAACCATGACATGAAAGCCATTAATACAAATAAAATAATATTTGTTTCATCACCTGTTTTAGCAGTTGAAGATTGTTTTTTATCATTTTTAGTAGTAGAAGTAATTACTTGATTATCTTTAGATGAAGTATTTCCTTTTGAAGTATTATCATCTTTAGTAGATGAATCTACTTTTTTAAGAGCATTCATAGTTTTTTCTAGATTAGAAATAGCTTCGTTGATTTCTTCTTTTGTAGCATCTTCTTTAGCAGATACTTCTTTTGCTTGAGTTAATGCTTCTACCAGTTGTTTCCATGAATCTTTTGTATAATCTTTTTCTTGAAGTTGATCAGCTTTACTAATCAAATCAGTTAATCCAGATTTATCATTAAGTATAACAAGTCCATTATAAGCATCTAATAATTTTTGATACATATCATTGATTTCATCTTTTGTAGCATCAAGATTACTTAAAACATCCTGTGCTTCTTTAAGAACAGTTTGGAATTGTTTCCATGAATCCTTTGTATAATCTTTTTGTTCAAGATTTGATAAATCATCAACGAATGATTTTAATTTTTCATTATCAACAGATAATACAAGTTTTACCATTGCATCTGTTAATTGACGTTTCATAATTTCAATTTCATTAGCGTTAGGATTTTCTGCATTGACTAAACCTTCAGCAGCTTTAATTGTATCCTGTAAATGATTCCATGAAGTAGATAAATATCCAATATCTTCCATAGCTTTAGCTTTATTGATAACATCTTTTAAACCATCAACATCTGCTGGTACATCTGCACGATGTAATTTAATTTCTGCAGCACTTCCGTTATTATTAACAGCTTCTACGTAGTATAAACGAAGATGTTTTGTTTTTACTGTATCAAATTCAATGACTTTTGTAGATGAATCACTTGATAAATTACCTTCTTTAACTGTTTTCCAATTAACACCATCATCACTTATTTCAATACGATATTTTGTAACATTTCCATTTTTACCAGTTTGACGAGGAACATATGTTAAACCATTGACACTCATTTCTTCTTTATTTTCAAAAGCAATCCAATGAGGTGTTGATAAATTCCAATCTGTATGCCACATTGTTGATGGATTATCATCTAATACATTTTTAGGATCTGATCCATCATGTTGATAAGATGAAGCAGTTGCTGTAAGTTTGCTTTTATCAATGTAATTGACATTAACTTGTGATTTTAATTGTAGTTTAGTAAGTGCTTTTGTAAGTTCTACTTCATATTGATCGACTGTATCTTGCATTGATTTAGGTAATTCTCTTTGAATCATATCAATAACAAATTGCAAGTCTTTAACAGAATTTTCTGTATAAATAGATAAATCTTTTGGAATTGAATTTAAATAGTGATCTACTCTTGTATAATTTGCTTTTTTGTAATCAATTCCATTTACTAATTCTTTAATTTCATCTGTAAGAGTTGAAATTGTTTGTTCATTTGGATCATATTCTTTTAAAGCAACTTTTGCTTCTTTTAGTTTTTCTTGTAATTGTTTATTTTGTGATTCTTCTGCAATATGACTTGCACTTGTCACTAAATAATCTAATTCCATTGTTGAAGCAAATGATTTTTCTGAACCTAAACGAATATCATCTACATATCCTTTAAAGGCATGTTCTTTACTTCCAATTCTTTCCATTGGAATCATCATTGTTGCTTTTAATGGTCTACCATTTACTTGTTCATCATCTCCAAGTGTATCTACAAGTTGACCATTTACATAAAGATCAATAACTTCTTTTCTATTTTTAAATTCTAATTCAACCCATTGATTAACAGGTAATTCATAATTAAATGAATAGTCATGATTTTCTCTACTTAATCCAACTTTACCTGTTCCTTTTTGAACAGCTTTAATTGAACCATAGCTACTTTCAAATAAAATTTGTTCTTCTTCACTTGATGATTCACGTTTTACTTTTACACGTAAATCATTATTTAAACCAACTGTATCTAATGAAGTTGTTGCATAACTTGTATCTCCTAATAAGTGCAATGCATCATGACTATCTAATGATGCAAGTTCGATATTTTCATGGCCTTTTAATTGATCAAGATTATCTAAATCATAATGAGCAATCATACCATTTTCATCTTTAGCTGCTTCATAACCAAAATTTGTACCTGGAGCATCCCCTAATGTTGTTCTTAAACTATTAGCTTGATCTAATGTTTTATCTCCTTTACCCCATAATTTAGCACCAAATAATGGAATTGCATTTTGTAAACGATCATAAACATCATATTCACTAATACCATTTTCTAAATAGTCTGTCATATCGTTCCATACAGCAATAGCGCCCCCTAACATTTGTTCATCACCAGCAGGAATTGTGACACCACTAATCGAGTTGATTGCTTGATTATATAAAATGTTGCTATTTAAATAATCATAGTAATATCCAGCATTAGGAACAATATAATATTGTGCATCATTACAGTTAATTAAATCAAATCCATCTTCATACATTTGATCCATATTAGCATAACCAAAGTTCCATAAATTCATTTGAACATCTTTACTTCTAACCGGGGTTTTTCCTGAACATTGAGTTAAACTTCCCCAAATACGTGCTGTTCTTCCTGAATTTTGTACATATTTTAACATATCATCTGAGAATCGACGATAAGCTTCTTTGTCTGCATTATATTCATCTGCACCCACATGAACTGTTGTTTGTTCATCGAAAACAGGATCACTTGTTGTCATATATTCATCAAAAATACTTTGTACAAATTCTAATGATTCATCATATTTATCTCTTAAAGCCAAATGATCGTTTTCACGTCCGTTTGTCCCATGTCTTAAATCAGGTCTTACTTTTGTAAGTGCTAATGAATGGGCTGGTGTATCGATTTCTGGTACAATATCTACCCCATAATCTCTTGAATCCTTAATAAAATCTTTAAATTCTTTTTTTGTATAGAATAAATCTGTACTTGTTAAATCTTGTTGATTTAAACCATTGTTTCCACCTTTTTTAACATCTGATTCTAATCTAAATGCTGAATAACCTGTCATTGGATCAGCTAAACTTTCAATTGGAATTAAGTTATCATTTAAGTGAACTTGGAAATCGTTCATTTTATACCATGACATTTGTTTAACAATTTGTTTTAAATAATCCATTGTAAATGTTTTACGTCCAACATCTAAAATAAAACTTCTTACTTTATAAAGTGGATAATCTCTTGTTGTCCCACAAGGAACATTTCCTGATTGTTTAATACTTTGTAAAATCGTTCTGGTTGCCCAATAAGCTCCTGTTGTTGTTTCAGCTTTAATATTGATTGAATCATCAATATCCATTAAATATCCTTCATCTTGTAACCCTAACGATTTATCTTTTGTAAGAGCTAAAGTAATATCTCCTGTTTTGCTTTCACCTTTTACAACAGTAATACTTTTTCCAGTAATATCTTCATAATCATTAGCAAGTGCTTCTGCAGTTTTTTGAAGTGAACTATCTTTATAAACAATTCTTGCTCCTTTAGAAACTGTATAGTTTCCATGTCCACCATTCCATTCAGCTAATTCTGGTAAAACATTTGGTGCTTTATTCGCTGTTTCATCATTTTTTTGACTACCTGGAACTGTAACAGCAATTTCTTTGAATTTATAATCATTTGTATCATTATCTGTAATCTTGAATGATACTTTAACATCTTTATCACTAATAGGTTGATAAATTGTTAAATCTTCATCAATGATTTGTTCAAAATCAGTACCATTATATTCAACAGTATAACCTTCAACTTCTGGTAAAGTGACTTTTAACTTTTTATCTCCAGTTTTTGGTGTTTCTACTTGAATTTCATTTAAAACATCACTCATTGACATTTTTTCATCAGGATTTCCACCATAAACTTCTAATTCATAAATAGAAATCGTATTCCAAGCAATACCACCATCTGGATCTTCTGAAGTATGTGAATCAACATATAAACGCACATATCTTGCTTTATAGATTTGATCTAAAACAATTTTTTCTGTTAAAGATTTTGGACGATCTTTAAATTCTTTAACTGTTTGCCAATCACTTTCTTGAGGCGTAGATTCAGTATCAGCAATTTGAATCTTATAAGCTGTTGCTTTACGTGTTTCCCAGAATACCTTAACCGTATTGACATTCATTCTTTCACCTAAATCAACATAGATCCAATCTGGTCCATTTCCAACATCACTTCCCCAACGAGAACTACGTGATGATGTATTACCATCTACTGCATTTGCTGCTTTAACACTCGCTGCTTCTTCAGAACTTGCAACTGCAGTTTTCTTTAAAGCGATATTTTCACTTGGATCTTGTACTTTTTCATCCGTATTAAAGATTTTAAATTCTCGACAAGATACATTTGGATAACCTTTAACTGCTGTTACTTCTAATTTAACATATCTTCCACTGACTTTACTTCCTAATAATTCTTCACTGATAACATTTTTATTATCTGTTCTTGAAAGTACTGGTTCTCCCCAATTATTAGGGTCATTTGAAACATAAATATTATAATTTGAAGCATAATTACCTTCATTTTCCCAAATCATTTGGAATTTATTCATTTCAAATTCTTGACCTAAGTCTACATAGGCCCATTGAGTTGGTGCACTTTCAGTTGACCAGCGTGTATCATCATCACCATCTGTTAGGTTTTTTCTCGGCAATGTTCCATATTCAGCTGAAACATAAGACGTTTTGTTTAACGCTAAGTTTTGTTGCGCTGACTCTGCAAAAACAGGAACCATCGATAATACTGAACCCATCGACATCGATAATGTTAATACAGCTGCAACACTTTTCTTTTTCAATTTCATATTTTTCTTCCCTTTCTCTTTAAAAAGAAAAGACCAAACATAAAAACAACATTCAAAAATGCCGTTAATATATCTGGTCTTGCCTACTTAAAGTAACAACCCTTGTCTATACAATAGCAAAAAAATACCTCTATTGTCAAACGCTTACATTTTAAATATGACAATTCTTTTTAATATGTATACATAGATATGTCTGTTCATCTGGAGTTAATAGATAATGATATTTATTTTCTATTCGTTTTTTTATTCGATTAATGCATAAGGATAAGCGTATATTTTCTTTTAGCATATCTCTAATATTTTCTGTCGTATCAATATTATTTTCAACATCATTACGAAAAACTCTTTCAGCTAAAAATTTAAGATGTGTTGATAATCTTGCATAATTAATTGAATCTAATTCTAATTGAACATTCATTGTCTGTTCAATCACTTCAATGACATCTCTTACAAAGTTAACAATTTTAGAAGTATTTTGTGAACTATTCTTAGTAGAAAAATTCACTAAATGTAAAGCTATATATCCCGCTTCAGCTTCTTCTAACTGTATACCTATTTTTTCTTTAATAAGTTTTATTGTCCATAAACCTAATTGATATTCATTTTTATAAATTGCTTTCGTTTCCGATAAAACAACATTAGGTAAATCAATTTTTTCTTTTTTTCGTTTAATAGCAAAAGCAATATGATC
>ENA-OPAH01001740-OPAH01001740.1-human-gut-metagenome-genome-assembly--contig:-NODE-1740-length-13490-cov-3.785337_pt1 | contig 13490 bp, 11 predicted proteins | sample MGYA00241050_ERZ501416 | MGnify/ENA primary metagenome ERZ501416 (study PRJEB25962, sample SAMEA2042632) | human gut metagenome | biome: human gut; feature: human-associated habitat; material: faeces... | reverse complement strand
ATCTATTGTTTCCTTCAAGGACTGAGAGGCCGCTTCCCCAGTTAATAAATTAAATTCCAATTTAATTAAATCCCAAGAATTACAGAATATCAATATATTCTCCGGCCAAAGCTTTATTCATACTTCTGACTGCACAGAATTTTCCGCACATACTGCAGGTATCACTATGATCATCTTCCGGGCTTCGGCTGTCACGGATGGCTTTGGCTGTTTCAGGGTCTAATGCACAGGCATACTGTGCGTCCCAGTCAAGTTTCTGACGTGCTTCAGCCATTTTATCATCAATATCACGTGCTCCGGGAACACCTTTGGCGATGTCGGCAGCATGGGCAGCAATCTTGGAAGCAATGATCCCTTGTTTTACGTCATCTACATTAGGAAGCGCCAGATGTTCTGCAGGTGTTACATAACATAAGAATGCAGCACCATTCATAGCAGCAACTGCACCACCGATAGCGGATGTGATGTGATCGTAACCTGGAGCAATATCCGTAACAAGAGGGCCAAGTACATAGAACGGAGCACCCATGCAGATACTCTGCTGTACTTTCATGTTGGCAGCAACCTGATCAAGCGGTACATGTCCCGGTCCTTCTACCATTACCTGTACATTGTGGTCCCATGCACGTTTTGTAAGTTCTCCAAGACGCACCAGTTCTTCAATCTGGCATACATCGGTAGCATCGGCCAGACATCCAGGGCGGCATGCATCACCAAGGGAGATAGTAACATCATATTCTTCGCAGATATCGAGAATCTCATCATAGTGTTCGTAGAAAGGATTTTCTTCTCCGGTCATACACATCCATGCAAATACAAGACTTCCGCCACGGCTTACAATATTCATTTTACGTTTGTGTTTTTTTATCTGTTCAATCGTTTTACGTGTAATTCCGCAGTGAAGTGTGACAAAGTCCACGCCATCTTCTGCGTGAAGACGGACAACGTCGATGAAGTCCTGCGCAGTCAGAGTTGCAAGATCTCTCTGATAGTGGATGACACTGTCGTATACAGGAACAGTACCGATCATAGCAGGACATTCATGTGTCAGTTTCTGGCGGAATGGCTGTGTGTTACCGTGGCTCGATAAATCCATGATGGCTTCAGCACCAAGATTTACAGCGCTCATAACTTTTTCCATTTCAATATTGTAATCCTTACAGTCGCGGGATACACCAAGGTTTACATTGATCTTGGTACGGAGCATGCTTCCGACACCCTCCGGATCAAGGCTGGTGTGATTCTTGTTGGCACAGATTGCAACCTTGCCTTCAGCAACAAGTTTCATAAGTGCTTCTGTTGTCATGTTTTCTTTTTTTGCTACAATCTCAATTTCAGGAGTGACAATTCCCTTTCTTGCAGCATCCATCTGTGTTGTGTAATTTCTCATGTGTTTGCCTCCGTTAAAAAATTAAATATAAGGTTATAATGCGTCAGCAAAACACACAGATTTCGATGCAGGAAAACATTTCTCTACACAGATCTGAGGTTCATAAAAGAACTATGAAATTACTGACGCCTATATCAGATATGAAATCTGATACTTGTGTATGCGGTACAAGGTGGTGTCCCCAATGTACCGTTTCTAAACAACTCTTAACGAGTCGTTTTTATCATAGCCATTACGCCGCTTTTGTTCAGCGCTGTAATCAGCAGAAATGCAAGAATGCTTCCTGCAATAGTAGAAATCAGAAATGGAACTACATAGACGAAGATCCCGGCAGGAGTGATTCCCATAATATATACTGCAACAGGATAAGCAGCCAGGCCGCCAAGAATTCCTGTGCCGAGTGCCTCTGCAAGACAAGTCAGGCTGAGCTTGTGGCAAATGGAGTATACAAGTCCACAGCAAAGTGCTCCAACCATACTTCCGGGAAAAGCCATCATGCTGCCAAGACCAAGCAGATTTCGTAACAGGCTGGCACAAAATGCAATTCCTACACTGTACCAGGGCCCTAACGTGACTGCTGCCAGGATATTAATAATATGCTGTACAGGTGCACATTTACTGCCTGCAACCGGAAAGCTTAAGAAACTTCCGACGATGGCAAGAGCTGTAAATACACCGGCAAGAGCCAGTCGTCTTGTCCGTGAAGACTCTGATGATAGAGTTGTGTGTGTCATAAATAAACATTCCTTTCATAAAAAAATACCCTTCATTCATAAAGCGGATGGAGGGTACAAAAAGTAAAAAAAGAAGAGATGCGGGGGCATCTCTGTCAAATCAATACATAGTATGAATCCCTCCGTTGGCATTATCCAAATCAGGTAAAGGGTCGAAACGGAATTACGCTTCCTCTCAGCCGGTTTTCTCCAGCTCCCCTGTTAATATGAACTTTGTTCACGGATTATTATAGCGCAGTCAATATCAGATAGCAAGAGAGAATGAGAAATTTTATATACATGTGATAGAAAATTATGGTAATATATAGAAAGATGTTGTAAATGAATATGTTGCTTTAAAGCACAGATGTGTGAACTGGAGGTTCAGAAGAATGAGAGAGAATAATTTAGCAAGGTTTATAAAAGCACAGGATTCTGATTATAAGACAGCTCTTGCAGAGATTAAGAGTGGACATAAGAGAAGTTGCTGGATGTGGTATATTTTTCCGCAGGTTCAGGGGTTGGGAAGTAGTGGTACTGCAATGTACTACGCTATTGAAGACTATGAAGAAGCTAAAGCATATATAGAAAACGCAGTGACAAATGCACATTTAAGAGAGATTTCAGAGGCACTTTTGCAACTGGAATCAGATGATGCAACCAGAGTCATGGGATGGCCTGATGATCTGAAACTGCGTTCGTCAATGACGTTGTTTGCGCTGGCGGCAAAAGAGAATGAAGTCTTTCGGAGAGTACTGGATAAGTTCTTTGATGGAAAATTAGATGTGCAGACAGTAGATATCCTGGATATGGGATATCTGGTGATGAGAATTGATGAACCGGATTTTGGATGTGAAGGAAGACCGGACGGGGTAGAACCAATGGCTAAAGTAACTCTTCTGAAGCTGAAAAGTGAAGAAGAGATTCAGTTAGAGATTCCGGATGCGGAACTTTATCAGAAGGAGATTAATGAGGGCAATGAAGTGGCATTCAGTCCAGATGGGGTTATATTAAAACTTTCATAAACTATATGAAGCTATATGTGTGAAGCGTGGGGAGAGTGTAAAAACATGAAAAATAAAAAGGAAAAGAAGCAGGAAGAGGAAGAGCTGACCGGTATGGCGGCTGTATGGGATTATCTGAAAACATTTCTGATCATATTCTGTGTTATATTTGCAATGAACAAACTGGTGTATATCAATGCCGTGATTCCGTCGGAATCTATGCAGAATACGATCATGAAAGGAGACCGGGTGCTGGGAAACCGTCTGGCATATATCAAAGATGATCCAGAGAGATATGACATTGTAATCTTCAAATATCCAGATGATCCGTCCAAGATTTTTATCAAGCGCGTGATCGGACTGCCAGGAGAGACGGTTACCGTGAAAGACGGGAAGATTTACATTGATGGAAAAGAGCAGACACAAGCGGTAAGCTTCTGCCCGGAAGAGATGGCAGGAAGCTTCGGACCTTATGAAGTTCCGGAAGATAGTTATTTTGTAATGGGGGATAACCGGAACAATAGTCTGGATTCCAGATACTGGAATAACACGTATGTAAAGAAAGAGGCAATTCTGGCCAAAGCAGGATTCCGGTACTGGCCGCTTAATAAAGTTGGATTTGTAAATAAATCTGCAGAAAAATAGTTGCAATTGTTTTCCGTGTTTTATATAATGAATAAAGTTTTGCGAGAAAAGGCTCTGAAGCGATATCAGGGTCTTTTCTTAACGTAAACACATAGAAGGCAGCTTGAAGATGAAAGATAGCGATATACACAGATGACGGAAAAGGAGGAAAACAGGATGGAAAAAGATATGACGGCCGGCACTCCCGGGAAGATCATTTTCAATTTTACAATGCCGATCTTTATCGGTAATATTTTTCAGCAGTTTTATAATATGGCAGATACGGTGATCGTCGGGAAATTTGTCGGTAATGCGGCACTGGCGGCGGTAGGAGCATGTGGAACACTGGTATTTCTGATCATTGGCTTCCTGCAGGGAGTTACGGCGGGATTTACGGTTGTTACAGCACAGCACTTCGGAGCCGGAAACATGAAGGCGATGAAGAAGTCTGTGGCATCCGGTGCGGTACTTACAGGGATCGTAACCGTTATTCTTACATTGCTGAGCATGATCAGTATGGAGAAGGTGCTGCATCTGATGAATACACCGTCAGACATGTATGGAGAAGCTTACGGATATATTATGGTCATTTGCGGCGGGATTGTGGCACAGGCACTTTACAATTATCTTGCAAGTGTATTAAGGGCACTGGGCGATAGTAAGCGTCCGCTTTATTTTCTTGTGATTGCAGCACTTTTGAATATTGTGCTGGATCTGGTGTTTATCATTGTATTTAGAATGGGAGCTGCAGGGGCAGCCTATGCGACAGTGATCGCACAGGGAATTTCGGGAATTCTGTGTCTGCTATATATTGCAAAGAAGGTTCCCGCACTGTATCTTCATAGAGAAGACTGGGAAATAGATAAGAATCTGGCCGGATGGCAGCTGAAGATCGGACTTCCGATGGCATTCCAATATTCCATCACGGCGATAGGAACGATTGTTGTACAGTCTTGCCTGAATATCCTCGGTTCTACAGCTGCAGCCGGATTTGCGGCAGCAAGCAAGATCGAGCAGGTGTTTACGCAGGCCTACGTTGCGCTTGGTACAACGATGGCAACTTACTGTGCACAGAATATGGGGGCAGGGAAATATACGAGAATCCGTAAAGGATTTAAGAGTGCAACATTGATTGGATTTATTTATGCGGTTGTGACAGGTGTGATTATTTTCTTTGTCGGAAAATATATGACGATATTCTTTGTATCAGAGAATGTAAATCAGATCATGGAATATGTGGATATTTATTTGAGGTGTGTAAGCGTGTCATTCCTGCCTCTTGTTATTGTTAATTTGTATAGAAACGGAATTCAGGGAATGGGATATGGACTGCTTCCGATGACAGCGGGGATTGCAGAACTTGTCGGACGGAGCGGTGCAGCGCTGATTGCATCACATTTTGGCAGCTATATGGGAATCTGTCTGGCATCTCCGGCGGCATGGGTGCTGGCGGGAACACTTCTTCTTATTATGTATTTTGAGATCATGAAAGGAAAGAAAGACAGAAATTTGAAAAATAGATAGAAAACTGAAAAGCAACTTGTTATAATAAAATGTACGAATAAACATAGAAACATTGATGGGTGAAACAGGATGAATCAAAGAGTAATAAAAAAAGTCCGCTGTAATATCTGTTCGGCGGGATGTCCGATCGATGCTTATGTAGAAGAAGGAACGCTTGTGTCGGTAGAAGGCAGCCGGGATCTTCCGGGGCAGAGTGGAGGATTATGTTCTAAAGGAGCTGCTTCCAGGCAGTATGTTTATAACAAAGACAGGATTCTGTATCCGATGAAACGGATCGGAAAAAAAGGAAGCGGGGAATTTGAACGCATATCCTGGGATGAAGCGTATCGGATGATTGCAGAGAATCTTCTCAGGATCAAAAAAGAATATGGTCCGCAGGCGGCAGCATTTTATGCGGGATATCCGAAATGGTACAGACCGGCACTTCTGCGGCTTGCCAATGCTTACGGGTCTCCGAATTACTGTACGGAATCCAGTACCTGTTTTCAGTCGGCGGCAATGGCATGGAGATCTATTTATGGAAATGACATCTGCTTTCCAGATCTGATGCATGCACAGACGGTTCTCGTATGGAGTAACAATCTGTATCATTCCAATGTGGGAATGGCAAGACCTTATCAGTCGTTAAAAGCACGTGGGGCGAAGATCATAGCTGTAGATCCAAGAGAGACCGTAACGACACAGGCAGCGGATATCCACTTGAAACTTCTGCCGGGAACGGACGGAGCACTTGCGCTGTCTATGGCACAGGTGATCATAGAAGAAGGGCTGTATGATAAAGAATTTGTAGAAACATATGTATATGGTTTTGAGGAGTATCAGGCGTATGTGAATCAGTTTCCGCCGGAAAAAGCAGAGAAGATCACCGGTGTAGATAAAGAACTGATCCGTGAGGCTGCCAGAATGTATGCGTCTAACGGTCCGGCTGGCATAATGTTTTCAGCGTCTCCAGTTGTACATAATATTAATGGAATGCAGAATTACCGGGCAGTGATGTGTCTGATCGCACTTACCGGCAACTATGATATTCCAGGTGGCAATCCGTCAAGACCGGGTCCGGTGTCTCCTTGCAATGAATATGGAAAAGTAAAACGGCTGGATACGATAGAAGCCATCGGTGAGAAAGATTTTCCGGCATGGTTTGATCTCCCGTGTGAGGAAGCGCAGTGTACAAGAATTGCAGATTATATTCTGAAGGAAGAACCATATCCGCTGAAAGCTGTGGTGGGATTCGGCCTGAACCACAGAATGTGGCCGGAACCGGAATATTTTCAGAAGGCGTTAGAAGCGTTGGATTTTTATGTGAATGTAGATCTGTTTTTTTCAGATTCGAGCAAGATGGCAGACCTGGTTCTTCCGGCAGCGTCTTCCTTTGAACGAGATGTTGTACTGAATGGACGGGGAGGAATGTTCTTCCTGTCAGAAAAAGCAATCGAACCGGTTGGAGAGGCGAAGAATGATATTGAGATCATGATCGGCATGCTTCGTGCCATGCAGTTACATGATGAAGCATTGGAACATGGCTATGAGAAATATATGGAATATATTCTGGAGCCATCCGGTGTCACACTGGAGGAATTGCGGGCGCATCCGGAAGGGGTAAAAGGACGTGTGATCATTCCGCCGGCATTTAAGAGATATGAAAAAGAAGGCTTTCATACACCATCCGGTAAGGTGGAATTTGTATCACAGATACTCGAACGTTACAAAGACAGCCACGGATATTCCGGACTTCCGGAATACAGAGATTTCCGTGAGGTGTCAGGCATGGACAGGGAAGCATATCCACTGATTCTGAATACCGGTTCCAGAAAACCACAGCTTTTCCATGCAAGAACATACCGGGTACCGTGGCTTGCAGGACTTGAAAAGGCAACACTGGTAGAAATCCATCCGGAAGATGCGAAAAAGTATGGTATTGCAGATGGTGACATGGTGAGGGTATCTTCCCCGGTGGGAAGTATCTGCGGAATTGCGGCGGTTTACCTGAACAGCCAGCCGGGAATTGTACACGTCTATCATGGCAATGCAAAGGGTGAGGCAAATGATCTGATAGACAGAAATTATCTGGATCCAATTTCAGGATTCCCGGGATATAAAAGTTATTTCTGTAAAATCGAGAAAGAAAAAGGCGAGGTGAAGGCATGAGTTACCGATTAAAATTTGATCCGGATAAATGTGTCGGCTGTTATGCCTGTCATATAGCCTGTCTGGATGCACACCATGATGTGGAAGATGTAGATGCAAAGAGCCATCGGACGGTCAAAAAGGTAGTGAAAAATCAGTTTGAAAAGAATATCTGTCCGGGCTGTGATCACTGCGGTATCTGTATCAAAGTCTGTCCGGTGCAGGCAATTTACAAAGATCCGAAGACTGGATTTGTACTGACAGACAAAGAAAAATGTATTGGATGTCATGCCTGCGAAAAGGTCTGTCCGAAAGACGTGATCCATTTTGACAAGGACGGAAAAATGGAAAAGTGTGACGGGTGTATTGAAAGAATCAGGGAAGGGCGGGAACCTGCCTGTGTCAGAGTCTGTTTTCCCGGTGCGATCACACTGGAATAAAGACGAATAGATAAAAAGGTGAGACTGATAAAAGTAAGAATAGATGAAACTGGATAAAGCTAAGTAAAGAGAGATAAGGATAAAGGCGTATGTTAAAAATCAAGGAATATGTGAAGGCAGAAAGTCTGGAACAGGCATATGAACTGAACCAGAAGAGGACGAACTGCATTCTGGGCGGCATGTTGTGGCTTAAGATGTCGAACCGGAATGTACAGAAAGCGATTGATCTGTCCGGACTCGGTCTGAATCAGATCGAAGAGACAGAAGAAGAATTCCGGATCGGATGTATGACGACACTCCGTGAACTGGAATGTCATGAAAGATTGAACCAGTGGTGTGAAGGCGCAGTAAAAGATGCGGTCAGTGATATTGTCGGCGTACAGTTCCGGAACCTTGCAACGATTGGTGGAAGTATATTCGGACGCTATGGATTTTCGGATGTACTGACGGTGTTTCTTGCAATGGACAGTTACGTAGAACTGTATAAAGGAGGGATTGTTCCATTACAGGAATTTGCGCAGATGAAAAGAGACAATGACATTTTAGTCAGAGTCATTGTAAAAAAGGATCAGAGAAATATGATCTATCTGGCACATAGAAATTCCAAGACAGATTTTCCGGTATTGACATGTGCGGTTTCAGTAAATGCTGAAAATGGATGCGTATGTATCGGTGCAAGACCGCAGAAAGCGGTCCGACTGGAACTGACAGAAGCAGTCAGAGAAAAAGTATGGAGCGGTGTCTGTACTGAAGAAGAGATGAAGAAAGAGGCAGAATGCATTGCTTCACAGGTGAAGACGGACAGTAATATGCGCGCCGGCAAAGAATACAGAAGCCGTCTGGCATATGTTCTGATCCGCAGGACATTGGAAGCACTGAATACAAAAGGAGGAGATCAGTAGGATATGAAAGTAAAGATTCTTTTAAATGGGACAATGAGAGAAGCGGAAATATCCAGCGATCAGCTTCTGATCGATTTTGTCAGAGATCATGGATGCTATAGTGTAAAACGTGGATGTGAGACGTCGAACTGCGGCCTGTGTACAGTGTTTGTAGATGATAAACCGGTATTATCCTGTTCGATGCTGACAGCCAGAGTCGACGGATGCAAGGTAGATACGTTAGAAGGACTTCAGGAAGAAGCAAAAGAATTCGGTGCATTTGTTGCAGATCAGGGTGCAGAACAGTGCGGTTTCTGCAATCCGGGAATGATCATGAATGCAATTGCCATGTTCCGCGAGAATCCGGAGCCGACAAGAGAAGAGATCAAGGCATATCTTGCGGGAAATCTTTGCAGATGTTCCGGATATGAAGGACAGCTTCGTGCAATGGAAGCATTTATCGAATACAGAAAGAAAGGAGAAAGATCATGAAAGCAGTCGGACAACCGATAAGAAAAAAAGACGCAATGGCACTGGTGACAGGAAAACCGGTATTCATGGATGATCTTGCTCCAAAGGACTGCCTGATCGTAAAGGTACTCCGAAGCCCGCATGCCAATGCGATCGTAAAATCAGTAAAGACAGATGTGGCAAAAAGAGTGCCGGGGATTGAAGACGTTTACACATGGGAAGATGTGCCGCAGGAAAGATTTACAACAGCAGGACAGACCTACCCGGAGTTCAGCCCATATGACCGGCTGATCCTGGACCGGCATGTCAGATATGTGGGAGATCCGGTGGCAATCGTTGCAGGTGAGAATGAGGCATGTGTGGATAAAGCGTTAAAGATGCTGAAGGTGGAATACGAAGTGCTTCCGGCAGTTCTGGATTTTCATATGGCAAAAGATGGTGATGTTCTGGTACATCCGGAAGATAACTGGAAAGCACTCTGCAAGGTAGGCGCCGATAATAAGAGAAATCTCTGTGCAAGCGATTCTACGGAAGACGGAGATGTGGATGCAGTGCTGGCAGATTGTGATGAGGTCGTAGAAGGAACTTATCACGTCAGGGCTGCGCAGCAGGCCATGATGGAGACATTCCGTACCACTTGCTTTATGGATGCTTATGGAAGACTGAATATTTTAAGTTCCACGCAGATCGTATATCATGTAAGACGAATCATTTCCAATGCACTTGGAATTCCGAAATCCAGGATCCGTGTCAGTAAGCCAAGGATCGGAGGAGGATTTGGTGCAAAACAGTCGGTTGTGGCTGAATTATTCCCAGCATTTGTTACATGGAAGACCGGGAAAGCATCGAAGATGATCTTTACGAGAGAAGAATCACAGATTGCATCGTCTCCAAGACATGAGATGGAAGTTCATGTACGTCTTGGTGCATCCAGAGAAGGAAAAATCCGTGCGATTGATGTGTATACACTGTCAAATACAGGGGCATATGGAGATCACGGTCCGACAACGGTCGGATTATCGGGACACAAATCCATTCCTTTATATAGTTCTGCAGAAGCACACCGTTTTGCATATGATGTTGTCTATACAAATCACATGGCAGCAGGAGCGTACCGCGGATATGGAGCAACACAGGGAATCTTTGCGGTGGAATCTGCGGTAAATGAGATGGCGCAGAGACTTCATATGGATCCTGTGGAGATTCGTCTTAAGAACATGGTAAGAGAAGGCGACGTTATGCCGGCATATTACGGTGAGACGGCGAAGAGCTGTGCACTTGACCGTTGCCTTGAACGGACTGCGGAGCTGATCGGATGGAAAGATAAATATCCATACAAAGATATGGGAAACGGCAAAGTCAGAAGTGTGGGAATCGCAATGGCTATGCAGGGTTCCGGAATCTCCGGTGTCGATGTAGGATCTGCAACCATTAAGATGAATGATGATGGATTCTATACTCTGATGATCGCAGCGGCAGATATGGGTACCGGATGTGATACGATCCTTGCACAGATGGCGGCAGAATACCTGGATTGTCCGGTGGAAAATATAGAAGTCCTCGGAGCAGATACGGATTCGTCTCCATACGATTCGGGATCTTATGCGTCAAGTACGACATATGTAACAGGAAAAGCGGTAGAAAAAGCCTGTCAGAAACTGATCGCCAGAATTCTTGAGATTGCATCCGGTATGCTGGATGCACCGGTGGAAGAACTGGAATTTGCAAGCGACCGTGTAGAATGGCCAAAAGCACGGAAGTCTGTATCACTGATAGATATTGGTACGAAATCAATGTGTGGAAATGGCTGTGCACTGGAAGCAACAGAAAGTAACAGTTCACCGACATCACCGCCGCCATTCATGGCAGGAGCTGTGGAGATTGAACTGGACAAAGAGACCGGTCATGTGGAGATATTGGATTATAAAGCGGTTGTGGACTGCGGAACAGTAGTGAATCCAAATCTTGCAAGAGTACAGACCGAAGGTGGTCTGGTACAGGGAATTGGCATGACGCTTTATGAGAACATCCAGTACAATGACAAAGGAACTATGTTGAATAATTCTTTCATGCAGTACAAGATCCCGTCCAGAAGAGATATGGGAAACATCCAGGTGGAATTTGAAAGCAGTTTTGAGCCGACGGGACCGTTCGGAGCAAAATCCATCGGAGAGATCGTAATTAATACTCCTGCACCGGCACTTGCACATGCAATTGCCAATGCGACAGGAATCTGGTTTAAGGAACTTCCGATTACCAGTGAGCAGATCGCAATGGGAGTTTTTGAGAAGGAAGATATAAAATAGATCATATATTAAAAAATATATGTATAAATGACTTGCAATCAGAACGAAAAGTCATTACAATATGGGGTAACGTTTAGAAAAATATGTGGAGGCCGCTAAGATGCAGTTATTAAAAGACAGAATCCGCAAGGATGGAAAGATAAAAGAAGGCAACGTCTTAAAGGTGGACAGCTTTCTCAATCATCAGATGGATGTAAAGCTATTTCAGGAAATCGGGAAGGAATTCAAGAGAAGATTTGAAGGTGAGGAGATTACGAAGATTCTTACGATCGAAGCTTCTGGGATCGGAATCGCATGTGTTGCGGCTGAAGTATTTGATGTACCGGTTGTATTTGCAAAGAAGACACAGACAAAGAATATTGCGGGGGATGTATATACAACAAAGGTAGAATCATTCACACACGGAAGAGTTTATGATATTATCGTTTCCAGAGAATTTCTTGGAAAAGGAGATAAGGTTCTTCTGATTGATGATTTCCTTGCTAACGGGAAAGCACTGGAGGGACTGGCAGAACTGGTTAAAAAGTCAGGAGCCGAGCTGGTCGGAGCTGGTGTTGTGATCGAGAAAGGATTTCAGGTTGGTGGAGATATCATCCGCTCCAAAGGAATTCATCTGGAGTCGCTGGCAATCGTAGAAAGTATGGATGAGAAAACAGGGGAAGTCGTTTTCCGTAATTAACAGCTAAAATTCAAAGGATTTTTTAAGGGAATGTGAGGGTTTCATATTCCCTTTTTTTTATTCCTATGATATACTTTATGATAAGTATGTGAATGCATAAAGAGAACTTATAGTAAGGAGTAAGAACTTATGAAAAGAGTATTGTTAAAACTCAGCGGGGAAGCTCTCGCAGGCGATAAAAAGACAGGATTTGACGAAGCTACCTGTATGGGTGTAGCCAAGCAGGTAAAGCAGCTTGTAGATGATGGGGTACAGGTTGCAATCGTAACAGGTGGAGGTAACTTCTGGAGAGGTAGAAGTGCTAATCCTGCTATGGACAGAGTTAAAGCTGACCAGATTGGCATGCTTGCAACTGTTATGAATGCTATGTATCTTGCAGATTCTTGCAGACAGAAGGGCGTTGAGGCTGTTGTAATGACTCCTTTCCCAGTAGGAACAATGACACAGCAGTTCTCAAAGGATTTGGCTAATAAACTTTTGAGCGAAGGTAAGGTTCTTATTTTTGCAGGTGGTATTGGTCATCCATTCTTCTCTACAGATACAGTTACAGCTTTAAGAGCATCTGAACTTGAGGCTGATGCAATCCTTTTTGCAAAGGCTATTGACGGTGTTTACGACAGCGACCCAGCTGTAAACCCTAATGCAGTTAAGTTTGATGAAATTCCATGTAAGGATATTGTAGAGAAAAACTTAAAGGTAATTGATATTGCGGCAGCAAATCTTTGCTATGAACAAAAAATACCTGTTGTTATTTTTGGCCTTGCTGAAGAAAAGAGTGTTATCAGAGCTGCTAATGGCGAAAAAATTGGTACAACAGTAACAGTATAATTATTATTTATTTGGAGGTTTTTATGTCAGAACAGACTAAAGTATTTGAAGAAAAGATGAAAAAGAGTGTAAGTAACTTAAATAGTGAATTACTTACAATTAGAGCTGGTAGAGCTAACCCACATGTTTTAGATAAGGTAACAGTTGAATATTATGGTGCTGAAGTACCTATCAATCAGGTTGCTAGTGTTTCTACTCCAGAAGCTAGAATTATTGCAATTTCTCCTTTTGATTCTACAATCTTAAAGGAAATTGAAAAGGCTATTAATATGTCTGATATTGGTATAAACCCTAATAATGACGGTAAGGTTATTCGTCTTATTTTCCCTGAACTTACAGAAGACAGACGTAAGGAACTTGCAAAAGAAGTTAAGAAAAAAGGCGATAATGCCAAAGTTGCAATCAGAAATGTAAGACGCGATGCGAATGATTTATTCAAGAAGCAGAATAAAGCAGGAGAAATATCAGATGATGAACTTAAAGGAACAGAAGATGATATTCAG
>ENA-OPAH01001736-OPAH01001736.1-human-gut-metagenome-genome-assembly--contig:-NODE-1736-length-13501-cov-2.705637_pt1 | contig 13501 bp, 7 predicted proteins | sample MGYA00241050_ERZ501416 | MGnify/ENA primary metagenome ERZ501416 (study PRJEB25962, sample SAMEA2042632) | human gut metagenome | biome: human gut; feature: human-associated habitat; material: faeces... | reverse complement strand
CGGCGTCCCCCGCTGCATCGTATCGAGCAGTTGGGCATAAACCGTCTTGTTGAGATACCGGCGCATGGCCTCGCGGCCGAATACCTTCGTACCGAAATACTCGGAAGGACTTCCCTCGGGAGCCTTCACTTCGACGGCTTTGTGATTGATGGCCGCCTCCACCATTTTGAATCGGAGCAATGACATGGGATCAATTCGAATTATGAACTCGGAATACCGTAAAACCCGTACATTTCCGCCCGGATGACGAACGGCATCCTTTCTGCGCACAAAGATAAATATTCGACACGACAAAAACGCACAAAAAACCACATCTCCCCAAAAAAATCGAATATTTTTCAAAAAAACCAATAAAAAAACAACTTTTCCCGAAAAAATAGCTTAAAAATTCATCACACCAGTCGATTTCAGACGTTATTTTGCGAAAAACAGCATTTTTCGCAAAATCATCCCATTCGTGATCCGGGCATTTCCGAAACCTCCGCCGGAAAGAGCCTTCGTTGGTACAAACCGGCTATTTTCCGCATTTCTTGCTTACAATCCGGCAATTATTTTATATCTTTACGGGCAGTTTAAAAGCAATTGAACATATTTCAATACTAATCTCTAATTTATTATGGCAACTACCAAACGTGAAAAGTTGTTTACCGAATTTCCGCCGGTTTCGACCGAGCAGTGGGAGGAGGTAATCAAGGCCGACCTCAAAGGTGCGGACTACGAGCGTAAATTGGTGTGGAAAACGCCGGAAGGTTTCAACGTCCGTCCCTACTACCGGGCTGAAAACCTCGCCGGACTGAAGTTCCTCGGCTCCGAAGCCGGGGTTTTCCCCTACGTGCGGGGCACCCGCGCCCACAACCGCTGGAAGATCCACCAGACGGTCATCGTCAATTGCCCCAAGGAGGCGAACGCCATCGCGCTCAAGATCCTCAATGCGGGCGTCGATTCGATCGAATTCCAGATCGTTCCGGAGACCTTCTCCGCAGAAGATCTGAATACGCTGCTCAAGGATATTCATATCCCTGCAGTCGAAATTACCTTCAGCGGCAGTAAAACCGCCCATGTGGCAGAGTTGGTGATCGCGAAGATCGAAAAGGAGCAACTGCCTGCGGAAGAGGTGCACATCAATTTCTGCATCGACCCGCTGGTCAAGAAACTGACCTCGAAAGGCAGCTTCTGTTCGGAGAACGGTGCCAAGTGTTTCGAAAAGATCGCCGACCTGGTTCGGAAAACCAAAGCCTACAAAGGTATCCGCGTAATCACGGTATCGGGCGAAATCTTCAGCAACGCCGGCTCGACGATCGTCGAGGCGCTCGCCTTCTCGCTCGCTGCCGGTCACGACTACCTGGTACGCCTGATGGATATGGGCTTCACGATCGAAGAGGCCGCCAAAAAGATCCGTTTCTCGCAGGCCATCCCCTCGAACTCCTTCATGGAAATCGCCAAATTGCGTGCAGGCCGTATGTTGTGGGCCAACATCGTGAAAGCCTATAATCCCGTGAAGAACTGTCCCTGCAAGATGTTCACGCACGCCGTGACCTCGACGTGGAACCAGACGGCATACGACCCCTACGTCAATATGCTGCGCGGCACGACCGAAGCGATGTCGGCATCGATCGCCGGCGTACACTCGCTCGAGGTGACTCCCTTCAACAAGGCATACGAAGATCCCAACGAATTTTCGATGCGCATCGCCCGCAACGTCGAACTGCTGCTCAAACACGAGTCGCACTTCGATCAGGTCGTCGATCCGGCCGGCGGTTCGTACTACATCGAAAACCTCACCGACTCGATCGCCAACGAGGCGTGGAAACTCTTCCGCGAAATCGAGGAGAAGGGCGGCTACACCGCAGCCTATGAAAGCGGCTTCATCGTAGAGCGCGTCAAGGCATCGGCCGCAGCCAAGGACAAGAACATCGCAACACGCCGCGAAATCCTGCTGGGCGCCAACCAATACCCCAACTTTACGGAGGTCGCCGGCAAGGAGCTGACCGAAGCCGCCGTAACCCGCCCCGTGAGCGAAGGCAACACGCTGGCTCCCTATCGTGGCTCCATGGCATTCGAAGCCATGCGTCTGCACGTGGACCGCAGCGGCAAGGCGCCCAAGGCGTTCATGCTGACCTGCGGCAGCCTGGCTATGGCCCGTGCCCATTTCTCCTGCAACTTCTTCGCATGCGCCGGCATCAAAGTAATCGACAACACGTTCTTCAAGTCGATCGAAGAGGGCGTCAAGGCCGCTCTGGAATCGAAAGCCGAGATCGTCGTAGTCTGCGCATCGGACGACGACTACGCAGAGGCGGCTCCCAAAGTGAAAGAGCTGCTCGGCGACAAGGCGATCCTAGTGGTTGCGGGCGCTCCGGCATGTATGCCCGAACTGGAAGCCCAGGGCATCAAGAATTTCATCAACGTCAAGAGCAACGTACTCGAAACACTGAAGTTCTACCTCAAAGAAATGGGTATCTAAAAAGCAAAAGTCATGAGAGCAAAATTTTCAGATTTAACATATGACGGAGGCGAGCAGAAGAGCTGCTGCGCTTCGAAAGGCTGCGGCCAAACCGAACCGTGGCTGACTGCCGAGCAGATACCTGTCAAGGGCTCCTACTCGGCAAAGGATCTGGAGGAGATGGAGCACCTGAACTATGCGGCAGGTATCGCACCGTTCCTCCGCGGCCCCTATTCGACGATGTACGTGATGCGTCCCTGGACCATCCGCCAATACGCCGGTTTCTCGACGGCCGAAGAGTCCAACGCATTCTATCGCCGCAACCTGGCTGCCGGACAGAAGGGTCTGTCGGTGGCATTCGACCTGGCGACACACCGCGGCTACGACGCCGATCACCCGCGCGTAGTGGGCGACGTCGGTAAGGCCGGCGTGTCGATCTGCTCGGTGGAGGATATGAAGGTGCTCTTCAACGGCATTCCGCTGGATCGGATGTCGGTGTCGATGACCATGAACGGCGCCGTGCTGCCGATCCTGGCGTTCTACATCGTGACCGGTCTGGAGCAGGGATGCACCCTCGATCAACTGTCGGGTACGATCCAGAACGACATCCTCAAGGAGTTCATGGTGCGCAACACCTATATTTATCCGCCGAAATTCTCGATGAAGATCATCGCCGATATCTTCGAATACACTTCGAAGAACATGCCGAAGTTCAACTCGATTTCGATCTCCGGCTACCACATGCAGGAGGCAGGCGCCACGGCCGACATCGAGTTGGCCTACACGCTGGCCGACGGTCTGGAGTACTTGCGTGCGGGCGTTGCAGCCGGTATGTCGGTGGATGCTTTCGCACCCCGTCTGTCGTTCTTCTGGGCGATCGGCATGAATCACTTCATGGAGATCGCCAAAATGCGTGCGGCACGTATGCTCTGGGCGAAGATCGTCAAAAAATTCAACCCCAAGAACCCGAAATCGTTGGCGCTGCGTACGCATAGCCAGACCTCGGGCTGGTCACTCACCGAGCAGGATCCGTTCAACAACGTAGCCCGTACGGCTATCGAGGCGATGGGAGCCGCTCTGGGCCACACCCAGTCGCTGCACACCAACGCACTGGACGAGGCGATCGCCTTGCCGACGGACTTCTCGGCACGTATCGCCCGTAACACCCAGATCTACATCCAGGAGGAAACCAACATCTGCCGCGAAGTAGATCCCTGGGCGGGTTCCTACTACATCGAAACCCTCACCAACGAGATCGCCCACAAGGCCTGGGAGCGTATCGAGGAGGTCGAGAAGCTGGGCGGTATGGCCAAGGCCATCGAAACCGGTATTCCGAAGATGCGTATCGAGGAGGCGGCAGCCCGCAAGCAGGCCCGCATCGACTCGGGCATCGAGAAGATCATCGGCGTAAACGAATACCGTCTGGATCACGAAGCTCCGATCGATATTCTGGCTGTGGACAACACGGCCGTACGCGAGAGCCAGATCAAACGTCTGAAGGAGTTGCGTGCAAACCGCGACGAAGCAGCCGTGAAGAAGGCGCTCGAGGCCATCACCGAATGCGTCAAGACCGGCAAGGGCAACCTGCTGGAACTCGCTATCGAGGCCGCCAAGGTACGCGCTTCGCTGGGCGAGATTTCGGATGCCTGCGAGGTGGTCGTAGGACGTTACAAAGCAGTTATTCGTTCCATTTCAGGTGTATATAGTTCAGAAGTGAAATCAGATCCCGCATTCGAACACGCGAAGGAACTGGTTGCCAAATTCGCGAAGAAGGAGGGCCGCCAGCCGCGCATCATGATCGCCAAACTCGGTCAGGACGGACACGATCGTGGCGCCAAAGTCGTTGCGACCGGTTACGCCGACATCGGCTTCGATGTCGATATGGGTCCGTTGTTCCAGACTCCCGAGGAGGCAGCCAAACAAGCTGTCGAGAACGATGTTCACGTAGTGGGCGTATCGTCGCTGGCCGCCGGCCACCTGACGCTCGTTCCGCAGATCATCGCCGAACTCAAGAAACTGGGCCGCGAGGATATCATCGTCATCGTCGGCGGTGTGATCCCGGCACAGGATTACGATGAGCTGTATCGTGACGGTGCCGCCGCCATCTTCGGCCCCGGTACCCCGATTGCGACCGCAGCGATCAAGATCATGGAGATCCTGCTCGACGAGCAGAAATAATCCGGATCACTCCTCTGTTATTATCAAAGCCCCGCATCTTTTGATGCGGGGCTTTTTAATGGGGGGGGGAAGCGAACCGGCCGACCGCAAAAGAACTTTGCCATCGACCTTCATAATTCCATCGCCGGCCTCACATCCAGAGTCCGCGCAAATACAGCGGCGGATCTCAAACAACGACCGAATACATGCTGTCACAGTGCCATTTCCACAAACCCTACAAATTATGTTTGTAGGCCATATTTCCCGTTAGACAGACAGCGAATATCCTCCCCCCCCGGCTCTCGAAAACAGCCGATTTCATACCGCAAACACCTATCCGGCAAAAACCTCGACTGCCGAGGCCGTCGTTCTCCTCCCCCAGCCCCGAAGACTTCCGGAATATACGATAAAATCACGGACATTTCGAAGATGCGGAAAAAGAGAACGGCGGATTGGCCGGACTACCACTCCGAGCACCTCACAAAAGAGAAGTCAGGAAACCGGCTCTTATCGCTTTTAAGAAGAGAAGTCATCCCCCTATGCCATCGCAATAACGACAATAAAAAAGAGGAATGTATAAGCTACATCCCTCTTTTTCGGCCGGAACTATTCCGGAAAAAATCTACCGGTAACGGTTAAAAATACTTGCCGCGCAAGTCCTCCACATTCGACATCTGCTCCAGGAAATCGAACAGACGACGCTGAATCATCCCCTGCGACGACGCCTCGGCACGTACCTTTTCAGCTTCGATACTCTGCGGAGTTTCCGCCTCCTGAATATCCGTCACCACGAAAACATAAGCACCTACATTTCCCCTGACCGGCTCGGACAGCGTATTCGTCTGCTCCGTTGCGGTAATCGCTCCGATCACACGAGGCTCGACACCCATGTTACGGATAAAGAACGATCCGTAACGGACATCTTCGAAAGGAACGACTTCGGTACCAAGGTTTTGGGCGACCTCTTCGATAGTCGAACCCTTCATTTCGCTGACGATCTTTTCAAACTTCTTATCGGTTATAAGCGTCTGGCGAATATTGTTCGCTACTTTCTCGATCGGCGTATAATCCTCATTGTCGATCTCAGTTACCACTGCGACCACATAGTCATCACCCACAGGGAAAATCTCGGAAATCGCGCCCACCTTGGCATCGTATGCCCAGCGCACCAATTCACGCGAATCAGCCAGTCCCTGCAGCAGACGGTCACCCTGCGTGAGTTTCGCTTCACGAGGAGTGAGGTTTCCCTTATTCGCTGCCTCGTTGAACGCATCGACAGAACCCTTGCCCTCGACAGAGAAAAGACTTGCCTGACTATGCACATTGCGACGGGTCGCCGACGAAGCCTCAACAGGATAAGTGATCGTCGCAAGGCGCATGTGCTTCGAAGGTTTGTCCAGACGATAAACCTGTAAAATCTGAATAACGTCACCCACTTCGACACGGAGAATATCCCCCTGCTTAGCCGTCGAAAGAAGTCCCGAAAGCTCGTCCGGGAATGCAGAGAAAGGCATCACGCCCGCATCGCCTCCATTTCCGGCATCCTGCATATAGAGCGAATGGGTACGAGCCGCCTGTGCGAAATCCGCACCTTGCCGCAAAGCCGTCATCAGACTGTCGGCCAGGTCGCGTTGGTCGTAGGTGAGTACAATATGGCGGACGCCCACGGAATCCGGAGCGTTCAAAGTTTCAACGACACGGGTCATCGTCCAGGTATCGTTCTTCAGGACGGGACCATACTGCTTGCCGTTGGCCAGCGCTTCGGCCTCATCGTCCAGAAGCTGGGCAACCGACCGATAATTGTCTGTAATTTTACCGAAACGGTTATTCTTGGCAAATGCTTTCGGATCGTCCGACGCGGCAAATTCATCGCCGACTTCCCGAACGGTCTTCTCCAAAGTCGCCATATCCTCTGCACTCGGAGCCACTTCGAACACCACATAAGAGAGCGTGCGCGAAGGTTTCTGCTCATAACGGGCCTTATGGCTATTGTAATAAGCCTTGATTTCGGAATCGGAAACCGAGAACAGAGAATCAGGCATATCGTGATAACGCTTGCCGACCCAAGAACCGCTGAAAGTCTTATTCTGCGCATCGACGCCTTCTTCCGCTTCCAGCCGATTGACATATACACCGCCTTTGACCAAGCCGTTATACTTATTGATTTCGCGCTCCCGCATAGCCTGTCCGACCAAAGCCCCCCACATATATTGCATCTGGGGATTTCCGGTTGCCTGGGCGATAAAATCACTCACACCCTCCACACTGTACTGTCCTGTACGGGGGTCGGTGAAAGCCGCAGCCATCGTCCCGGAATAATACTCGCCGCTGATAAGTCCCTCACGCTCGGCATCGGTCACCGAGATTCCCATCTTCTCGAAACCGGGCAAGTACACGTGGTTGGCAATCAGAGTCTGCCAAGCCATTTCAGCCAACTGATCCATCTGCTCTTCATTACTTTCGGAGATGTTGCTCTGGTCTTTCAGGTTGTTGTATACCTCAATATATTCCGAATATCTGATCTTCGAACCGTCGATCACACCGACCTTGGGGTCGTTACCCGAAAGTCCCATATCCGTTTTAAGCGAGAGAATGAATGCCAGCAGTGCAAACGCGATGATAATCGACAAAACCACACCGAATCTGGTCCGTAACGTGTTTAAACTTGCCATATAAACTATTTTAATTTATTGTTTCAAAATGAGTGTTCAAAGATAATAAATATATTCTGAAAACCATGATAAACGACCAAATTCTTTCGTCATTTTCCGCATCCGGCATATCGAAAAAACGCACTTGCCCTTCACCGGTCGAAAATATCCCGTAAACTACAACCGTTTCACGCGCGCCAACTCCAACCGGGAACGGGTCCTGCGCAGAATCTTGATCTCAAGATGCTCGAAACGCACGGTTTCTCCGGCCGCCGGCAGCCCTTCATACCGGAAAATGATATACCCGGCCAGCGTTTCGTACTCGTCACTCTCGGGTATGGCAAGCCCGTATTTTTCATTGAGATATTCCACTTCCAATCGGCACGAAAGGACAAATTCCGAATCGCCGACCTGTTTCTCCGTAAGGTCGGGCACATCGTGCTCGTCTTCGATTTCGCCGAAAATCTGCTCCAGAACATCCTCCAAAGAGATAATACCGGCCGTACCGCCGAACTCGTCGATCACGACCGCAATATTGCTCTTATGACGGATGAGTCGCTGCATGAGTGCTTGCAACGGCATCGTCTCCGGGACGTATTGCACCTCCATCAGCACCTCATCGATCGACGTCGGATGCCGGAACAGCGACTTCGAATTGACATAGCCGACGATATTATCGACACTCTCTTTCCAGACGAAAATACGGGAATACTTACTCTCGACAAAACGCGCCGTAAGCGCTTTGATCGAGGTATCATCGATATCGACCGCCTCCATATCGATACGGGGAACCATGCAATCCCTCACGCGCAAATCGGCAAAATCCAGGGCATTCTGAAAGAGTTTGATCTCATTATCCGGTTCATGCTGCGCCTCCGGCTTCCCCGATTCGAACAAGCTGGCCAGATCGGTCCGGTCGAAAATGGGCTCCATCATCGCAACCTTCGGCTTACGCCCCATCAGCCACAAAATCCCCTGGGAAATCCAGGTCGTCAGCTTGGCGATCGGAAAAAGCAGCAGATAAAAGAAATAGATCGCAGGAGCAAACAGGCGGTAATAAAAATTCGGGCTGTTCCGGAAAACGGATTTCGGGAGAAATTCGGCGACGAAGATGATGATGATTGTCGAAACCGCCGTTTCCAGAACGACGGACCCGCCGCGAGCGATCTCCGTCCAACCCACTGCCGCCGCGAGCGAGCGCAACAACAGCGACATATAGAGCGAATAGATAACCAGGGCGATATTATTCCCGACCAGGATCGTCGTGATGTACTGCCCGGGGTGACGGGCAAAAATGTCGGCGATGAAATTGAACAGCCGACTCTGCTTCCGGTCGATCTCCAGTTTCAGGCGGTTCTTGCTCGTAAAAGCGATCTCCATCCCCGAAAAAAAAGCCGAAAGCAACAACATCAGCAGAATTATAAACACCGAAGTTATCATAAGGAACGATCGTTACTTTCTACGGGAGTCAGTTGAATTTTCCGGTCGTTCCCCCGTATCGGCCGGGCCGGTTTGACAGGCTGTTCGGAAACTGCCTCCTTCGCAGCGGAAACATTGTCCGCAACGGGTTTCACCGACGTAGAATCCGCGTCCCGTGTCGGCTCGATATTGACCCACATACGCCCTTTGATTCGGCGAAATTTCCAGTCTTTCAACTGATCGTCCGACTCGAATCCTTCGACGATGTAGGAATTTCCGCTCTCTTCCACGATCTTGGAATCGACGTTAGACCAGATCCGGCGCGTTTTCTCGTTCCAGAACAACTGCTGGGTGTAGAGCTCCTGTCCGTTGGATTTTTTCACTACGACATTTCCTTTGGCTTCCCATAATTTCCGATTCCCGTAATGAATCGCATAGTTAGCCGTTAGCGTAGCATCGACCGCTCCGATACTGTCCTTCTGATATGTCACGATATCCACGCCCTTGCGAAATTCCTGATAAGGCTCTTTTGCCAAAGAGTAACCTTCCACCAAAGGAGCCGTAAAAACATAGGATTTCCGGCCGTTCTCCGTATTGGTCATCGTCAAATGCTCGCTGTACTCGGTCATCAAAGCCTCATCGTTAGGCTCTTCGGCCACCGACTCCTTGTCGCACGAATATAGCAAGATAGCACTTCCCACGATGAGAAGTGCTACCTGTGCATATCGTTGAATGCTTCGGAGCATCGTTCGTACAAACTATGTCGCTACCGGGGGCGTACGGTCGTCACGATACCGCGGGCCGGACCGCAGGTAATCGTATAACGTGCACCCTCCATCAATTCGTTGAAGAAGCACTCCTCGGCAGTCGGGAATCCGCGACGGTAGTTTGCTGCCGCATCACGCGCCGTCTGAGCGAAATTGCCGGCATCGGCGTCGTTGGCAAGCAGGTTGGCTGCCTGCGTCATCGTATCGTAAGCGACCCAGAAAATAGCCTGACCCTCCAGTCCGGAGCAGGATGCAGCCGAAGCCGCATAAGCCTGCGCCAAGGCGAAATAAGCCATACCGTTATTGGGATTCAGCGCCTTGGCCTCATTAGCCGCAACTGCAGCCGCCGTAGGATTCTTGGCTGCCAGTTCGGTCATACTCAAACGCACCAGAAGCAACTCTTTCTGAACGGCGTCTTGTTCGGCAGCAATCGCCTCACGCAGGTAAGTAGTCGATTTGGCGAAGTCGCCCCGCTCTTGGAATCCTTGAGCCAGCATCATGGCCGTCTGGGCAGAAGGTTCCATCGCATAATATTTTTCGGCGATCTGAAGGAAAAATTCGGAACTGCACTGCGAACGGGACATCAGCGAAACCGTCTGCTTGAGCAACTCCATATCCTCCGGAGCCGCTTCGATACGCGGACGGAACATCTTCTCCAAATTCTCGCAATCGGCAGCACCGCTACCCGCAAAACAGGTATCGAACTGTGTTTTCGCCTCCTTTACTCCAGGAGCATCACTCTCGAAAATCGGAGCCAGACGAGCGTACTCATCCAAAACGGCATCCGGATAGACCTCGCCCATCTTATAATCATCGCACAAATTGCTGAAATACACCAATGCGACATCCGGCAGCGCAGCATAACCGCTCTGCAAACCGGCTTCGATCGCCTCCTTATACAACTTGCGCACGCCTTCCCGGTCGGAAGGATTGAAAGTCAGATATTCACGGGCTTTACGGTCAAGGACATAAGCCGTACCGTAATTGGGACTGGAAGGAAAATACTGTACACGCAGGTCGTAAATCATCATCAGCGAATCGAGCAGAGCTTTTTTCTCATTCAGGTCTTGTGCGCGTTGCACCTTGTTCGAATAAACCTGTGCCCCCCGAATAAAGGTCGCTTCGGAAGCCGAAGGAGCCTCCTGTGCAAGCGTACGGAAATAAACAGCGGCTGCGTCGTAATCGCGGGTATCGACAGCTTCCTTCAGCAGGTTGCTCGTCAGAATGTTTTGCTTACGCTGTTCGGGCGTATCTCCCCACGGAGCGTACCGAGGGTCACTGAAATCCTGGGCGATCGAAGCTGTCGCAGCGAACACCAATACTGCCGACAGCAAAATTTTCATGCGATTCATATTCTTCTTTATAATTTATTTTTTATGTGTGGTTTAATCGTATTTCGGACGAACGAACCAATAATCACCGAACAATGTCACGCCCAGCGAAAATTTGAAATAGGTCTGTTTAACCAGACTCACCTGTTCGTTGATCGCCTTGAAACTGCCGCGTCCGCCGACTTCGACTCCCAGATCGACCGACGACGCACCCAATATGCCGCCCAACACCGTCAGGGGAATACCGACGCCCAGCGTCACGGCGTATTCATTGACATCCACTCCGCCGAAAGTCTGGTTATAGGTACCATAACGAACTCCGGCCCGGTAGGACCAGCGTTTCAATGCGCTGCGTACATCCGCTTTATTGGGGGTGTATTCGACCCCGAGTTTAACCGTATTCGTGTTCCGGTAAGCCACATCGAAACCGGCTGCGGATTTCTCGACCAACCGAGAATTGCCGCTTCGCCAGTCCTGATAGACGTAATCCGCCCCCACAGCTATTTTAGGCGTGTTGTAATAAATACCTACGGCAACCTGCTGGGGCAGCTTGAGCCCCAGACGATTTCCCATATCCATAGCGACCGTATTGAAAATATCGCCGGTCTGCACCTTCGTCGTCACATTCGGATTCAAGTCGCCGCCGATATCGTAGGTCGCACCGATCGTCAGAATACGCCGACGGTTGCTGATCGGGGACCACTGTACGCCGAACTGTCCCTTAAAACGGGAAACGCTGTAGGTTTCGGTTCCCGTCGCGTCTGCGATAAGACCTCCTCCGGTTATATTCTCCAAAATAGCGGTTTTATAAATCCGCTGAATGTCGCCCCAATAGTACTGGGCAGCTATTCCGATCGAGAATCCGCGGAAGATCTCCCAGCCCAAGCCGAGCTTCACCTCCGTCACGTCGCCGTCGCCGTCCCACTGGTACTGCACGCGGCCGATATTACCCCAGATTTCATCGTCGTCCACCTCCTGTTTCATCCGGTAACCGACGCTGCTGTAAGGCGTCAGGCTGAAGCCCAACCCCAAATGCTTGGCAATCGGCAACTGAAACGCAATGTCGTGGAAATTGACCGTATAATAACTTGTATTGAGCGTCTGCCCGTAATATTTCTGGGAATTGTAAAAGCATTGCCCTTCAAGACCGAAATCGAAAAGGAACGACTTGGGGCGCACGGCACTGTAAGCCGCCGGATTGAGCAAATTGACAGCAGCCGCATTACGCATACCGACGCCGACACCGCCCATCGAACGTGTCTGAAGCGTTCCCGGGGTCCGCAGCTCACCCAGACCGTACATCGAATACGGCGAAAAAGCGTTGATACTGCTGGTTTGTCCCCATGCCATGCCCGGCATCACGACAGCCAGCGCGAGGCACAGTTTAACGACGGCTTTCTTCACTTGCATTATACTCTAAAATTCGGTTCAGCCCCAGAAAGACCAAATCACAATGTGCAAATATCGTATTTTTAATTCGTTTAACAAAGAATTTTGCATCCCCGCCGGTAAAAATTATCGACAACGCATCGATTTCCGGAAACAGCCGGGCGATATACCCCTCGATTTCGAAGGCGATGCCGTTCATCACGCCCTGCCGGATCGCCTCGACGGTCGAACGCCCCAAAAGCGTCTGGTCCTCACAGGATTCACACAGGGGAAGCGCCGCCGTATAATCGTGCAAGGCCCGGAAGCGCATCTGTACGCCGGGAGAAATATTACCGCCCCGGAAAACCCCGTCGGCAGAAACCTGATCGATGGTAATGGCCTCCCCGAAATCCACGATCAACAGATTGCGGCCCGGGTAGAGCGACGCAGCGCCGACGGCAGCCGCAAGACGGTCCTCCCCAAGAGTTTCGGGCGTAGTGTAACCGTTACGAATGGGAAGAGGAAGTTGCGGAGAGAGCCGCAGACAGCGCCCGATGCGGCGACGCACCAGCGCGACGGTGTCATCGACCGGACCGCGCGTAGTCGCAACAATAGCCTGCGTAATACCGGGATGAGCAGCAAGAATCCGATCTATCACCGCCTCGTCGAACTCTTCCGAACATCCGTCGGAAACGACGGTACCGCCGTCAAATACAGCGTACTTGACCCGCGTGTTACCCATGTCGATCGTCAGGTTCATCGTTGAATTTTTTGCTTCGTTCTTTCCGTCCGGCACGGCCGTTCTCCAAGTTCACTGCGGCACGAATCGTTCACAACCGTCCGGATTCAGTTTTTATAGCAGTTATATACTTTTCGGTTACCACGACCGTTCTCTTACCGATTTCGGCGGCACCCCACAACCCTGCGGAGCGTTATGCCGTCCTCCGGCCTTCTCCCGAGGGAGGAACTTCGGGAAAAAGACGAGGCATATCGGTCGCGTTCGGGCAAGTCCATACATCAAAACATTATGATTATACTCCCCAGCTCTTTCTACAAAGATTTAAGCACCTCGTATCCCGCTGCGACATCCTTAATCCCCCTAACGGTCATCGCCAGGCGATTATTGTGTTGCTTGAGAACAAATCGGTCGGGGCGCTGCGTCACTTTGCGCAAAAGCTCCATGAACGTATCGCTCTTGTAGTAAGGAGAATCGTCGTCGCCTACGAAATGGACGATCATCAAGCCGTTTTTGACCTTCACGCGCTCCATACCCAGCCGCACGGCCTCCCACCGCAGGCGAACCACATTGAGCAGCTCGGCAGCGGGCCGGGGCAACGGACCGAAGCGGTCGATCAGCTTGGCCTCGAA
>ENA-OPAH01001735-OPAH01001735.1-human-gut-metagenome-genome-assembly--contig:-NODE-1735-length-13507-cov-2.839949_pt1 | contig 13507 bp, 28 predicted proteins | sample MGYA00241050_ERZ501416 | MGnify/ENA primary metagenome ERZ501416 (study PRJEB25962, sample SAMEA2042632) | human gut metagenome | biome: human gut; feature: human-associated habitat; material: faeces... | reverse complement strand
TGCGCTAGGGCAGCATATAAAAATAGCCGATGGCTGGACTTGAACCAGCACCACAGAGCATCAGCCTCCCGGATGACAGGGGCCGGAAGGAATCAGCTCTGCGTATCGTCAGTGTGACGCGGGTTAAATGCCCGCCGCTCTGCATTGAGCTACAACGGCATATAAACAGCCCGTTCCTGCGGTGGTCAGCTCAGGAGCGGGCTGTTATTTTTGGACACACACGCGGGCGGCTGATAAGTACCGCCTTGGCGTTCCGGGGCCTCCGACTGGTAGAAAGCAAAAGTTTTGGAGGAATCCTAGAAAAGAAAGGTCTCGCCGTGTCAAAAGGAGAAAAGGAACCCAAGAGGTGCGCCGCGTATGGGTACCGCGGCAAGCTCCCGGTGGTTCATGGGGCCATGTGTCCACTTCGGCCTACGGGGTCGGCCGGTTCTGGCGCAGACGGGTGGAATCAAACCACCACAGCACTATGCCTGCTGCTTGTGCTGTCATTTCCTACATCCGCACATAAACCACCTACGCGGCATTGGCCGTTTCAGTGGCACAAAGGACGCAACAAAGGATAATGGGGAGGGCAGGCCCAGCAGCCCGCGCAAGCTCTCAGGCTCAGCCGAAGAACCTTCATTATGTCCAGCGCGTTTCCGCATTGCGCGGGTGCGCTTATGTCATTTTAGCACAGTATCCACACCGGCGGCAACTCGATGGCACACCGGGCAGACGTAAAAAATAAGGCTCAGTTTTAGGGCATACTGCGCATTATGCACAGCTCTTGGTGATGTCCGGCCAGATTTCGGCCAGAGCTTCCAGCCCCCGCCGGATGCACTCACACACGGTGGACTGTGCGATGCCCAGTTCTACGGAGACATCCAGATACGTTTTGAGCTTGAAATTGCCCTGCACGTCTTTGGTTTCGCACTCGATGTAGTAGGCCCGCAGCACTTCAGCATCCCGCAGGCTGGAGGCAGTTTCAGCGTAGACGATGCAGAACGTCCGGGTGATGGCCTCGACACGCATCTTCGTCAGCTCAGACATCATCCGGGACAGCTCCCGGCTCTCACCATCCACCCTGCACACGGCATCCAGAATCTTGTCCCCATTTCCCGGCGACACGGGCATACCGCTAAAGCTCTGGGTGACTCTGGTAGCAGCATCCAGCTGCCTCTGCACTTTTTCCTTCTGGATATTCACAGCCTCGGCCATATCGCGCAGCTTGCGGAACCACGCTCTAACCTCGGCCACTTCAGCCTGCTTCTCATCATCTCCGGCTTTCCACGCTCTGATCTTATCCATTTTGTTCCTCCCCGTTTTGCTTGAAAATAGATTGAAATAGCTTAACGGTAGCTTGAAGCGGTAAATCTATCCTTCAGCACCTCGTACACAGTTTTGCGGGCTTTTTCGGCCTGCTTGTCCTTGTCAGTAGCAAACTTGAACTCCATGGGCATAGATTCCTGCGGTTTCTCAATGCTCGCGGCTTTCCCAAACGCCTGCTGGATACTTTTGGCCAGCTTGGTGCCCATATCGTCCAGCATCTCAGGGGTTCCGGCAGCAGTTATCTGAATCTCATAGTCGGGAACTCTGTGCTTGTCACATAAGATGCGCTCCAGCTTTTCCACCCGGCGTTCCAGCTGCCGGATGCGCTTGTTCTCTCTCTTGCTCATAGTTTCTGCTCCCTTCAAACGAACTCTTTCGGCGGCAGCTCATACTCTGCGCCGATTTTCTTCCACATGTGCAGGCAGTACGGGTGGATGTTGATGTTCGCACTCTTGGGCGGGTGGAACTGGATAACGCACTCATCTTCACCCCAGAAGATGTCCTTGACCATGCACATCTCTTCCCATGTCGGGCAACGGTTGCTCAGGCTCACGCTAACGTGCTCCCAGCCGCCTCCCCACGAGGCAATAATGGCCACAGCATGAAGCCTATACCGCGGGTGGTGCAGATAGCCCATCAGACCATCAAAGCCCTCCTTGACAACCAGCAGGCGCGGGCTGCTCTTCATTTCCTCAATGCTTTTCATTGTTCACGCCCTCCAGAAACAGCAGCACACCGGGCGCCGCAAAGTGGACACGATACGCCTTCAGGTCATCTTGCGTGACGTACTTCCTGCCGAACAGATTTTTCATATCGCACCAGACCAGCCACGGAACCCTGTAATAGGCGTTTGCTCCAAAAGAGCAAAGGACAAAGGCCACACCACCAAGAAGCGTTGTGCGGCTCAGGCAGGCCGCCTGCGTGGATGATACACGGTCAAGCCCCATCTTTCCGCTGTTCGTGTGCTTCGCTTCAAAGGTCACGGCGGTGCCACCGGCCAGAATGCCCTTGTAGTCAGGCTGGGCCTGCTTGGTATAGCAGGCAAGGAAGCGGCCAGAGCGGTCAGCTCCTCCCAGAGGCTTCATCGGCTCAGGGGTCTTTTCGATGTCCGCAATGCCATTGGTGCGGTAATACTCGCAGGCAGAATTGATGAGGCTCTCAAAGCCAGCACCTTCGGCGCGGCTCCGTGCCCCGGTCATGCTCAGGCGCATGGTAGCGGATGTAATAGGTTTACGCATTGCCATTGTCGTTGCCCTCCTCGGCTTCCATCTGCCGCTTCAGCTCAGCAGCGTCCACAGTAACATACCGGGTGTGGCTGAGGATATTATCGGCCAGCACCTTGCTTTTTTCATCCATCGAGTTTTCGAGGATGTTTGCAGCAGCCCTCATGCCGGCCACCACAAAGGGAAGGTCGGAGAAGTCAAACAGCTGAGCAAAGCCGCAAGCCTTGCCCACGATCTCCCCCATAGCCTCTGCCATGATGCGGCTGGCATCAGCATCTCGCCCGGCGGCGATGGCAAAGGCCATCTGCGAATTGTACGGAATCTTCGGTTTTTCGTTCATGTGTTTTAGTCCTCCCACAAAATAGCCTGTCCGCAGTTTCCACAGCATTTGTTTCGTTTGTCATAGTAGCCATACAGGTAATCGCTGGAACCGCAGTTCGGACAGGAAAAGCCGTTTTTATATGGGCTGCGCGGAATCCTCAGCAGCAGGGCATCGTGGCCCATAGAGCAGGCTTCCTCGACAACGGAAAGGCTTTCATATCTCTCGCGGTGCTTCGGGTCAAGAATCTCGGCGGCACGTTCAACGGGCATCTTCTCGCTCATCTTCCGGCCTCCAATACTCCACAAAGTAGACGTACCCAGTCTTGCCGCTGCGCTTCTCCTTGCCCCAGCTGACAGCATAGCCATTCTGGGCCAGAATCGCGGTCAGGGTGCGGCGGTCATCCACGAGGTTGCAGTCGATTTTGAAACGCTGTGCCATGTGCTCACATCCTTTCCGCTCTCGCTTCTTCATCCCACTTGCCCATCATAGAATCAAGGGCCCGATGCTCCAGACAGCCTGCCAGCACGTTTAGTGCCCGGAACTCCTCTGCGTTCATCTTTCCAGTACGGTACTGGATGTAAATCTCCCGGCGAGCGGTATCCAGAGCCTCCAGAACAGCATCGCCATCTTCCCAGTCGGTCAGGGATTCCAGTGTGGCAAGCTGCTTGACAAAATCGGTTTTATCCACGTTTCCACCTCCTCAGTGCCGAAGAAAGCTCTCCGGCAGCTCCAGCCAGTCCCGGACATCGTCCTCGCTCTGTCCACCATCCGCAAAAACATCCAGCACATTGGGCACCAGCCGCCGCGCCATCTCCTCATCGTCCATGTCGCGGATGCAGTCAGCAACGGTGTTCTGGTCGCTCTCTCGGATGGTCAAGCTCAGCTTGACGGTAGAGCCATCGTGCCGCGTCCATGAGCAGATGAGGCTCTGGCCTCCAACCTTCTCCAGCGCGGTCAGCATCGTATCACGACAGGTCGCAATAATCTTCTCGCTCTCATTCACGTCCATGTTATCGCCACTCCTTCCCGGTGTTTTTGTCCCTCAGAGGGATTCGGCCCAGAATCTCAAATCCTGCAAGGTCGGCCACCTGACGCAGCAGGGGCACAAGGATGCTGATTTGCAGCATGGTCGCAGCATCCTTCTGACGCTCATCTTTGCGGATGTTCTTCATAGCTGCGGCAGGGGTCGGGTCGGCGTAATGCTCAGCATTCCGGCCCATATCGTTGTCACGGTTCATTTGGTCACGCTCCATTCTCCAACAGGTCAAACAGGGTGGGCGCATCTCGCTCAGCGTCCGCGCTCTCCAAATAGCCCACACCGTCCCGGAAATAATCAGTGTTCAGCTCTACGCCCTTACCACGGCGGCCCATCTTCACGGCCTCATAGGGCACAGTGAACAGCCCTGCAAATGGGTCAGCTACCAGCTCGCCCTCGTTGGAGTACCGCTCAATCAGCCGCTGCACAATGTCCAGCTGGAGAGGGCAAACATGAAGGTTCTGCCGCCGCTGGCTCTGGGAGGTATTCAGGGTGCGCATCCGCACAATGTCATCCCAGACCGTCATGTCCCAGCTTCCCGGGGCAACAACCATGAAGGTGGAAGGCAGCCGCCCGTCTTTATCCAGACTTTCGGCCAGCTTAACGTGCTCAGCGTAAGAATAGACGGTATCACGGCTGAATTTGCGGTAGACCGCCTGCAACTTCGAGGTGGGTATCTGCTCCAGTTCTTCCCGGGTAAAAGGCCGGTCACCGCTGGAACGCCAGAAAGCATGGGCGTCAATCTGCCACTGTGCGCGGGTGTACTCCTCTTTGGACTTCTTCACGGGGGTATCAGCATAGCCGCGGCTGCGGTCAGTAGGCAGCTTGCGGAACAGTAGGATGTACTCAGGGCAGCCTACGCCCATCTTGGTGCCGTCCTTACACTGCTCTGTCCAGCCCAATCTGTATGTTTGATTGTTTTCCCTCACCACATCGGTGACCACGGTAATCATCCCAAAGTACGCAAAGCCATGTTTGCGGAAATGGGCGATGCAGTCAGCATGGAACGGCTCGATGGTAGGCGCGGCCAGCCCGGTGACATTGGCGAACTCCACGCGGTCTTTGACATGAATCGCAGCCACGCGACCCGGCTTCAGAGTCCGCAGCAGCTCAGGGGTGAGGAAGTCCATCTGCTTGAAGAACTCATCATCATTCGGGTTGTGCCCGAAATCGTTGTACGACGGAGAATATTCGTAATGATTCCCGAAGGGGATGCTGGTCACATACAGGTCGATGCTGTCTGTCGGCCAGCTCCGCACCTCTTCCACGCAGTCGTTGTTGATGGCCGTATAATTGTTTCCCTTAACTTCCACACGCTCACATCCTATCGTTCGTTTCAGGGCCTCCAGAGCAAGGCTTCCGAGGCCGTACTCCTTGATGATCTCCTCCATCTTCTCGCTCAGCTCATCATACTGCCGCCACTTGCGCTGGAGGGCCAGCAGAACCTCCGTTTCGGTGTCCATATACAGGATGTCAATGATGACGGGGGCCTTCTGCAGGAAGCGGTAGATGCGGTGGATGGCTTGGATGAAGTCATTAAACTCATAGTCGATGCCCATAAAGATTGCCCTATGGCAGAATCTTTGGAAATTGCATCCAGAGCCGGACAGGCTCTTTTTCGTGCCAAAGATGCGGGTACGGCCCTGCGCAAAATCCATGACGCGCTGTTCGCGGGCCTCCAGCTCCATGCTACCATAGATGTCCACCATCTCAGGCACAGCCTTTTTGAGGGCCTTGCGCTCATCTTCGAGGTCGTGCCAGACCACGAAATGCTCATCGGCAGGAGCTTCGGCAATGATGCGGGCCACCTCAGCAGCGCGGATGTCAATGCTATCGCGCTTTTCCTTGGCAGCATCAGACAGCCCCATCGCGGCATCGTGGCCGAGCTTCATCTGGCCGTCAGCCTCAAACTCCGCAGGGCGGTCAAGACTGGTGAGCTTGTGGTATTGGATGTCCATCGGGGGCAGGGCGTACCCTTCATCCGAAAAGCCAAGGTCGGAAGGTTTCTGGAGGAACAGCCCCCAGCTGGCGCACCAAATCCAGAACTCGCGCTCGCGGCCCGGATAAAGGGTCAGGTTGTTCGCCTTGGTGGAATCCCGTTTGAAAAAACGAGTAAGGGCCTGCCCGGTATCCATAACCTCCAGAAAGCCCGCATAGTGAATCAGCTCTTTATACCGGTTCGGGGAAGGGGTGGCCGTATTGGTCAACTTATACTTGACCCCCTTGAACTTCAGCATAAAGCTCTGGTACGTCTTGGAGCCGAAGCTGCGCAGAGTGGCCGCCTCATCCAGAGAAACAGCAGTAAAGCGGTGCGGGTCAATATCGCCATCTCGGACGCGCTCATAGTTCGTCAGGACAATGGGTGCTCCACTGACCTCCACCTCTGCCATCGTGCGGCAGTAGGGAGGTTCGGCCATCCCCAACAAACTCACAGCATCTGCCTTGAACTCAGGCAGCACGTTCAAGGGCATCACGATGAGCACCTGTCAGCCCTCATGCTTCTGCAGGATGCGACACCATTCGAGCTGCATGGCGGTCTTTCCCAGACCAAACCGGGCAAAGATACCCCGGCGGCCCCCACGCAGTGCCCACAGGACACTAACGCGCTGGTGGTCTTTCAGCGCAGGGTTGACCTCGGACGGGTCAATCTCAATGCCAGACATGGGCGCGATGTCAATTTTCTGCTCCAGAAACTCGCGGTAATTCATAACGCACACCCCCTTTCTGAGGCTCCAGCTTTGCCCCACAGCAGGGGCAGACATCAACACGGCGCGGCGGCATCCTGTCAACCAGATACCCGGCAGACACGCCCAGAGCTTCCGCAAACTTGCGGATAGCTTCAATGCCAGGCATTATGCCGCCCCTCTCATACAGACTTACGACCTGAAAATCAGTTCCCAGCCTATACGCAAGCTCTTTCTGGCTCAGGCCGGCAGCCACACGGCAGGCTTTCAGCCTCTCGCAGAAAATTCGGTCCATTTTATCATCTCCATTTGGCTTTATTCATGTCCCAGCTCAGGCTCCTCTTGTTCCACTTCCTGATTTCGTCAGGCGTGTTCGAGAAGGAATAGCCTTGGGTTCTCTCGATGCCGTCCGGCTCGTAGGTCACATTGCAGTCACCCAAGATGCAGTCGGTGGTAGTCGGGTGCCTCCAGTAGATGTGACAGAACTTGCCAATCGGTTTGCTCTGCTCATCCAGCAGGGCAAAGTCTTTGCTTTCCTGCTGGAGCTGCCTTCCGCAAAAAGGGCAGGCTTCTGGGATATTCACATTGCACTTCATCCGGCAGCCTCCTCAGATGTCCCAGTCGGAAGGAACACCGAGGCGGCATTCTCCATCGCCATCATTGCTGGTCGGCTTATCAAACGGGCACCCCGGGCAGCCTTTCCCGGCAGCCAGCCAGTTCTTGCAGAATTTTGACAGCGCAGCAGCAGACACCACCGGGTATTTCGGAATATATTTCTCCAGCATACCAGTCGCAGAAAAGCCTCTGCATTCGTTTGCCCTTTCCAGCATCTTCACAGCATCATCCTGTTCTTGCTGAGATTCGCAGTGAATGGTGATGTCGTAGGTATCATCATAGACGGCCCACTTGCCATCTTCCCGGCAGAACAGCACCAGCTCCTTTTCGTTGCTCATGTCCACATCTCCCGTAAGTCCTTTTCGACCTGTGCGGATTTTGCTTCGAGATACTCTGCAAACTCTTCCGGGGCCATGCCCTCGTTCTTGAACTCGCCGACCATCTCCCAGTACCTGTCGCCAACGCGGATGATCTTCTGTACCTGCTCATCGGTCAGGCCAAGCTCACACCGCAGATTCTGAATCAGGGCACCCCATGTGATGGCTATGCCATCCAGAGCCATGATGAAACCGTGGAGCTGATTCTGCCGCACGATTTTCCTCATATTGGTGGTCATCGCCGCTTTTCCGCACGGCTGGCGGCTCCCGAATTTACCCATTGTTCTTTTCCTCCAGTTCAGGGCCTGTGATGTTAGGCATCCAGTGTGTGACATCATCCAGCATCATGTTTTCGCGGTTCTCTGCCCAGTCACCGCTTTCATATCGAAATGCAGTCAAGATAGAGCCATCAGCACAGTACGCAATGACATCCACCATCGGGTCGGGCGGGTCGCTCTTGGCATCTCTCCAGAGCTGGCGGGCCATTTCCTGCGGGTCAGCTTCCGGAAGGGTATCAATAACCCTGTTCACATCTCCCAATGTCTTGATGTAGCCCAGAGTGGCCTCCATGAAAAGATGCTGCTTCAGGGTTTCAGCTCCAATGTATTTCTGCTCACTCATGCCAGACCCTCCTTTGCTGGCGCAGGCTTTTCAGTCCACGCAACAACCTTGCAATCGAAGTTCTTGCAGTTGCCTGTCCATTCTCCATCTGTCGTATGTGACACGGTAACAATTCTGGATTTGTCAGGAAATTCGAGGGTGACAAGTACCTCATTCGACACGGTTTCAAACATCCCTGGCAGCCACCGCTTGGTGCCTTTGAGCTTTGCAAACCCAGATTCATGCTCCGGCGGCTTCCCGGTGTGCCAGTTCAGGCAGCTTGCAGGGTCAACAGCAGGAGCGTTCTGAATCATCTCCGCGATGACATCAGCCGTACCGCTATGGTGGCCCAGCACAGAGCCATTCTGCAGGCCCATGCCAGAAACTTTGTCGTACAGGTCATCCGCGTAAATCAGCTTTTTCTCGCTCATTTGTCGTATCCTCCATGATGAACCCACAGACGGGGCAGTAATTCCAGACCCACATATCGAACTCAGATTGTGACATCGTGGCATCGCAGTTGCTGCACACGATTGCCGGTTCCTTGTGGCAGTCATCAGGGCCATCGGTCACGATGACAACCTTCTCCGCACTCTTTACCCACTTGGCATGGCCGCGCAGGCTCTCAGGACGGATGGTGGGAAGGTTTTCGAGGTCGGAGATTTCATCGCTGAGGCTCTCGCAATACAGGATGTCGGCATCCTTTCCCTTGGCCTCTTCCTCGGCAAGGTCTTTTTTGAGGTCAGCTTCCAGCTCGCTAACATCGGCCAGCCGGGTGATCTTCTTTTCCTCAGCCATCTTTCGCCACCTCTTTCGGCTCCACCTCCAAGGTGGGAGCGGCAAAGATGCAGCTGATGGGCACGGCATACACGCCTGAGCCGTCCTCCTCTTTGCAGTAGATGGCCTGCTTCAGCAGCTCATTGGCATCCACAGGGCGAACATCATTTGCCATCGTCCTGCGCCTCCTCTCCGACCTTCCAGCCGATAAGGTCGCAGATGCAAGCCTTATCCTTTTTGCACCAGTGGATAATAAACCGATCAGGAAGGAACGTCTTGCTGAACGTGGACGTGATGTCATCTCCATTGAGCGGATCTGTCATATCTTTGATGGCCCAGTTCACGGCCTGCGCAACATCCACTTTTTCCTCGAAGATGCATCCGCAGTTGCGGCACTTAAAAAGGCCGGTCCTTCTCTCAGTCATTCGTCTGCACCTCCTCAGGCTCCAGCATCCTCCGACTGCAGCTCTGGTTATAGCAGACAGGGCAGCAATAATGCAGATACTTCACCCCGGCCAGAATCTCCGGCGGCTGGCACATAACCATCGGCCTGCCGCAGTTCTGGCAGACAGGCCAGCCCAGTACAGCAACATTCTTGCGCTCTGCAAGACGTTTCTTCCAGCGTGGGTATTTTTCCTGTGCCTTCTCCCAGCATTCTTCGTAAAACTCCTGCATGGCAAAGCCGTTCACGGGCTCACCCAGCAGGGCATAGATGCTATTCAGGACATCCCCGAACTCCTCTTTCAGATTCTCCCAGCACTCTTCGATGGTCTTGGGAGTAGGGTTCGTGCCATCCAGAGCGCGGCGCAGCTTCAGCGCAGCCTGCGCACCTTCGGAATACTCTTCGGACATCTGCGCCAGAATCTCAGTCGGGGGCAAAATCTCCGAGACCTTCTTTTCTTCATCCATTGTATAACACCTCTGTTTTTTCGATTTTCAGCTTCTCGGCAGGAAGCTCAGGGTGGAAGTTCCTGGCAGCGAAAAGGGCCACTTCCTCAGCCTCTTTCCGGTTCTCAGCCTTCACCTCATACCAACCGAGGTCGGCAAAGGTGATTTTGTACGTCATGGTCATGCACTGTCCCTCCCAACAAAAACGCCTGCGTAAAGGCTTTCGCCCACAGAGTAGTGATAATACTCGTGACCGGACGGAATGCCCTCAGAAGGCTTCTGTGTAGGTCTGAGTGCCATCTGGTGCCCTCCAGCAAGAATGAAATACTCCGCTCCGCTCACAAGTCGCTGCATCCAGCCTTCCGCAGGCTCAGCAGTGAAGCTGCGGCCATCCATACAGCAGACCGCCACGGCGGGCTGCGCGGGAAGGGAGAAGAAGGAAAGCTGCTCAACTTCCATCGCCCATCACCTCCACCGGGATGGTTCGACCCGTACAGGCTCGAACTCATCAAATTCTGGGTAATACCTTCTGGCCATCTCCACAGCCTTGTGCTCAGCGTCCTTCTCGTTGGCCGCCTGCACATTATCCCAGCAGTGGAGGTCTGTGCCGCCCTCATTGCAGCACTCCACCAAAACCCTGAACTTACCCATTGGCTGCCTCCAGTCTGGCCGGGGTGGTCCCGGCTCTCAGGCGGGCAGCCTCCCTCGGCGTAGTAGAAATATCACCCTGCGCCTGCTTCAGGAACTCCACCCGGCGGTATGTAAGGTCAGGCGTTCGGGCCAGCTCTTCCAGCCCTCCAACGCTGCCTGCATACTTCTTGGCTGCCGGTGGCAGGCTCTCGAACAGCTTCTTCAGCTCTTCTGTGCCATCGCTCCGTATCAGGCCGCCGTGTTCGTCCATCCCTACCACCATCGGCCAGTTGCGCCAACTGATATACTTCTGGGCCTTGTGTGCAGCATCTGCCAGAGCGGACCACTCAGCATCCGGGTTGATGGTCTGCGAAAGCTGCTTAAAGATATCGGCCACGGTGATGGGATAGACACACACCCTGTTCGCGGCCAGAAAAGCCCTTTTGACCACCTCGCCGGGATAGTCCCGGAACTGGTACGTCCAGACATCCAGCATGATCTCCATCTCGGCATCGGTCAGGGGTTTCGAGCCGAGCTTATACAGAACGAAGTTCATCTGGATGAGCTTTGCGGCATCTTCTTTTGTCATTCGAACCCTCTTTCCTTGTCCATCTTTGCCAGTACGCGGTCGAGCTGGCTTCCTACATCCTCAGCAGGCTTCCGGGCATTTCCAGCCCGGTTGCCTTGTTGCTGGCGGCTCTGATGTTGTTCATCAAGGGCAGCCACGCCGCCTGGTGTAGTGACCTTGTCGCGCTGCCAGTTTGTCAAGATGCCATTAACATACGCCCATGACCTCTTGTTTGCTTCAGCAGCTCGGTCAATAGCCAGCAGAATCATCTCCGTGCTGAACGTCTGCCTCCAGCTTTGCAGCCTCTCCAGTGCAGACCTCGGAAAATCTCCAGCAACTTCCTGATAGTGCCGTACTATCTTCGCAAGGTCTTCGTCAACCGAATTTCCCTTAACTACTACAACAGTATCCGATACGTTAGTATCGTTTGTACTTTGTACTTTGTACTTTGTACTTTGGGGGCTATTGGTTTCGTTTGGTTCCTCAGAAAAACCATTTGGTTCCTTTTGGTTTTCTTTGGTTTCTTCGGAAGCCTCTTGGTTTTCTTCCTTTTTCTTCGGTCTGCCGCCCTTTCGTCCGGCCTCCCTGTGAGCAATAACGGCACGTTGGTATGTCTTTATATTCTCATCAAGGAACGGCCTCATGGATTCAAAGGCAACTTGTTCGATAGGCTCCAGACAATCCGTTTCTGTCCCGGTTTTGACATAAGCAGCCATAGCACGAAACACTTGCCGGAATGCCGCATCATCCAGAATATCGAGGAGTTTGAGCTTATCGAACGGAATCAGCAGCCCTTTTGGGCGGGCATTCTCAATTTCGTCCGCCATCTGCCCACCTCCTTTCTAACTTCAAAAACCAAATGGTTTCTGGTGGTTTATTTTGGTTTAGAACGGGAGGTCATCAGCATCGTCATTGATAATGCGGTCAGCATCATCAGCATACTGCTGAGCAACGGGGGCAGGCTGAGAAGCTACCGGGTCCGGTTCTGCATCAAAAGGCGTGGGGCCTTCCTCCTCGGCAAAGCCATCAGTGGCAGCTGCGGCAGGCTCTCCAGCAGTGGCCATAGGCTGCATCAGGTCAATGGCCATCTGTACCCACCGGGCATTGACAAGGCCGCCAACGACCACCCCGTCAACGTCCAGAAGGCTCCAGTACGTCTTGCCATTGGCTTCCCGGCTTTTCAGCTCCTTGCCGCAGACCTCCACAAAGTCGCCCTTCTGCAACAAGCCATCCCACTGGTCGAGGTTCTTCCAGAGGCAGCACTCCACAAACACACTGTTCCACTTGCCAGATTCGTCCTTTACGCTGTGGGCCTTCACGCTCAGGCTCAGGAAGGAGTTACCGCTTTTGGTTTCCTTCATTTCGGGGTCACGGGTCAGGGTTCCGGTAACTTTCGTTCCGGTGCTGGTCTTGATAATCACTGCTCATCGCCTCCAGTTCCAGCATTTGCAAAGGGGTCGCCCTCAACTTCGTCAGCTTCAACAGCCAGCGGTGCAGGCTCTTCCTTCTTGGGCTTCTGGACGCGGCGGCGGGTCGGGACAGCACCGGAGGCAACTTCCTCAGCAGACAGCTCGCGGAAATTGGCTTCTGCCTCCACAGGAACCTCGCTCTCGTCAATCAGGCCGCCGAAGGTAGCGGGGAAGGCTTCACGCAGGGTATGGACCAGAGCGACCTTGCGAATCATAGTCGCAGGCTTGGTCACCCAAAGGGATTTTTTTGTATCGTACTCGCTGAAGTTCACTTCCTCATAGAACGGGCGGGAGCGGTCTTTGCGGTAGGTCTTGGCCCAGCCGCCGACAAGCTCTTCTCCCTTGTAGATGATAGAACCTTCCCGGTGGATGAGCTCGCCAACTTCAGGAACAAAGACGATCACGCCTGCCTCAAAGCCATCATACTGCGGGTGCGCCTCTGCCATCTTCATGTAGCAGGTCTTGCCCAGAACAATGGTACTTGCCGTATCACCGTTCTTGTTATCATAGTGGATGAGGTAGGCTTCCTTGGTAAAAGGGTTGAGGTGGTACTGCTTGCACGTTTCCAAGAAGATACGGCACTCGGCGATGGTGGCTTCCTTGCAGATAAAGTTCCGCACATCATCAAAGGTGACGGTCATGCGCTGGCCGTCCATCGCCTCGATCTCCACAGGGTCAGAAGATGCAGCAGGCTGCATGGCCTCATTCTGCTGCCGCGCCTGGGTGACAAAAGAACGGCCCTGCGTGGTGGTTACGGTAGTAGTGGCACCATTGCCACCGGCTCTTGAAGTGAATCCCATAATAATTGACCTCCCATAAATTAAAATTATTTGATGCAGCCAAAACGGAAACCGCGCTCAGCAGCTCCCTTTTTGAACCATTCAATGTCCTCTGCTGTGAACTCCACCCAGAAGCGGTAACGGTTGCGCTCAGGTTCTGCAGCAGGCTCAGGCTGCTCAGCATCCACAGCGGATTCGTTCACGGCTTTGAAATCCAGCCGCCCCTCCGAG
>ENA-OPAH01001731-OPAH01001731.1-human-gut-metagenome-genome-assembly--contig:-NODE-1731-length-13518-cov-4.005571_pt1 | contig 13518 bp, 10 predicted proteins | sample MGYA00241050_ERZ501416 | MGnify/ENA primary metagenome ERZ501416 (study PRJEB25962, sample SAMEA2042632) | human gut metagenome | biome: human gut; feature: human-associated habitat; material: faeces... | reverse complement strand
TGTTTAGCCCGCGGGTTCCACCGGCTAGGAATGTCTAACAGGGTGCATGCTGCTAACACATTCGTGTACTGGTTCTTTTTTGTCTCCGCGCGGGATTTGAACAGGGCGGCGGTGCGAAGCACCGCAAACAAAGCCATAGTATGGCTTTGTTTAGCCCGCGGGTTCCACCGGCTAGGAATGTCTAACAGGGTGCATGCTGCTAGGAGCAGCGGGATCTGCAACCCGAAAAGTTTTGACTTGTGTTCTAAATATGATATACTGGAAAAGCAAAGCCATATTTGGCTGCAGAACGGACAAAAAAAGCGAGGAAAAACAGAAACTATGCAGGAAATAAAAAAGAAAAAACGGGCGGTCGCGCTTTTTGTGATCGTTCTGATCTGCCTTTGCGGCTGGTGGGCTGTGCGGAAAGAGGGGTTCTTTCTGGATGAGATCTACTCCTACGGCCTTGCAAACAGCAGTTATGTTCCGTTTTTAAGCTGGCTCCATGGTGGAGAACAGGTGGCAAACGGCAAGCTGCCGGAGGCAGTGTTCACGCAGAGCGAGTTTCTGAATTATGTTGCCCCGCAGGGAAGCACACGGTTCGACTATGCGTCGGTCTACTATAACCAGACGCAGGACGTTCATCCGCCGCTGTTCTACTTTTTGCTGCACACGGTGTGCTCATTATTTCCGGGCAGCTTTACAAAATGGACGGGTCTGGGGATGAATTTTGTGCTGCTGGGCGGCACGCTGGCAGCGCTGTATGCGCTGGGCATGGAGCTGTTTGCAGACTGGAAAAAAGCATTGTTCGTCTGTGCATTGTATGCGTTCAACCGTGAAATGATCTCGAATGTGACGATGGTGCGCATGTATATGCTCATGACCTTGCTGACGATCCTGCTTGCGCTGCTGGTGGCAAAGTCTCTTCGCAGGCCGTCTGTGCCCAAATATCTTCTGATCGGTGTAACCATCTATCTTGGCATGATGACCCAGTATTTCTTTGTGGTCTATGCCTTCCTGCTGTGCGCAGCATATGACCTTTACCTGATGTTCCGGCGCGAATGGAAAAATGCTGCTGCATTTTCGCTTCCGGCACTTGCGGGCGTTGGCGGAATGCTGCTCACCTTTCCGTGCTGGTATGCACAGCTGCACTCGCAGGATACGGTTTCGCTGGAGTCAACAGCAAACAATCTGCTGGATCTGGCGCAGTACCCCAAAGGTCCGCTGGAGCTGATCGGCTGGAGCATCGTCGGCTTTGCTGTAGGCACAGGCATTATGGCCGTGCTGGTCCTGACGAAGCTGGGGCAGCGCTGGCTGCCGGGCAAGTTGCGCGGCACTACGCTGATCCCCGGGGATGTCAAGCTGATCACGGTCCCGGCGCTTGCTGCATTTCTGGTTATCGCGGTGATCTCGCCGTATAAGTCGCTGCGGTATGTGTACCATCTGCAGCCGCTGGAAGCGCTGTTTTGTGGCTGCGGCCTTTTCTCCATTCTGGATACGCTGCGTGCAGGCACCAGAAAGCGCATTCTGCAGATCGTGTGCCTTGCAATGGTCGTGCTTGCATTTGTGATCGAGCCGGAGCGCATGTACAGCGGTACTTATAAGATAGACAAGGAACTGGAACAATACAGTCAGGCCGCCTGCGTGGATATTACCGGGGACCTTGGCAGTTTCACTTCCGGCGTGCAGGAGCTTCTCAAATTTCAGGAGGTCTGTGTGGTGCCGGACGATTCCAGTGAGCTGCTGGTGCAGTATAACACCGGCGAAAATGATACGCTGGTGCTGTTCATTGGAGGCCGGGGGCTGTGGCAGTTCGTGACGGCAGAACAGGTGGAGCAGATTACGGCCCAGAACATGGAAACTGCGTGGAACGTTGCCCGACAGGGCGGCTATGAGGATGTTTCGCTGCTGGCAACGCAGGAGTTTGAACAGATCTTTGTTTTGAAAAAGTGAACGCTTTGCGGCACAGCAGAAGGGAAAACTGCCTTTTTTTGCGCGTGCTATATCGTTTTAAGGTAAAGTGTGCTAGAATAGTACCATCAACGATTCAGGAGGGTATCCCATGCTCAAACGACTGCGCAAAGCGCACCCGATCTTATTCTGCGTTCTGGCAGAAGTGGTCTTTCTGGCAAGCCTGTTCGTAACAGATCTTGTCTTTACCATTGCATTGGTTCTTTTTCGGGCGGATTTTGCGTCCATTGATACATACCTCTACAGCACTCTGCAGGAGCTGGTGGGGGCCATGGTGGCAGTGCTGTTTCTGGTACGGACAGACCGTGCTGGGCTGCTGCGCCGCCGCGGCAGCGGCTTTTTCAATGGCCTGCTGGTGGGCATGTACCCGCTGGTGTTCATTGGCTACAATGCCTTTGGTTCGCTGGTGCTGGGCCGGCCGGAGAACGGCGTGCTGCAGCCTGCGGCACGCATCGGCACCTTCCTTGTCAGCATGGCCATGGTGGGTGTGGCCGAGGAATTCATCTTCCGCGGTGTCATTGCCCAGACCCTGCTGGAGCACTTTGGCACCAGCCGCGCCGGTGTGTGGAAGGCCTGCCTTTTGTCCGGTGTGCTGTTTGGTGCGGCGCACCTGACCAATATCCTCAGTTCGGCACCCTTCGGTGTGCTGATGCAGTGCGTGTTTGCAGCATCGCTTGGCACTCTTTTTGCGGCAATCTACTTCCGCACCGGCAATTTGTGGGTGACGGTATTCCTGCATGGTGCCATGGATATTTCGTCCATGCTCATCGGTGGGCTGTACGGCACCACTACCGTGGCCGATGCGGTAAGCGGCTACGATGCATCCATGCTGCTTTCGGTGCTGCTGTATCTGATCCCCACCGCAGTTCTGCTGCGCAAAAAGAAGCTGCCGGAGGTACAGCTGTACTGGCACCAGTACGTAAAAAAATAAAGGCAGGATGCAAAAAATATCCTTGCATTTTGCACAGGGTTCTGGTATACTGTATCTGTTACCGTGGTACGGGGTTGGGAGTATGCCCGCTTTTTGGGAATGCCGTTTCCCGCCGCTGTTCCATTGGCACATAAAATTTTATAAAGAGGTATGTAACTATGAACAAGCAGGAAGTTATGGCCAAAGTCGCTCTGACCGAGAAGGACACTGGCTCCCCCGAGGTTCAGGTCGCTCTGCTGACCGCTCACATCAACGAGCTGAACGAGCACCTGAAGAAGAACCCGAACGATCACCACAGCCGCCGCGGCCTGATGAAGATGGTTGGCCGCCGCCGCAATCTGCTGGCTTATCTCCAGAAGAAGGACATCGAGCGTTACCGTGCTCTGATCGCAACTCTGGGTCTGCGTAAGTAATTTAAACAGAGGGCAGGTACCGCAAAGGTGCCTGCCTTTTGCTTTTGTATACAAATGGCAGCGGCTGCGTATTGCAGCAGTAAATCGAACGCCTGTGCCCCGAATGCTTTTTCATGGCGCGGACGGCTCACATCAACGGCAGAGACATTCCCCCGGTGGGGGGAAATATCTCAAACAAAACCGGATGTGAACGGCATGGACGCTGGATTTATTGCTATGATGCGCGTGCCACCGCCTTTTGGATAGAAAAAATCCGAAAAAACAAGGAGGCAAAAACAATGGCAATTGAATTTGGTTCCCGCAGAGAGACCTTTGAGAACTACAAGGTCTACGAGACCATGCTGGCAGGCCGCCCGTTCAAGGTAGAAATGGGCAAAATGTGCGGTCTGTCCAACGCCAGTGCGCTGATCCGCTACGGCGAGACCTGCGTTCTGTGCAATGTGGTCATGAGCCCCAAGCCCCGCGAAGGCGTGGATTTCTTCCCCCTGAACGTGGAGTATGAGGAAAAGCTCTACGCCGCAGGCCGCATCCCCGGCAGCTTTATGCGCCGTGAGGGCCGCCCCGGTGAGCGCGCCATCCTGACCAGCCGCGTGGTGGATCGCCCCATGCGCCCGCTGTTCCCCAAGGAAATGCGCAACGACGTGTGCATCACCATGACCGTCATGAGTCTGGACCCCGACTGCAGCCCTGAGATCGCCGGTATGATCGGTGCTTCTCTGGTCACTGCTGTGTCCGACATCCCGTGGAACGGCCCCATCGGCGGCGTGCAGGTGGGTCTGGTGGACGGCGAGATCGTGCTGAACCCCACGCAGGAGCAGCGCAAGGTGAGCGACCTTGCCCTGACCGTTGCCGCCACCATGGATAAGATCGTGATGATCGAGGCCGGTGCCAACGAGGTGGACGAGGACACCATGCTGAACGCCATCAAGGCCGCTCACGTGGAGATCAAAAAGACCATTGAGTTCATCAACCGCATCGTGGCCGAGCGCGGTAAGCCGAAGATCGATTTTCAGGTGGTGGGTCTGGATATGGACGTGTTCCACGCCATCCAGAACAAGTATCTGGACGACTTCAAGGCCGCTATGGACACCGACGACAAGAATGTGCGCGATGCCGCTCTGCTGCCCATCATGGACAAGATCGCCGAGGAGTACCCCGACCTGACCGCTGCAGACCTTGATCTGGTCAGCTACAAGATGCAGAAGTTCGTGGTGCGCCGCTGGCTGCTGGACGAGGGCAAGCGCGTGGACGGCCGCGGCATCAACGAGATCCGCCCGCTGGCTGCCGAAGTGGGCATCCTGCCCCGCGTGCACGGCTCCGGCATGTTCACCCGCGGCCAGACGCAGGTGCTCACCACCTGCACTCTGGGCGGCACCAAGGACAACCAGCTCATGGACGACCTGACCGACGAGCAGACCAAGCGCTATATCCATCACTACAACTTCCCGCCGTACTCTGTGGGCGAGGCCCGCGCACCGCGCAGCCCCGGCCGCCGCGAGATCGGCCATGGCGCACTGGCAGAGCGTGCTCTGGTGCCCGTGCTGCCCTCTCTGGAAGAGTTCCCCTACACCATCCGCTGCGTGTCTGAGGTGCTCTCCTCCAACGGTTCCACCTCTCAGGCATCCATCTGCGGCTCTACGCTGGCCCTGATGGATGCAGGCGTGCCCATCAAGGCACCCGTTGCCGGCATTTCCTGTGGTCTGATCACCGAGGGCGACCGCTGGATGACCATGCTGGACATTCAGGGCGTGGAGGACTTCCACGGCGATATGGACTTCAAGGTGGGCGGCACCCGCAAGGGCATCACTGCCATCCAGATGGACATCAAGATCGACGGCCTGACTTACGATATCATTGCCGAGGCCTTTGAGAAGTGCCGCAAGGGCCGCCTGTACATCCTGGACGAGATCATCAAGCCCGTGATCGCACAGCCCCGTGAGGAGCTGAGCCGCTGGGCTCCCAAGATGTTCAGCATGATGATCCCCACCGATAAGATCAAGGATGTGATCGGCAAGGGCGGCAAGGTCATCCAGGACATCTGCGCCACCTGCAACTGCAAGATCGATGTGCAGGAGGACGGCCATGTGTTCGTCTCCGCCGTGGATCAGGAGGACGCAAAGCGCGCCATCTTTACCATCAAGACCATTGTGGAGGACCCCGAGATCGGTGCCATCTACAAGGGCAAGGTGACCCGCCTGATGAACTTTGGTGCCTTCGTTGAGATCGCACCGGGCAAGGAAGGTCTGGTGCACATCTCCAAGCTGGACACCAAGCGTGTGGAGCGCGTGGAGGATGTGGTGGCCGTGGGCGATGCCATCGTGGTCAAGGTGACCGACATCGACCAGCAGGGCCGCATCAACCTGAGCCGCCGCGATGCCATTCTGGCGCTGGAAGCCAAGCGCGCCGAGCAGCAGGCACAGCAGCAGTAAACCCTGACTGCATAAAAGAAACCGAAAAAGAGGACCCGATGCAGATGCATCGGGTCCTCTTTGTTGTATCAGAATAAAATTATACTGTGCGGTATTTGCGATCCAACGCCCAGCCGAATGCAAACAGCACAACACCGCTGACAGCCAGCACCGGCACGGGCCAGTTCAGCTGACCGGTCTGCGGCAGACCGCTCATTACCGGGTTATCCGGGTGGCCCGGCAGAACGGGGCTGTCTGGATTACCGGGTGCTACCGGATGATCCGGATGGCCCGGGGCCACGGGATTGTCCGGATGGCCCGGAGCCACGGGATTGTCCGGATTACCGGGAAAGACCGGGTTATCCGGGTTGTCCGGCGGGGTAGGCGTATCAGGATAATCGGGCGTAGGCGGGGTAGGGGGCGTAGGCGGCGTGTCCGGCTTGGTGGGGGTGTAAGCACCCACCTTGGGGCTGGCATCCACCGCATAATTCCACTTGCCATCCTCCGCCATGGGCAGAGAGACAAGGAACGGATTGATCGGCTCATAGCCCTTGGAAGCCTCGGTCTGCACGATCAGATACAGGCCCAGCTCCAGACCACGGAAGGTCACGTTGCCGTCCGCATCAATGGTCTTTGTGGTGCCCTCGGCGCTTTGGGGCAGATACTCCTGCAGCTGGGCCGCAAGGGTGCTGTCGGTCAAATCACCCAGCGCAATGCCGCAGCCGTAGAAATCGCCGCAGTATTCGTAGCTCAGGTTGCCGTTTTGGCGCTTTACCTCGGCCACACGGTACAAAGTGAGCTTGCCGCCGCTCAGCGCCTTATCGTTGGCGCTGTCGTACAGCGTAACGCGGATGGTGCCGGTAGTGGGATTGCCGCTGCTGTCCACCAGCTTGATGTTTGCGCTGGTGGCAAGGGCAGGCAGCGCACTTGTTACCAGAAGGCACAGCACCAAAAGCAGGGCCGCAGCGTGCTTTTTGAGATCAGTGCGTTTCATGTTTTTCACCTCTTGTAGATTTGCGTTTGCGGTTGGAGAACAGCAGCCAGAGCAGCAGCACCAGCAGCAGGGGCAGTGCCATGATGGGAGCTGTGATGATCGGTTCGATCTTGATGGCATCGGCTGTTACACGGATGTGCTTGAGCTTGTCCGGCGTTTCGATGCGCCGTCCGCGCACCAGAAGGCGGTGGGAGTTGATGCCGTAGGGGGTGCAGGTCATCAGGGTGACGTAATCCTTGCCGTCCACCACCTTGAGGTTGTCCGTCTCGGTGGGCAGAACGATGGAGATGTTGTCCACCTCATAGGTCAGCACCCGGTCCAGCACCGTGATGGTGAAGGTGTCGCCCACTTCCAGCTGGTCCAGATTGGTGAACAGCTTGGCGCTGGGCAGGCCGCGGTGAGCCGAAATGACCGCGTGGGTGCTGCCGCCGCCCACCGGCAGGCTGGTGCCCTCCAAGTGGCCTGCGGCGATCTGCAGCACGCCATCGCTGGTGCCGTGGTAGATGGGCAGCTCCACACCGATCTTTTCAATGGTGATGTAGCCCATAATGCCGGTGCCGGTCACATCCAGCGTGCTTTCGTAGGTGGGAAAGCGTTGCGGGAAATACAACGCATCCGGGTCTGCGGCGATCTGCGCATTGAACGCATCTGCCGCCTCGAAATAGGCGCTGTAGTCTGCATCGGTCAGATTGTCCACATCCTCGGCATAGGTGGCCACAGCACGGGACTGATGCAGCTGGTTGACGTAATCGCTGAGGGTGGGGTATAACATCACGGATAGACCCACGAAAAAGACGAGGATCAGGATGATGGTGCTTTTGTTCTTTTTCATGGGCTACTCCCTAATGTTATAAGGATAGGAGCGAGGGCCTTGCGGCCCCTTTGCTCCGGGTTCTTGGGGGAAATGGAGCTTACTTATTCTCCATGCGCTTCTTGGTGACCAGCAGAACGATGGCCGCAACCATCAGGCCGCCGCCGACCACATAGAAGATGGTAGTGCCGATACCGCCGGTGGAGGGCAGGGTAATGCCGCCGGCTTTTTTGTTGATGATGGTGGTGGACAGTTTGGAGCTATCAAGCTCAACATGATTTCCGTTGTGATTTGCTGTGATGGTCACAGGGGGAATCACAGAGCAGGGGGTGAAACCTTCAGGAGTGGTGGTCTCCTTCAGGTAGTAGGTGCCAGCGTCCAGACCTTTAACGTTGAACTGACCATGTTCGTCAGAGAACATCTCATCGCCAGCATCCGCTCCAAAGTAGGGGGAGTAAGTGCCGTCAGTAGTATTCTTCTTGAGCTTGATCTCCTGTTCCTTAGTGCAATCTTTACCGCTGTACAGACGGAAACCAGCGCCCTCCAGCTTGTTGTTCTCGTTAACTTCATCGCGGTACTTGGTGTTGTTCAGCTGGTAGGTGTACACATAGACTTCGCTTTCGGGAGTGGGAGTGTAGCCCCAGTATTTGCCGTCGGGTCTGGGGTTATTAGAGTACTGGAGCCGTACGCTGTTTTTGTTATCGGCAGAGCCATTGACAGCGGCATTTTCGTTCAGGTGTGCAGTATAGGTGACCGTAATAGTCGCGCCGTTATTCAAATTGAACTCTGGATCTTCAACACAGGTTTTGACATCAGGAATGCTTACCACAAAAGAGTGATCACTTTCAAGATGGCTAACATCAACGTTATACTTCGGAGAATCTTTGGGGATATCATAGGTGTGGCCATTGGAATTAATGACTACACTATCGAGTCTGTCATAAGTAATGCCCTTGGACAAGGTATCATTGAAGCGAACAGCGTACTCATTATAGTAATCGTAAGCACGGCCATTGTTTTCGCTTTTGGGCAACTTAGCAATCAGCTGGAACTGGAACTCTTCGTTGATCGCATGGTCAGCGGAACTGCCCCAACCGTTATTGTCACCAGAAGTGCTATTATCGTCGTTGTCGTAGACTTTCTTCTCAACAGTGGGTTTTTCAACCTTAGGCGTAATTTGAATGTGATAGTATGCTTTGGTAACCTTCAGCAGGAAGGAATTGTAGGCATGATAAGAATCGCCATTAGCGTCACTGCTAAAGGAGGAAGTATCAACGATCAGATAATAACCTGGCTTTGGAACTTCGAAGGCACCGGTGTGACCACCTTGAAGGACGGGTTTCGAGTCTGCATTGGCATCCGTGTAGATATAGTTGCATACAAAACGCGCGAAAGCGATGCTGTTATCATCAGAAGTTGTCCAGCCCTTCATAACATCAAGGACTTCCTGGAGGCTATCTGCGTTGGCAAACTCGCTGCTGAGGGTAGAATCTGCCTTCAATTTGGGCAGAAAATCCTCAGGATGAGGGATGTTTTGGCCCCACTTAACGTTGGAAATCGTATTGTCATCACTAACAACACCATCGAAGATCTGGAAAGCGTCGTAACAGTGGTTTTTGTCGATGTCCTCCTCAGTGTCGTATGCAAACGCCGGGATCGCCATGGCGCACACCATGGCAACTGCCAGCAGTGCGGCCAGCAGCTTTTTGATTGCTTTCTTCATCATGATTTGCGAAAATCTCCTTTCAAGTTTTTCTGATTCCTATTTTCAGGGTCTGCTTCCGGCGCAGAATCAATTTTGCCGCCGTGTCAGGAAGGATGCAGGTTTTTAACGTGCCCTCCTTTCACGTCTGCGCTTTCTGCAAACCCCGCACACCAGAGCGGCAAGCATCAGCGCGCCGCCGCCTGCTGTATACAGTTTGGTACCGGCCCCGCCGGTAGAGGGAAGTTCGTAGTCGGACGGATTGGCCTGACTGGTGATCACAAGGCTGTCGGTTTTTACCGACTCTTCGGCATCATCGCTGATGGGCGTATCCAGAATCTTGATGTTATTGATTACTTCACCGTCAACAGCCGTTTCGCCAACGTCCTTCAGCTTGACGGTGTAGCAGATATAATAGGTGCCTGCGGCAATGGGGGAACCGGCAGAACCCAAGGTGATCTTGCGCTCACCATTATCATCTTCCCAAGTGATGCGGAGCGTTGTATCGTCTTCTTTCATGCTGAGCTGGAGCGAGTCTTCGACATATTCGGCGGTTACGCCGGTGGGCAGGGTCATGCTGTCCGCAAGCGTCAGCGGGCCGGCCTGTTCGTTCTGGACCACAAGCGTAACAGTGTAATCCAGGTAGGCATCGCTGCCATTGTAGCGCGGGTCCTTCACGCTCTGGTTAAGGTCATAGTTCTTATCGTCTTTTTTATCCTCATCGAGGGTTTTATCCGGGTTGATGGTGATATCAAGGGCGTAATCTTTGTTGACCTCGATCTGATTAAAGCCGCTGCTGGTGACCTCGCTCTGGTTCCACTGGAAATTGAAGGCAACGTTGCTGGTGACCTTGGCATCGGAAGTATCCGCGCCTGCGGCTGCCTCCTCTTTCTGCTGGATATAGTTTTGGTCGTACCGCAGCACGGCGTACCAGCAGCCGTCATTCCCCTTGAGCAGCCGGTAGCTGCCGCAGGTGTCATAATTGCCGGTATCTTCCAGTTTGCCGGAGATAAGCTCATCGTTCAGCACATCAAAGCTCTTGGGCAGCTTAACATGGACACAGTAGTCGTTGTTCTGGATCTCTTTGGCCGGGATATCTGTGACGGTAAGGCTGCTGTGCAGAAGCTCCGAAATGGTGGTGACGTTGGTATCCTCGTATTCAGTGCCATTCTTGCGCTGCACCTCCAGAGCAGTGAGGTAATCCAGTGCATCCAGACCTTTGATGGTGGTAATGGCACCTGCGTCATCTTCGACTTTGAAATCCGGCGTAGCAACGCCGTAATCGGCCTGCTGCGCATTTGCCACAGACACCAGCGTTGTCACCTGCGAAGCATTCAGCGTGACTTTAGCCACCTTGCCATCCACATCGCCGGAGATCACGGTCAGGGTGCCGAAATCTTCGTCCACATCGCTCACGATGCCAACGGTGCTGGCATCCACGGTGTATTCCTCAATGTGGGGCGCGGTGTCGGTGGTGGCCGCAGCATCCATGGAGAGCAGGGCAATGTCGGCATCGGCGGAATCATCCTGCACCTGCAACGGCTGGCTTTCCGCGGCCACAGCCTTGGTCACGGTGCCATTGTAAATGACGATATCACCGGGCATTGCGGCATCAGACGGCAGATCACCGTCAAAATCCATGGCATAGCCGCTGCCGGTCTCTTCGTTGTACAGCGCGCTGCGCAGCTGGCTGTGCAAAGACAGCACGCTGGAAACCTGCGGGATAGCGCTCTGGGGGATATCGGCATATTTCAGGCAGTAGGAAAGGAACATCACGTCCCATGGGCCGTAGTCGTTGCCGTAGTCGTTGCCGTAGCGGGTGTAGTGGCGCACGGTCTCGCCGTCGGCATCGTCCAGCTGGAAGTTGCGCTCGCTCTGCTCATAGCCCAGCTGGCTCTCGGCTACGGCCAGCAGGTCGTCGGCCCAGTTGCCGCTCAGCGTGGTGCCGGTCTGTGCCAGCCATTCGTCCTCGTCCTGCGTGCCGTCCAGCGGGTCGGACAGGCAGTTCACCGTGTGGTGATGCTCCGGCAGGCCGCAGACCAGCACTTCCTCGTAGCAGGCATCGGTGTGGTGGTGCACCGGGGGCTCGGTCACAGGATCGACCACCACGGGCTTTGCGGCCACCGGCTCCTCAAACAGGGCCACCGGGTCATAATCGGGGTTCACTTCTTCTACAAGCTCGCCCTCTTCCAGACCGCACACCAGCTCATAGGTGGTGGTGTAGCAGCTGTCGTCGTGGGTGTGCTCGAATTTATCGCAGATGAAGGTGACACCATCCTCATCAAAACAGCTGTCGTCGTGGGTGTGCTCTTCTTCCAGGCAGGTCAGCTCCCGCACTTCCTGGTAGCAGTCGTCGGTGTGCTCATGGGGCACAAAGATGTACTCCGGCTCTGCGGAATGGGCTGCAATGCCGGGATCATCCGCATCCATGCCGAATGTATCATCAAAAGACGTGCCGTCGTCCGTCATGGTGGCGTTCCAGTCCTCCGGTTCGCCTTCCTCATAGCCGCACACCAGCTGCTTTTCATAGCAGGCAGCGGTGTGCTCGTGCTCCAACTCGCCGCACAGATATTCGGCCGTTTTGGCAATGCCCACGCCGTGCAGCTGCCAGTTCACGAACAGGCTGGTGGTAAGCGCCAGTGCCAGCAGCAGCGCAGTATAGCGTCTGGCGCGCTGGTGGTTCCGACGGAACTTTTTCTGATATTCTTTCACAATATCCCGCATGATTCCTAAACCTCCTTAGTGGATCAACGAGAAGCTGGACAAGGGCCATACCCGCAAAAAAACCTTGCCTACGATTTGACTTTTTTCCACACAGCCGATCACACTGCTGCGGCTGTCAATGGAGGTGGCCCGATGGTCACCCAGTACGAAATACCGGTTTTCCGGCACCTGATAGGGAAATTTGATGTCGCATTCGCCCAGAGCAAGTTCATCTACATAGGGCTCATCCAGCGTCTGGCCGTTCACAGTGACCACACCGTCCTCGTCCAGTTCGATCACATCACCGGGCAGGCCGATGATGCGCTTGAGCAGAAGTTTGTTCTGCCAGTAAAATCCGCAAAGGTCGCCGGTCTTCATGTCGCTGCCCTTGACCAGCAGAATGATGTCCCGGTCCTGCAGAGTGGGGTTCATGCTGTCGCCGGAGACCTGAAGCACCGGTAAAAACAGCGTAGCCAGCAGCACGGCCGCTGCGGCCACCACCACCAATATATAGACCGTACTGCGCAGTACCCGCTGGTAGCGGTTCTGGTACGCAAGACGTTCACGTTCTGCGGCTACTTCCTCGGTGGTGGGGATGGAAGCAAACCGGATATCGCGTTTTTTCATGTTTCCTCCGAAGGCTGGCTGTCGGCGCTGCGGTACTGGTCCAGCAGCGCGTTGGCCTTGCGGTCAAATGTCTGCCAGCGCTGCTGCACCTCCTGCTCGGCCTGCTCTACCATGGCGCTGCATTCCTGCCGGGTCTGCGCCTTCAGGCTGTAGGCGTCTGCCTGTGCCTGCTCCAGAATGCGTTTGGCCTCGCTGCGCGCCTGCGAAAGGGTGTTGGCAGCGGCGGCGTCGGTGTCTGCAAGGTTGGCCTGCACCGAGTGCAGATAGTCATCGGCGGCGGCCTGCGCGGCGGCGAACACGTTGTTCAGCTCCAGCGCAGCCTGCGCGATGGAGCCGGCTTTTTCCAGCCGGAGCTGCCGGTCCTGCAGCTGCGCGGTAAGCGCGGCGTTCTGCGCCTTGAGCTGATCCTCGCTCTGCTTCAATGCATAAATAATCTCTATCAGTTCAGCGCGGTGCATCCGCCGCAGTTCACGATCTGCCATGTATGTCCAAACTCCCAAACTATAAAGTACAAGCCAGCGAAAAGGTTTTCGTAAACTACGAAAATACTTAACAAAAACGGCTTAAAATGCGCTTGCCGCCACAGGATTTGCGGGGTGTAAAGGGTGCGGAAGCGCTCCTTTACAAGTTACTTTATTTTACCACACCCCATGTAACAACAATATAACAAAACAGACACAAAATCAAGAGATAACGCCGAAAAAATATCGCATTTTTTTATATTTTGTGTGTATTTTTCCCCAAAAACGACTGCAAGACCCCAAAAACTTAAAAAGTTTGTTCATAATTTTGAGATGCGAAGTTTTGCGCACTACTGTACTGAACTACTGCGCGCACGAAAAAACGGGAGCCGCACTTTTTCGAAAAAAAGCGCGGCTCCCGTATGCAGACTTTGGGGTCAGCCTTTTACTTGCCAAAGCTGGTCAGCAGGCTGTTCAGCGAGACAAAGGACTGGTAGATGACGTTGACGTTGTTGATG
>ENA-OPAH01001729-OPAH01001729.1-human-gut-metagenome-genome-assembly--contig:-NODE-1729-length-13535-cov-3.359273_pt1 | contig 13535 bp, 9 predicted proteins | sample MGYA00241050_ERZ501416 | MGnify/ENA primary metagenome ERZ501416 (study PRJEB25962, sample SAMEA2042632) | human gut metagenome | biome: human gut; feature: human-associated habitat; material: faeces... | reverse complement strand
AAGCCATATACTCACCCTTGGCAAGTTCAAATCCCTTAAGAACTGCTGTTGCAAGACCTGTTTCACCTGTTCTGTGTTCAAGTCTTATCTGTGGAAAATCCTTAGCTACTTCCCTGATTACATCAGGTGTATTATCTTTACTATCATCTACGAATAATATTTCATAATCAATTCCCTTAAGTGCATCATCTATCTGTGTCACCAGATTTCTAATATTCTTTCCCTCATTAAATGTAGGTACAACTACTGATAACATATATTTTCTCCTTTTAATATTCTTATACCAGATTAACTCCAGTATATATAATTGTAATTTAAAAAGCGTGTTAATTATAATACCAATATATAAAGATAGCAAGTCTTTTCACATAAGCAGACCATCCCAGAAGTACCATGCCGATATTACAACAATCTCAACTATAGACAACAACGTAATTATTCCATACCGTACATACCTGTTACAGCCTGCGATTATCTCTGCCACTCCTATATATATTACAAATGAACCCATTATAAATCTCAATGTACTCATAACGCTTGATGTAAGCGGAATAAGAAGTACTATTATTCCAAATATTCCAAGTGCATAATGCTTCTTTCTTATCATCGCTGCATAAAGCATAAGTGTTATAACGCAGAGCCAGCCAAGTATTATTCCATTGAGTGTCTTAACTCCTGATGCCGCTGAGAGCTGCCCTGTACACGACTTAAACAACACTCCGATTACCGGAAACATTTTCTGTGTCCTCCACGCTCTCTGGACGTGGTAAAATGCCCACGAATCACCACAAAAGTATCTCAGATAATTCATATATATGAATATGCCAAGAGGGCTTATCATAATAGCCACAAGCTTCTTTGGTTCTTTTATGACATTTTTAATAAAAGTTCTTATAACACTGGCTAAGCTTATATTTCCAGCTATCAGAATACCAGCTTCTTCTGTAAGCATACACTTATCTATTATACCAGCTTCTTTATTATCTTTCATTTCTGAATTATGCTTAGCCCTGCACTCTGCACAGGTCTCCATAAACATATATGTTATAAGCACAAACACAAGCATACAGCCAACAATTCGTGTTGCACTTGCCATCGCCGCCGCTATTCCTGCCGCCATATAATTATGTCTGGCAGAGTTATAGAAGCAGAGTATAACACACAATATGAATAGTGCTTCTGTATACATAGCACCATAGTACACGGCAAATGGTCCTGCAAGCATAAGAAATATAATAATATCCTCAACTGTCTTTTTATTATATTTCTTCATATCAAGCTCTATATCTGCATACTTAACCGCATAATACACTGCTATAATTATACATATGTTGGAAACTGTCATTCCAACGGCATATGTATCTATACTTCCCATTGTGACAAGTCTTACTGCCATACACACAAGAGGGTATAGCGGGAAAAAAGCCCAGCTTGCCATACCTGATGACTTAGGAGGCTGGTAACCATTCTCCACAATCCCTTTATACCACTCTGCATCCCACGGATTCATATAATACAGCCATTGGTGCGGCTCATCAGCAATAAGATTCATCACCGGAACCATTAGAAGCATAACTGCCCTTGAAATAAGCCATACTGCTATTATCTTCACCAAAAGCCTTAACTGTTCATTATCTTTATAGTATCCTGCTACTGCTTTAAACATTCACAACCCCAATATCTGTTATTACAATATATACTGTATATTCGCAATCACGCTGGCAACAAGTGGAATTGCAAACATAACAACTGCAAGCACTGCAATTATTGCAAGATATACACCACTTGCACACATTCCTAACCACTGAGGAACATTTATCCCTCTCTTATGGTCAATAACCATAAGAACTATCATAACAATAAGAATAATCAAAGATATAATTATTCCTGCGTTTCTTCCTGATGGTTTAAATGTAAATACAATCTCATTACTTCCATCATTAATATTAACTCCTGTAAATATTCCAGCAATCTCGTCTGTATCACACTTTACTCCATTAACTGTAACTGTCCAGTTATCACTCTTAATGATTGGAATTATTGCATAATTATCATTACCGCTTCCGTCAACCTTTATAGTAACTGAGTTATTAGTATATGTTACATCACTCTGCTTATCAGCGTATTTATCGCACAGTGACTGCATTTTATTAAGGTCAATTCCTGCGATTGTGACAATCGACTTATCCGTGATTGCATTACCTGCTGAATCATATGGTCTTGTATATTCTACCTGAACCTCAATATCTTCATCATAAAATGTTCCAAGATATATAAGTCCGTTATTATAATCCGTTGTGTAATACTTATTTTTTACATTCCCTATTGTCGGTATTGCAATCTCTTTACCATTAACAGTTATCTTTACACTTCTGAAAAGATTAGATACATTGGCATCCGAGTCGCCTATATTACGGTCAGTAACACTCATATATACAGCCTTTGTTCCTGTTACAGAATCCTTATAAGTCTGTATGATATGCTTATTCTGCGTTGTTCTGTAATCTTCCAGATTATCAGAAGCTATATTATCTTCTGCAACATGATTATTATTTACAGTAATCTCTTTAGTATCTGTAAGAGTACCATATTCCGTAACAATACCACTTGAATCATGGCTTAATGCACTATACATAATATTGTGCATATATATCCAGTCCTTTGAGCAGTTATTATCATTATAATCTTCTGACTCTACAGACATTGTTGCTTCATTCTTAGTAAAATCTTTGTTAAAATCTACATTTTTTACAGATGAGTCTGTAACCATTGCAAATGGCAGCTGGTAATTAGCTGTATAAAGCTTATACTGACAGCCATCAGTTCCAACCTTCTTAAGTGTATACAATGAACTGTCTAATCTGTTGACATTAACAGCCTCCGTAATGTGTATAAGAGCATCGCTGAATACCGTATTACCTGAATCAAGCATCCAGAGGAAATACTTTGAATGTCCCCATCTTACTGTCTGCTTCTGGCTGTCCTTCTGAAGAGCTGCCGTAAAGCTTGACATTGCACCTCTCTTCATAACAAGAGGGTAGTTGGCATTAAAGCTTAAATCCGGATTAGTTATTCTGTCTACCGGTGATGAGGCTATTTCAAGATTATTAGCCGCTTCCACTGCAAGCTGTACATAATCTCCATACTGATATGGCGTATAAGTATAGAACTTAGGTGGACCTGTCATAGCGATGGCACCTATAATTATCTCAACAGCCATTAATCTTATAATACTGTTAATTCCATATCCGTCTTTTCTAACTATTACATTAATTATATGCACAACAAGCATAATTGCGAATACTGCTATAAAAAATGCAAATGCCCTCTCGTAGGAATTAACTGGAATATACTTATATCCAAGTGCAAATGCAACGCATACTACCACACACACTGCACTTAATATTATATTCTTCTTTTTATCTTCTTTGCTATCTGCAACTATAGTATCTGCATACATTGCTGCAAGACATATGAATGTAAATGCTATAATAAATCCGTTTCGTAATGTATATCCATTATATGAACCAAAATGCCACATAATGTTAGTACCCTCTGCAACTGCCTGAATAACCATTATTGCAAAAAGTGATACTGCATACCAGTTACGCTTTCTTAAAGTTATATCTGTCTTATAATGTGGTAACTTTCTGCTTCTATGTATACCTGTAAATATAAGCACAAGGAATATTCCCATACCATAGAACATCATTATTCTTTCAAATTCGCCAAGACTGAAGCTTCTGAATGTCGGATTAGAAATCCATGACATATACTGCTGTACAAGGCTTAATGAGTTACCGGTTCTCTGTGACTGTGAAAGCTGCGAGAATACCGGAAGAAGCACAAAGGCTGAAAGTCCAATTCCCGTAAATGTACCTATCCCTAAGTTCCACGCACATTTTCTTCTCTCTTCTTTGTCACATCTGAATATAATATACATTCCACCGACAAGGAGTATGTATACAACTGACATTGCACTGATATAATAGTTAATAACAAATAACAATGCCAGCATAAGAATATAGAAAAACTTCTTTCCTGTCTTTTCCATAACATCTAAAGACATCATAAGAAGTGGAAATAAAGCAACTATATCCATCCAAGGTGTAAAACATGAAGCGTATAAAAGCACATAGCCACAAAATGTGTATGCAAGTGCAAATATAACTTTAGTCTTATATGTTAATTTCTTATATCTTCTATTAAGAAATGCATACATTGTAACTGACATAACAAACATCTTAACAAGTGTAAGAATTGATATGAATTCCAATATATAATCTCTTGGACATAGATATAAAAGCAGGTTAAATGGGCTGAACATTGAGAACGCTGATATACTCATACTCACATTAGTTCCAAGTCCTGTATACCAGTCAAACCACACACTTGCATTACCGTGCATAGCGTCCCATAAATGTGCATACAGCGGAGCAACCTGCTGCATATTATCAAATAAATCTATTCTGTTACTTCCAAAGGGCCATATTCCCTTTACAATAAGAACAAATACCATAACAAGTAGTGTTATAATTCCGGGAATAATATATGAAGCTATCTTTCTTCCCTTTTTATCAGAACTGTTATTCATTCAAATCCTCCGTTCCCGTCTGATTATACATGCGTAATTATGCAGGTTGATCTGCCCTTTACAACGACATTTCTCTTGCCCGCATTAATAAAGAAGCTTTCTCCAGCCTTAAACTTAAGTTCCTTGTCATTGTCATCTGTCATAATTGTTCCTTCACCGTCAATTACAATTACTGACAGGAATGAAGCTTCATCAACTGGTATCTTAGCTTCATCTTCTATTTCATACTTGATAACTTCAAAATACTTGCACTGTACAAGTCGCTTTGACATATAATGCTCATTATGTGCAAGCATAACATTACATTTGTTATCCTTCTCATACTTAACCGGATTAACGACATCTAATGACTTGGCAATGTGAAGCTCACGCGGATTACCGAATTTGTCACGTCTGTCATAATCATACATACGGTATGTGCAGTTAGAATTCTGCTGTATTTCACATATAAATATACCTGCACCTATCGCGTGGATGGTGCCAGCCTTTACCATAACAACATCACCCTTTTTAACCTCTATCTTGTTAAGAATTTCTGTTATTGTATTGTTCTTTATACGTTCTTCTATCTCTTCTTTAGAAGAAGCTCTTGAAAGTCCGCAATACAGATATGCACCAGGTTCTGCATCAAGCACATACCACATTTCGTTCTTTCCATATTCATTCTCGTTCTCCAGTGCATACTCATCATCCGGATGTATCTGTATTGATAATGCCTGCTTGGCATCAATAAACTTTATAAGTACTGGGAATCTGTCCTGTGCCTGACATTTCCAGCCTAATGCTTCCTTGCCAATTATTGAAAGATAATCATTAAAGAGCATACCCTTATAATATCCTTCTGCAATACGGCTCTGTCCGTCTGGGTGTGCAGAAAGCTCCCAGCTTTCTCCTATGACATCATAATCACATTTCTTGCCATATACATCTCTTATCTTAGTACCGCCCCAGAGGTTATCCTTAAATGCCGGGTCAAGCTTGACAATCGGACAATTATCTTTTCTTACATAATTGCCGCCATTATCTGATGAATCCTGTCCATATATCTTAACCATATCATTATCAAGGATTGAATCACCAATTCCAACCTCTATAATGACAACATTAGAGTCTGTCTTGTTAGCAACCTTATGCTTAACACCGATTGGCACGAATACGCTCTCATACTTATGGTAATCTTTAGTTTCTGTACCTATTGTAATAGTAGCTGTACCTTCAACAACTGACCAGTATTCTGCCCTTAATTCATGCTGGTGAAGATTCATCATCATTCCTGGAAATACTGTAACCTTCTTAACCTTATAACCATTAGAATAATTAAGAAGCTCGTGTATACCCCATTCCCTATAGGAGATACGATTATAATCAAAGTATGTTTCATATTGGTCAAGATTGTCTTTAATAATCTCTTTGATATTATCAGCAGATTTCTTTGATGAAATGTATACAGCATCTTCTGTATTGACAACTACCATATCTCTTAAGTCATTAGCAACTACAAGCTGTCTTTGCGCGTTGTTAATTACTGATATATTACTACAGTCATTCTTAATTATATTGTCAGGCTTATCATCACTATGGTGCATTTCAATATCACATACATTATCGATATCTTTCCATAAAATGTCAGCCTCTACTACTTTGAGATTGTCACAGTGTTCAAGAACAAGTGTTTCTATGCTTCCTGTAACTATGTCCTTCATTACATTTTCTGAGAAACGTATAGCCCTTCTTATAGCTGGAACTTTTCTCTTAGCTGTACGGCAGGCTGTATACAATTCCGGACATTTCTTTCTTGTGATATTAACCATATCACCTGCCCTGAACACAAGTATTCCACTATTCCATAGATACCCCTCCTCATATGAATAGCAGTCTGCAATCTCAGATGTTGCATCATCAAAATCAACATTTGATAATATCTTAATTACATCATTTCCATCTCTCTTGATATATCCAAGATTCTTCGCCTGATATTCAGGCTTAACTCCAACTGCCGCAATTACGCCTGTCTTTGCTATCTCTTTAGCTCCTATGATGGCATCCTTGTATCCATCACCATCAATAAAATTGTCTGAATTAACAACTAATACAAATTCAGTTGGATTGGCAAACATTGTTCCAAGCATAATTGCCGCTGCTGTACCCTTAGCTGTGCCCTCAAGAATAACTCTGTATTTCAGGCTCTGGAACGCCTTCATCTGTCCGTTCACAATATTCTTATATGCCTCATTAGTTACTATAATAAATTCATCACAATAAGGCAGATTTCTGACAACCGTTTCCTGTAAAAGTGAACGGCCTTCCTTAAATTTCATAAACTGTTTAGGATAATTTTTTCTGGACAATGGCCATAAACTATCGCCACTTCCACCTGCAAGAATTACACACTTCATGCAAATGTTCCTCCATAATTGTTATTTTTGCCCATCATTTTAATTAGCTGATACACCAGAAGCTGCTGATTTAACTGTGTCTGATGAACCTGAACTGCCGCTTCCTGTGCTGCTTCCACTTGCTCCGTTATCTGTGCTTCCACCTGTAGTAGTGCTTCCGCTTCCTGTGCTGTCTGTGCTTCCGCCTGTAGTACCGCTTCCGCTTGTTCCGTTATCTGTACTTCCTGTGTCACCACTTCCATCGGTATCATTGTCTGTGCTTCCACTATTATCTGAACTAGTATTTCCTGTGATGCTATTATTAGCTGTTGTCCTATTGGTTGTATTATTAGAACTGCTGCCAGTAGTACTTTTTGTTACATTCTCAGTCTGCTTCTGTGTAGTCTGTTCTTCTGTGCCTGCCTCAGTTGAAACTGTTGCCGCCTCATTCTTTTTATTATTCTTCGTTGCAGCCTGTTCTGTTGTATACTGCATATTCTGGTATTCATAAGAAGCACTCTTCTTATTGCTCTTGCCAGCCTTAACTGATACAACAAGAATAATAATAAGAATAATAACTATTAAACCACCTGCAATCCATGAAACCATCATTCTTGCCGGAAGTGTGAGTGCCGGAAAAAGTCTTTTAATGAATAATGTAACAGCATTTTCCTTTAATCTTTTTCCTGTTTTTCTGTATACAGAACTTACAGCTTCTCTTTCTCTATAATCATCATCATTATTATTCTCATCATAACCATAATCACTGTCATCATACTCTTCATCAGAATAATCACTTTCATCTAATGAATTGTAATCATTATCAGCGACTGCTGCCATATCATTATTATCGGCATTACCAGCCGTTTCATAACCTAATACATAACTTCTTATGCCTGCTAACCAGCCGCTTATATAAGAACTGTCAACATCGGTTACGCTCTCAATCGCATCAACAGAAAGCATCTCATAAGCATATAATTCTGTAAGCGACATTTCTATCTCTGATAAATTTCTAAAGCTCTCCTCCTGCTGGTCAAATAACTTAGGGCTTCTGAAGGCTATTGCCTTCTGCTTCATATATGTAACGAATTCTTCATCATCCTTAATATGAGTATATTCATATTCTCCTGTTGGTGCATTATTCCTTAATTCTTCTGCATTCTCACTTACCACACTTGTAAAGAAGAACGCAGATGCAATTGTTGCAACCTGCTTATGAATATTTCTTTCAAGGTTAAAATCACCTATTCTCTTACATATCTCAATAAGTGCCTTCTTTGCCTGGGTCATACTCTTTTCTTCGTTCTGATATACAGGGTATGCTAAAGCGTATACCTCTTTGTAAATCTTATTGCATAGTTCCTTTTTCTCAGCTTTTCCGTCAATCACATCCTGTACTAACTGTGAAAGCCCGTCATCTTTATTACTCATATTCATCTCCTGATATAATATTCTTACTAACGTACCAAACCTTAAAATAAGAACACTTTATGTGTGCCTTCACTATCTACTCCGTTATGAACAGAATAAATGTGAAAATGCTCCACTTAGGCATTCACATATTATTATACCACCTCCCACAATAATTGTCACTACAACAAAAAAACAGCAAATAAGCGGCTATAACCTGATTTTCGCCACTCATTTACTGTAATTATTAAAAATTAGCATATATAAAATCTGATGTTGTGCTTGTACTTCCATATATAAGTATAAACATTATAAATCCTATATATATAATCCATCTTATTACAATATTATATGATGCTATTGTTTCTCTTATGTTAATCCCCTTTTCTTTTAACAGACTGACAACAAATATAATAATACAGCCTGCTATAACAATTAGCAAATCCTGACTTGTAAGCCCTACAGCTTTAACAGCCGCCATTGAAAGCTGTGATATATGTGCCTTTGTAACTGTCTGTACCAACATAGCATTAGCAGCTCTTAAATCATTTGCCATATCAAAATAAAAGCCTATATTGACAAGAATAAATGTCCTTATAATGCAGAAGCCCTGATACCACCATTTCTTAGGATTGATATGAAGCTTTTCCTGTATCTTTGCATATACAGGTGCTAACATTCCACTTCCTGCAACGATTACGCCATTATATATACCATACATTATGTACTTCCACGCTGCTCCATGCCATACACCTACAACAAAGAACACCAAAATGTCGGCAAGTCCTACAGGAAGGAGCTTTCCAACATTGTTACCAAATTTCTTCTTGCTCCACTTGCCGAATTTAGCCATACTCTTAGATAAAGAAAATGGATAGAATATGTAGTCCTTCATCCATGTACCAAGCGTTATGTGCCATCTTCTCCAGAACTCACTTATTGAGCGTGAGAAATATGGCTGTCTGAAATTCTCATCCATCGTAATTCCAAACATCTGTGCAATTCCTATGACAATATCAATTCCACCGGAGAAATCTGCATAAAGCTGTATGCTATAAAGAAGCACTCCTAACACATTGTACCATCCGCCGTAATTCCAGTAATTATGGAATATGAGAAGGACTGCCGCATTTACCCTGTCAGCAAGTACCATTTTCTTAAAAAAGCCCCATAGTATTCTCTGGACACCAAACTGCAATTCTTTTAAATTGTAGCTGTGTCCTTCATACAACTGGCTTCCAAGTCTTTCATATCTTCCAATCGGACCTTGTAAAAGCTGCGGAAAAAATGAAACAAATAATGCGTGCTTAAAGAAATTGCCCTGAGCCTTATGCTTGCCTCTGTATACATCAACAACATAACTTATTGACTGGAATGTATAAAACGATATGCCAAGCGGCAGTGTCAGATTAAGAACTCCTATCTGCTTTCCACTTCCAAAAAGTCTTAAAACTGCATCTATATTTCCAAGCATAAAATTGGTATACTTCATAATCCCAAGCATTCCAAACGCTATAAGTACCATAGCCAGTACTATTTTTTTCTTTTTACGGACAATATTTTTCTTGAAATCTTTCTTTTCTTCCCTGCTTATTCCGTCCTGCGGTTTCTGCTCATTCAATCTGTCCAGAAGAATTCCGCCCCTGTATGTAACATATGTTGTCAGTAATAACATCCACACTGTCGAGATATCATAAGAAGCATAATATACATAACTTATTATAAGAAGCCATATCCATTGCAGCTTTTTAGGTATCACATAATATATAATAACTGCCGCTGCTATAAACAGAAAGAACTCAAAAGTCGTAAATGACATATCTTTCTCCATTCCTATGTATTTTCATATAATATATATGGCAGTTAATAAGACTTCCACTCAAGTCCTGTAGCCGCCTCATAATCGTCTTTCATTGTCTCATACATATCTTCATATGACTTGTAGAAATATTCTTCCTCATTAACATTTCCCTCTGCATCATCTGCAAGTACTTTTGCTAATACATCTGAATATTTAACAGCAAGTTCTCCATACATATGTCCTTCTGTATCCACATAACCCGAATCATCTCTTGGAAGCACAGACATAAGCGTCTTATTAAAATCATAATATTTAATATTGTAGCTATCAAATAATTCTTTAAGCTTTTCGGACGCCCTGTCCACCTGTGCTTCCTTAAATGCATCTGGTGTTATAGGTGTTGACACACATACAACCTTTATATCATTATCATTACAATAATCAAGAAAACGCTCAAACTGTGATATAACTGTTTTATCAAGGCTTTTAGCAGCATTTCCTTTCATTGTATTAACATATGATGGATTACCTGGTACTTCATTAATTCTATATCTGTAGCAGAATCCTTTTCCAAGATATGGACCACCTGCGGTTGCAAAATATCCATCTGTATCAAGTCCTGCTGACATATCATAATTCTTATATTCTTTTGTCTTTTTAAGTGCAATATTAGTCTTTGCCTTCTTTATCGTGCATTTCCAGGTCAGCCTTCTTGAAAATACATTTCTTATATCAAGTTCAGCCCTGTTATTCCACAGATATTCTGCCTTAACCCAAGTATCTTTCATCTGCTGGTATATAAATGACTTGGAAAAATGATTCTGGGACTGCCCATTCATCCAATAGTAATAGTCTACATCCACAATTACCTGTTTAACATTATTACCTGAATCGACAACTGATTTCAATACATAATAGAAATCATCAACCGTCTCTCCTGGTATTCCCATATTAAACGAATTAACATTCATATATTTATCAAGATATTCTGTATCTATACTACATCTTGTATGTGAAGCTCCAAGCACTATTGTGTCGTAGCTCTCATTTGAACTGTTCACATCATTTAACACAAAACGTATATATCCGCTCTCAGCAAACAGATAATCGCACACAAGTATAACCACTGCCAGAACAACGATAAATAATACACATTTTATGTGTGGCCATGCCTTTTTCATTCCGTTCCTCATTTCCAACGAATAAATACAGTAAAACTGTACTTTTTGTATATTTCATCTATTATCTGCACTACTCTTACAATCCGGTAATTCTTTCCATTAATGCTTACTACTGTGCAGATTTTTGTAATTATACCACTTATACAGCTTTAAATTGTTAACAATATGTTAACTATTTTTGAATTTATTGCGAAATTATTACATTAAAATTACGCAATGACTACATTAATTAACACCTAATACCAAAAGCATCTGATTAGTTCATAATCGCAACCGCAATATTAAGATATGCTGCAAAGGTTACCCATAAAAGATATGGAACCATAAGCCACGCTGCCACTGTATTAACATTAAAAAATCTCCATATTGTAAATATTATTAAAATCCACAATATCATAAGCCATACAAACGCCAGCCAGAAAGCACCAAAGTTGAAGAATATAACTGACCAGCCTATATTGATTACAAGCTGTACTCCATATAATATCAGTGCTTCTGTTCTGTCATCATCCCTTGTCTCACATACAATATAAGATGCCAGTCCCATAAGTATAAAAAGAATTGTCCATACAATAGGAAAAAGCTGACCAGGAGGTGATAGTACAGGTTTATTCAAATCTCTGTAGATTTCCATTGAATTACCTGTAAGAAGCCACGATATTACTCCTGCTCCTATACTTATCACCATCGCTAAAATCAGCCTTTTCCAATTCACTTTAATATTTCCTGTCATAATTCCTCCATTCACCAAAAAATGTAACATTTTATCTGTCAGAATTATTTTATGCAGAAATTATTAAAGCATACTTATAGTTTATTTAATTGTAATTTCCCTGTCTGACCATTACCGACCACTCTTTATATTCTCTCCTGCCGCAGCAGTTGTTGCCGTTGTTACTGCCGCTATCTTATGAAGTGCAATGTAATCTTTTGCTTTTTTTATAAATTGCAAATCTCCTGCTTTTTCTAATAATTCTTTAAACTTATTCAACTGTATTCCTCTTTTCTTAAGTCCACCAATTCACACATAAATGCCTGAATTTATTTATTGTAATATTATACTGACTATTAATCATAATAATGCTTAAAATACACTCTTGCAAATATTGCCCAGGTATCAGCGAATGCTCTTACACAGTCTTTTATTCCAATTCTGTTAACGCCTTTATCCCTTACAAATACAACCTCAACTGGCATTTCTGCTATTTTGAAACCCCTTCTATGCACCGCTACAAGCAGTTCTATATCATATGCAAAACCTGATGTTCTTATAAGATGTCCTACCGGTTTAATAGCTTCTGCCTTAAACACCTTAAGTCCTGTCTGAGTATCCTTTACATTAAGATGAAATAATATTATAAGCATTATATAGTAACACATACTTATTACTTTTCTTTTAAATGGATATTTAAGCTTTGACCCCTTATGAAATTTACACCCGATAACAACATCTGCGTTATCATCAAGCATTTTCTTAAGATAACCCTCAAGCTGTGCCGGATTAAGTTCCAGATCTGCATCAACAAATGCAATATACTTTCCTTCAGCCTGCGACACGCCCGATATTATGGCATTACCTTTACCTCTGTTCTTATCAGAAGTGACAAGCCTTACTCTTTTGTCTTTTCTTACCGCTCTTAATATCTCCGCCTTGGTATTATCCTTACTTCCGTCATTAACAGCTATAAGTTCAATTTCCCTGACAAAGCCTGATACTATATCAAGTGTCTTCATTATGCTTTGATATATTAATTTTTCCTCATTGTATGCTGGCATTACTATGGATAACATTCCATCTAATTCTACCATTGCACCCTCATTTCTAAACAACAAATTGATTATTAATACAAAAATGTGCAAAGCACATTCCAACACCATGCACGGCCATCTGCGTCTAACTACAGATTAGTGTGGGTGTGCATCATCGGCACATAGTGCCTTTTGTGTAATAAAGAATTCCTATTACACAAAAAAGACTTCCTACTCATTTGTAGGAAGTCCTATGCCGGCAACGGGAATCGAACCCGTATGGGAGTATAAGTCCCGCAGGATTTTAAGTCCTGTGCGTCTGCCAGTTCCGCCACACCGGCTCTTTGGTATATCTTAATACATAATCCAAACTTGGTGCAGCCTAAGTTGCACTTTACTGCCTGCAAGCCAGTATTATGTAG
>ENA-OPAH01001728-OPAH01001728.1-human-gut-metagenome-genome-assembly--contig:-NODE-1728-length-13537-cov-3.091381_pt1 | contig 13537 bp, 16 predicted proteins | sample MGYA00241050_ERZ501416 | MGnify/ENA primary metagenome ERZ501416 (study PRJEB25962, sample SAMEA2042632) | human gut metagenome | biome: human gut; feature: human-associated habitat; material: faeces... | reverse complement strand
CACCGTTGTATTCTGCTTATCATCTGATGTAGCTGCAACACTTTCTGACTGCGCTGTCGAGATCTGTTTGGCAACCTCGCTGCCATTTGGCACTACATTGTACAAACTGATCGGCGATGCGATCTGTACCGGAAGCACCAGCGATAACGCCACTACAAACCATAAATAATAAGAATACTTTGCCGGGAATTTACGCAAAAGCAGCCTTCTGATCAACAATACTGCCACGATCACGATCGCCGTACGATAACTCGCATCCCATAACCAAAATAATACATTCTCCATACGCATCTCAACTCCTTTCTCAAACCCGTAGGCTTACTGCTCTTTCCGATAGCGGTCGATCATTTCCTGAATCTCTTTTGCTTCGTTGTCGGAAATATTACGTTCCCCTAGAAAAGCCGCAATAAAACGTGGTAAAGAACCCGAAAACGTTCGATCCACAAAATAGGCACTCTCATCTGACTGCACACGTTCCTGTGGGATCAACACCGATACGATTGCATGTTCATTTTGTATATATCCCTTTTGACATAACTTGCGAATCGTCGTATAGGTCGTCGATTTCTTCCACCCCAGTCTCTCCTCGCACAGCTTGACCAGTTCCCCCGAATTGATTGGCGCTTCCTGCCAAACCACTTGCATAAAACGATAGTCACTATCACATAACTTCAAGTATTCCATACCATACCCCTTTCTGCTGTATCTAAAAAATGATCACTACAGCCATTGTCTTCAGCAACTTGGTTTATAATTATAAACCTGTTATAATAAGTTTATAGTTATAAACCAGATTTGTCAACGCTTTTCTTGCATTCTTTTTTTACAATTTCTTTGGCACTTTTGACGGTTCTATTGATTGTGACGGCAATCTGGTTTATTATGATAGACAGAACATTTTGAAAAGGATACGTGATACATATGAGTAATTATATTGAAACTGCATTCATGCAGCAGCGAACAGATTTCATGAAAACATTGCCGGATCGCCGTAAGCGCTTTTCCATCCCTGACGACGTGGACATGTATCTTGATATCGAATATGTGAACGATCAGAACGAAGCACACCGATTGGATGTTTTTCGACCTTCTGAATCGCCGGACAAAGAGCTTCCGATCATTTTCAATGTGCATGGCGGCGGCCTGATCATGGGATGCAAAGAGTTCAACCGTTACTTTTGTGCCAGATTATGCAAACTTGGCTATGTCGTGTTTAGCATTGAATACCGTCTCGTCCCGGAATATACCTTCTATCATCAGTGCACGGATTTCTTTCAGGCGCTGCGGTATGTTCAAGACTACGGTAATCTTTATTATGGTAAAACTGACGAGATCTATGGTGTCGGAGACAGCGGGGGAGCCATGTTATTAACCTACTGTGCTGCCATGCAGAACAACGCCGAAATGACCGCTGCCGCGCAAGTGTCTGTATGCCCTGCACCACTTCAGGCACTGGGTCTGATCAGCGGTATGTTTTACACCAACCGCTTTGACCAGATTGGTTTGTCTTTACCAAAATATTTATATGGCACGGATTATAAACAAAGTGATTTTGCACCGTATGTGAATCCAACCTATCAGAAATTAGTACAAGCACTGCCGCCTTGTCTGCTGGTAACAAGTAAGAACGATAATTTACATCATTACACCACGAAGTTTGAGAAGGCATTGACAAAATACAATATGCCACACCGCCTGCTTGACTTTCCAAAAAACAAACAACTTACACACGCTTTTAGTGTATTTGAACCTTTCCTGCCGGAAAGTACGCAGACGATTCAGGCAATTGCAGAGTATTTTGCCGAAATACATGAGCAGTGAATCGCAAAATGACAATATATGAAAGAATTATGAGGTTAACGATTATGAATTATGACGAAAACATTTTTAAGGAAAAGGCGAACCGCAAAGCACGCAAGATATGGCTGATCTTTGCGCTATTATTATCGGCTAATTACGGCAGTGACGTTGCTAACGGCCTTCAAAAAGCAGATTACTATATCATCTTTTTGATCCTGTGCTGGCTGCCGATCATCCTTGGCGAGATATTACTACGTGTCAAAGGGTTTACAACGGATATTTATAAGTATGATCTGGTGATCGGCTATGGTATCTTTTATACTTTTGTTGTAAGTACCACCGCTTCTCCCATCGCCTTTACTTATATCCTGCCGGTGACGAGCCTGCTGGTTCTCTACAAAAACAGGCGTTTCATGATAAATTGCGGCATTGCGAATTCCATCATTATTATCGGCAGTGCTGTATACCGTTACATGAACGGGTTTAATTCGGCTACAAATGTAAAAGACTATCAATTACAATTATCCTGTATTATTTTATGTTATATCTGCTATGTCATGTCCATCAAGCACTTGAATGAATCCGATGGTGCCATGACAGACAGTATCAAAGCGGATCTAAACCGTGTTATTACAACAGTAGAACAGGTGAAACAGGCAAGTAACTCCATTATGGATGGCGTCACGGTCGTTCGAGAACTTGCTTCAGAAAACACACACGGAGCCGGGGTCGTTGCACGAAGCATGCAGCAAGTCAATGAAAATAATCTTCACCTGACAGACACAACGGCTTCTTCCAATGAAATGACCGCCAAGATCAAGGCTCAGGTCAATCATGTTGCTTATTTGATCGAGAAAATGGTTCTGCTGACTGCCACTTCCGGCAAGCACACCGAAGTAAGTTCCAAAGATCTTGACAGCCTCGTTGACACAACGAACAATATGGCTGCACTATCACAGGAAATCGAAATGACTTTGCAAGACTTCAAAAACGATTTTGCGATGGTAAAAGAGGAAACCGGAACGATCGAGGATATTTCCAGCCAAACTAACCTATTGGCATTAAACGCATCGATCGAGGCCGCCCGCGCCGGAGAAGCCGGTAAGGGATTTGCCGTTGTCGCAGAACAGATCCGTACCCTCAGCACCGGTACAAAAGCTTCCTCCAGCAAGATCAGTCAGTCTTTGATGCATCTGGAAGAAACCTCTACCAAGATGATGCACACGATGGAAGAAACGTTATCATTGATCCGCATGACTCTCGACAAGGTAACAACCGCTGGTGCCAGCATTTCCAAAATATCCGAAGATACCGCACAATTGGAAGAAAATATTCAGATCATTGATACGGCAATGAAAGATGTGGAACAATCCAATATCCAATTAGTCGACAACATGGATCAGGTATCCTCGATCATGACGGAAATGTCAAAACACATTTCCGATTCCAACGAGATCAGTCATCGTATGCTGAGCAAATATGATGAATCCGCCAATAATATCAATTCAATCGAAACGGTCGTTGAATCTTTGATGTGTGAGCTTGGTATTGGTGGTTTTATGGGCGTTGAGGACTTACAGCCGGGCATGAAATTCACAGTGACTTTGGAGGATTCTTCAAATTATCATGGCGATATAGTAGAACGCACCGAAAATACACTGACTGTTTCCTTGGGCAATTTCCCACCGATCACTAAAACGACAGAATGCGAATTACAAGTGACCGTCGGCAATGTATTGTATCATTGGAAGCGTGCATTGATCACGAAAGATTCGCAGATCATTATCGAGTCCCGACCTAAGATCAATAACCGCCGCAAATATCCTCGTGCAGATCTTTCCAACACCTGCAGCATCACCATTGCTGACACGACGGCAGATAACAGTCTGCCATTACCAATCGATGCCACGATGGATAACATCAGCGCCAATGGATTTGCTTTTCTGACGAAGGATCCATTCTTTGCAGATCACAAGGGGGCAGACATCCATGTTACGATCCATGATTTTGATCTGCCAAATCATAATGAATTGACCGGACATGTCATCCGATGCTCGAATAACGAAGGAATGTATACCGTCGGCTGTCAAATGCCGGAGGACGATTTCTTCATTCGCGATTACGTCAAACAGCTATTAGCAGAACAGTCTGATGACATAACACAAGTTGTCAGTGCGGAATAAATGCTATCCGGCGATAATGATAAACACGTTAGATATAATAATGCGCAAATAACCAAAAAGGGAACAACAAGACGATATCCGCCTTGTTGTTCCCTTGATATCCAATGATTTCATATCAAATGGTGTAAGATCCAGTCTTCGTAATTTTTTGCAATTGGTAAGTTTAAGCTTCTTCATACTTACCACATAATTACTTTTGCTTTAATCTTCTTTGCTACTGCACGTATCCACTTTTTGTCAGAACTGCGTAACTTCTTGTTAATAATAATCCGGCGCGGTGTATATTGTTTCATGACAAATTTATAACCATTGGCCAATTGCCGTTTCTTCATTGCGCTGCTCAACCGTTTCCACGCAGATATATCCACAGTCTTTACTTGATTTATATTGTATCCACCTAAGTAATGCTCATAAGTAAAAATCCCACTTTCTTCAGCATTTGTTATTGGGTCAGAGCTAAAGCGTTTATCTTGTATTTTATACTCATATCTCCAGTCCGCTTTTTTTACTTTCGGATAAACCACTTTACCAATATTACTATTATAAATCGATAAATAGAGCAGATTTTTATTGCCCTTAAAATCTAAAGATTTCGCCTTGGTTCCCCTTATCGTAACTGCATATAACTTAGGACATTTTCTGACTGACAATTTTTTCACTTTACCGCCTCGGTACTGCAGGTGTTTCAAGCTTTTACTCTTGAGTGATAAACCTGTCGTTCCGCGATTTATAATACCAAGTTCTTCAAGCTTTGTACACTTGTTGATATTACACTTGGTCGTACAATTACCAACATAAAGTTTTTTTAATTTTGTCAATCCTGATACATCTATAAACTTTATTTTAGTCCCATATAAATGTAATTCCTGCAAAGTTTTAACTCTTACATGTTTTTTGGGATTTTTAAGCCGCACTGTCTTAATAGAACCAGCGCCACTTCCATATACCTCTTTTAACTTTTTCATCATCGATAAATCAAGTGTAGTAAATTTTGTCTTTTTATAGACTTCCCGAAATTTCGTGTAAAACTGCTGTCTGTCTCCCACATATAACGTTTCTAATGTATTTTTCAATGGGCTAACATCCAGTTTCTTCAACGGACAATTAATGATAGAAAGTGTGGTCAGTGTTTTGTTGGATACTTCTTTCAAATTCAAAGATGTAATATAACAATTTGATATTGACAAACTAACAATCCCGGTATTCTTCAAAGGTAATAACGTTAATTTTTTGATCGGACAATTGTCAATATCTAACACATTCAATTTTGTTTTGCGAAGAGGTGCCATATAATGGACTCGTAAATTAAGACACTGAAAGCGACATTTCTTAATGAATCTGATATACTATAATCACCAAAAGAAAGAAGGTACTTATTATGTCCAGATCAAGAAGAAATTTCAGTGCTGAATTTAAAACCAATCTTGTCCTCCAACTGCTTAAGGGCGAGAAAGAACTCAATGTTCTTGCTGTTGAAAACGATATTCAACCAAATCTCCTTCGTAACTGGAAGAAAGAATTCCTTGCTAATGCTTCTCTTGCTTTCGATAATAAGCGAGAAGACAATCTCCGGGAAAAACTTGCCGAAGAACGCAAGGAAAAAGCTGAATACGCTAAAAAGGTCGGTCAACTTACCATGCAGGTTGACTGGCTCAAAAAAAAATCTGAAGAAATTGTCGGACCTGACTACGAGAGTAAATTTAGTCCGAAACCTTTTGACGACTAAGGAGCTGTCAGTTTCTACAGGAGCCAAACTACTCGGAATCAACCGCACCAGCGTATATTATAGTGGCACCCCGGTTTCAGAGGAAGATTTGGAATGCAAAGCGATCATTGACCATCTGCATACTGATAATCCTACTTGGGGAGCCAGTCAGATGTCTGCGCAGCTTAAGCTGCGCGGATACCAGGTTGGTCGCCGTAAAGTAGGAAGATATATGCGCGAAATGGACATTACACCGATTTATCCCAAAATAAATCTGTCTAAGCGCATGAAACAGGCAAAAGTCTGTCCATATCTGCTTCGTAATGCAGTCATAGACCGCCCAAATCAGGCATGGTCGATTGACATTACATATATTCCAATGAAGCATGGATTTCTTTATCTGACAGCCATTATCGACTGGTACAGTCGTTGTATCGTTGGCTGGGATGTTGATGACACTCTGGATACCACTATGGTTATCAATGCATGTAAAAAGGCATTTAAAGTAGCAAAGCCGTTAATCATCAACTCGGATCAGGGCAGCCAGTTTACCAGTGATAAATATATTGCTTTCATTCGTGATAACGGTATTCGCCAGAGCATGGATGGTAAAAGCCGCTGGGCAGATAATATCATGATTGAGCGCTGGTTCCGAAGCTTCAAGTATGAGGAAGCATATCTCACGGAGTATGCTAATCTCAAGGAAGCAAGAGAAACCATCGGAAGATATATCTACAATTATAACTTTGAGCGATGCCATCAGGCAATCGATAATAAGCGTCCTGCAGAGATGTACTATCCGGCAATGCTTTTGGATGAAGCCAGAGCAGCCGCATAATATAAAAAGTCCGGGAGACGCTACATTGCATTCTCTCATGTAACCCGTCAACATATCAGTTCATTATAAAAATATTAAATTTTTGTCTTGACAACTGAGCCATTATAGACAGTACTGATAAAACGAGGAGCGGCTACAGTGGTATACATGCTTGTGGCACTTGTGGTAGCCGGAATCGTGGTATTGATCAGTAAAATATGACAATTCCAGTTTGAAAGGATAACCATTCATGACAGAATGTTTATTTCAATATGACAGACTATATCTGAACGCAGCCTACCACGAACCGGATGAACACAGACATCTTCTGTCTCACATGATTATTGGAGTTTCTCAAAGAGTAAGGTGCAGTGTGAATCATTATGAATTTGAGGCAGATGGCGTCTGCATTGATTCTGATGTTCTGCATACAGCCTGCGTGACAAAGGGGGAGCTGCTTATCTGCCTGTCCGACAAAACATCTTTATTTGCGGACACACTCTCCCGCCGATACCTGAAAGAACAGAATTATACTGTTTTGGGTGAAGAAACAGTTCAGATAATAAGAGATACATGGCTTGAGATCCACTCACTGGCGGCTGTGGACGAGGCGATTATCGGCATGCTTGGGATAAAAGATATATCCTCTTCCACGGACGAACGGATACAAAATGCTCTTGAAACGCTGAAAAATTATGAAAGTGTTGACCCGGACTGCATAAAAGCACTGGCATCGGATGCCGGTATTTCTGTCAGCCGTTTTTCCCATCTGTTTAAGGAGAACGTGGGGATAGCTCTGCGGCGTTATCTTGCGCTGGAAAAAATAAGAAAGAGCTATATCCGTCTGCTGAAATCAGGAAGTATTACGGATGCCGCATTGACAGCCGGTTTTGACTCGCCGTCCCATCTGGCGGCAACCTGCAAAAGGATGTTTGGAATCTCCATGACTGATTTTTTTAAAAGTTAGCGTGTATTTGAAAGTGCAACACTTCCTTATATGATAAGATAAAAGCAATAAGGAGGTCGGCAAGTTTATGAAAAAGTATGATATTTCAACACCTGTTGCGCTGAAGAAAGGCGTGTATAATCTGAACGGCGAGGCGAACTTTAATTATCAGCTCAACCGTGTCATTAATTGGGATGGGCTTGAATCAGAAACAGGCAGATGAACTCATGTGGCATATGAACGAGAAAATGCTGCTGACTGTTCCGAAGCCGCTGCTGCATATGGTCGGAAAAGCGTATCTGAACAGCTTTCGGAAAAAGGCGAAGCAGCATATGCTCCGACAGGAAAACGGAAGTCTGCATCCCTTTGATTGGGAAATCCAGTATAGGGATATAAACAAGAATGAGTTTATGATCAAAATAAAGAAATGCGGATTCATTACTTATGCGGATAAATTTGACGCAAGGGGCATCCTGCCGGGAATCTGTGCGGTGGACTATATCGTTGCTTATTATATGAAAAATGGATTTCACCGTACGAAAACGCTGGGCTACGGCGACGACTGCCGGTATGCGCTAAACGGAAGCTGTCCCCTGAAACCCGGAAATGGACAAAAATAGTGTAATGCAATGATAACAGGTCAGCAGATGCAGAACAGTGTGAAACGACAAAATTATTTGAAACGGTTTCCGAAAATCTATTGACTATTTCGGGCTTTTTTGTTTTATAATATTAAAGGTGAGTCCTACCTATAAGTGGAGGTCGTAAAAGCGTAAGAATCACCTCTGGTGATTCTTCATGGTGGCTATGCTTTTTAGCATAGCCATTTTTGGTATTGAGGAGGTATATGAAGCAGGAAAAATTAAATTTATATCGCATAGATATGAAATATATTAGAAATCTGCATAATGTTGATGATAGGGTTTCTTCAGTTTCGCCACAAATAGGAAAACAGCATCGCATATATGTAGGTACAGTTGTGGTGTGCAATGAACATAAATATCTTATTCCATTATCGCATCCGGTAGAAAAACATAAGAAAATGAGTCCTAGAGCCGATTTTGACAAAATAATTGATAAAAAGGGGAAATTGCTTGGTGTTTTAAATTATAATCTTATGATTCCAGTAGAGGATAAACAGTTAGTAAAAATAAATCTAAAAGAAAATAAAAGAGATACAATAGATGAAAAACACTATAAGCAGTTGTGCATTGATGAACTGAAATGGTGCAGAAAAAATGCAGAGATAATTATTAATAAAGCTAATTGTTTATATAAATTATGTGTGGGTCAATCAAATTATAAAGGAAAAATCAGATGTTTGGATTTTGAAAAGCTTGAAAAAGAATGCAGTCGCTATAATAATAAATAAAATTTACATAAGCCATTTGGAATAAAATCCAGATGGCTTTTTTGCTTGTTGGGGCATTACTATGTTTTAGCTTGTAGTAATAAAATTATTATGGTTTGATAACAACATAAACGCAGTAGGTATTTAAGTGATTTACTACATAAAAAATGTAATTGTAAGTATCATGTTATATTTGTACTTAAATTTAGATTAAGGTTTCGTGAATAAATAAAAAAGTTATTCCATATTTGAAAAAAGACATAGAATATTTGTAAATGCAAATTGTACAAGCAGTTTTCTTATGATAAAATAATCATAGAGTTGATTGCATATTTTACGGAGGATATGAGGTATGGCAATTAGTTATAATGGATTGTGGAAACAATTGATTGATCATGGAATGAAAAAGGGAGATTTGTGCGAGAGAACCGGACTAAGTTCCAGTACTATTGCAAAGATGACAAACTGCGAGTCAGTAAAATTATCCGTTTTGGAAAAAATCTGTAAAGAGTTGGATTGCAACTTTGGAGATTTGATTGACTATGTACCGGATGACAAAGAAAAGTAAATTACCTTATGGAGGAAAATATAAATGGCTACGAGAAGTGCAAAAATAGATCAGAAAGCAGACCTAATATGGGCAATAGCAGATAAGCTTACCGGTGTATATAAACCACATGAATATGGAGATGTTATATTACCGCTTACAGTAATCAGACGCTTTGACTGTATTCTTTCAGATACCAAGGATGCAGTTTTGATTCTTCAGTATTCCGCAGAAAAGATCGCAGCATTTTAATTGCTGTAAAATAGGCAGAAGGTAACAGATAAGCAGGGCGGGGAAGCTAAGTTCCCCGCCCTGTCTGCGGCATAAATACTTGTCAGGCGTCTTTGTGACAAAAGAGATTCCGCAACAGGTCTTGACGAAGCAGTCCCTTGGCGTTAGGATAACAGAGAAAGCAGGCGTAAATATGTTTGTGCTGAAGGAGGTTTTGTATGAAAAAATGGAGATATGCCGGTTTGCTCTTGCTGTGTGCGCTGTTCTTTTGCGTCCCTATGAGCGCTGGCGCGGCCAAGGCCGTCAAGGGAATCGATGTGTCCGAGTATAACGGAGTGGTGGACTGGGAGAAAGTAAAGGCCCAGGGTTATACATACGCAATGATAAAGATCGGGGACGGCCAGGAACCGGAAGTATTCATGGAAGATGTGGATGAACAGTTTGAGGCGAACTATCAGGGAGCTAAGGCTGCCGGACTGAAGGTGGGAGCCTATCATGTCTGCTGCTGCAGGACTGTGGCGGACGCCAGGAGAGAAGCGGCGTATTGTCTGAAAATCCTAAACGGCAGACAGCTGGACTACCCTGTGGCCTATGATATGGAAATGCCGGGTAATTTTGTCAATGGAAAGAAGAATACCACCGCTATGGCCAAGGCCTTTTGCAACAAAATAAAAAGCGCAGGGTATACGCCCATGATTTATTCTTCTTCTTACTATCTGAATACCTATTTTAATTGGAACAAGCTTTCCGGTATCCCGGTTTGGGTGGCAGATTACGGCGTGAATAAGCCGGGATTTTCAGGTGTTTGTTATATGTGGCAGTATGACAACGCCGGAACCGTATCCGGTATAAGCGGGGCTTGTGATTTGAACCGTTCCTATCTGGAAAAGCCTGAGAAGCTGACGCTGAAGAAAAAGAAGATAACCCTGAAGAAGGGAAAAACCTATCGGATCAGGGCTTCGATTACACCTGCCACGGTCTATACAAAGCTCAGATATCGGTCTGGCAAAAAGGCAGTGGCCTCTGTAAATTCCAAGGGAGTGGTAACAGCCAAAAAGAAAGGAAAGACGGTCATCACCGTGCGGACAGTCAATAATAAGAGAGCGAAACTTACCGTGAGAGTAAAATAAGGGCGCTGATCAGATAGCCAGACAAAAGGAGGACCGGTACATTCGTGTACCGGTCAAGTTATGAAAAAGAAAAAATATGTGATTAAAAAAGATTGCGGTTGCTATGATGTTAGTATAGCGAAGAGATATGAATGTTTTATGTTGGAGTCTTGAAGGATTTGTGAATAAAGAGTAAACATTATTCACAAATTAATCGGAGGTAATGTCTCCCTCTGCCATTTGCAGAGCTTCATCGATCGCTTTTAGCAGAAGCATAGAAGTATATTTGCTGTCTTCGGAATAGCTGATGTTTTCAGTGGACTGTTTTTCACAGACCTGTTCAGCCAGCTCTTCCAGGGCCGGCTCCACCAGCGGATACCGGGTGGGGACGGACTGACTTAAGTTTACAAGGCGGATGGACTGAATGCTTTGGGCATCCACCGTTACTTCCACGTCGATGGCATTTTCACCGAGGGTAATCGGGGTGGTGTAGACGCCTGCCGTGTACTTTAGGGTGCTTGTGGCATCTTGTGAGGCTGAACCCTTTTCGGCATCGCCTTTTGGCCGGAACATCAAAACCATCAGGATAATCAAAAGGATACCCAGAACAGCAAAGACTCCGGTGTAAATCAATTCTCTCATGCGAAACACCATGATTTTTGTTTTAGAACCCATCCATTGTCCTCCTTACCATCGGTTTACTACATTCTATTTTGTACCGGATGGTTCTATGCATGAAAATTGAGGCATATTTTTGAGAAAAGCTTTCAGACAGGTCTTTCAAGGAGGGTTTCCTCGTTGCGAAAAACCGGGAAAAGTGTTATGATAAAAAATAATGATACAGGGAGGGAGAAGGATGAGTGATTACATCATTACCACTGACAATACCGCAGATTTGCCAGATGATTATATAAAAGAACATGGTCTTGGAGTCATGTCGCTGACCTATACTATAGATGGGAAGACTTATAACAGGGAAAACGGACTTTCCTGCGAAGCGTTTTACGCAAAGATGAGAGCGGGTTCCATGCCTACCACTTCCCAAGTCAATCCCCAGGAGGCAAAGAAAGAATTTAAAAAATTTCTGGAAAAGGGAGGAAAAAACATCCTGCACATCGCTTTTTCCAGTGGCCTGAGCGGAAGCAGCAACAGTGCCAGGATCGCGGCGGAGGAGCTGATGGAGGAAAGGCCTGATTGCCATATACGTGTGATCGACTCTCTCTGCGCGTCCCTGGGGGAGGGACTTTTGGTTCACCATGCCCTGAAATTGCAAAAAGAGGGGATGGGATTTGAAGAGCTGGCAGAGTGGCTGGAAGCCCACAAGTTAAATCTGGTTCACAATTTTACTGTGGATGATCTGTTCCATTTATATCGGGGAGGCAGGGTCTCCAGAATGACGGCAGTTGTGGGAACGATGATTAATATCAAGCCGGTACTGCACGTGGACAATGAGGGACATCTGATTCCGGTGTCCAAAGCCAGAGGCAGAAAGAAGTCTCTGATTCAGTTGGTGGACAGTATGGAGCGTCAGATTGGAAGCTGGAGGGACAAGAATGACTGGATCTTTATCAGTCATGGTGACTGTATAGAGGATGCCCGTTTTGTGGCGGATCTGGTGAAACAGAGATTGGGATTTGAACACTTTTTAATCAATCATGTGGGACCCACTATAGGCGCCCATTCCGGCCCCGGGACCGTGGCGCTGTTTTACTTGGGAGATGTAAGGTAAGAAAACGGAGCCGGAAGCTAAAACTTCCGGCTCTGATACGTTTGAAATAAAAAAGGAAAGAGAACCAGAACCCACAATACCAGAAGAAAGTATTGAAGGACACAGGCAAAGATACCCTCTCCCAGTAAGAGTGAGAGCCCTTCTTTCAGGGCCAGGGCGCCCAAAAGACCGACGATGCATTTTAGAATCTGAAAGGGCAGGGAGCCTTTGGGAGAGAAATCCAGATAGGTTCGCTCCAGATACCAGCCCAGGGCAAACCCCAGTCCTGCCCCTGAGGCGCTGCAGCAGTCTTTGGCGTAGACGGCATCCAGCTTCCCCAGACGCATCAGAAGAAGGGTATAGCAGATCACGGCCCGGGACAGGATGCCAAGTGCCAGGCTAATCCGGAAGTTTTCTTTCTTTGATCCGTCGCGTCTATTGTAAAATCTGTGAATCAGCAGAGAGCAGATAAGTCCCACAGCGATGGCAGCCAGCACATCCTTTGGGGTGTGCACGCCGAGGTACATCCGGGAAAATCCCACAAGGCAAAAAAGCATGACACAGATCACCTTAAGCCACCGCTTTTTTGCATGAAGACCCAGGACAGAAAACAGAGAGGTGGCTGACTGGGTATGCCCGCTGGGAAAGGAATAACCGGTGGCGGCTGGCAGTGCGGAAGCTACCGGATGAAAATCCGGGTCCAGGATCCAGGGCCGGTCGATACGAAAGGTGATCTTTAAGCTTTGCAGCAGCAGACCTGCGCAGAAGAAGGAAAGGCCGATTTGATAGGCCAAATCTTTATGGACACACCAGAACAGGACGCAGATGACAATCAGGATAGGCAACTCCTGCCCCAGGTAGGTGCACCACTGAAAAAATGAATCTAAATAGGGAAGTCGAATGCCTTCCAGAAATCGTAAAAAATCCATAGAAACCTCCTGACAGAAAAGCGATATCGTAAAGTATAACATATTTTCCAATGTTTTGGGAAAGCTAAATGAAAAAGATGGAAGGAGGGTATTTATGGATCCCAACATATCCTCAGATTTGAAGGAAAATATGCAGTATTTTCACAAAGCCCTGGATGTGAAGAAAAATTTTGATATCATCTACCGCATGACTCTGGTGGCTGACCGGCAG
>ENA-OPAH01001719-OPAH01001719.1-human-gut-metagenome-genome-assembly--contig:-NODE-1719-length-13584-cov-3.446670_pt1 | contig 13584 bp, 11 predicted proteins | sample MGYA00241050_ERZ501416 | MGnify/ENA primary metagenome ERZ501416 (study PRJEB25962, sample SAMEA2042632) | human gut metagenome | biome: human gut; feature: human-associated habitat; material: faeces... | reverse complement strand
CGCTGCCATATCCGGGTCCGGCAGGGCCGCTATGTCCACAATAATTTCGTTATTCTGGTCCGCATTGTTAATATCGGCAATAAAGTCTTTTAAAGTGCGGCGCTGCGGCTTTTTGGCAGCCGGTATGCCTTCTTCCTGCTGGCGTTTCATCAGTTCCTGCATCCACGCCAGGCTGCTGCCCCCACGCACATTCAGCGCCATTTTGCCCGGGCGCTGCTGTTTGGGCACGGTAAATTTAACCGTTCTTGTAAATTTTTCCGCACGGTAAGGCTGCAATTCCACATCAATGGCCAGTTCTTCACCTGCGCGCACGTTAAGCTTCTGCGGCCGCGCGGAAATTATTTCCGCAACTTCCGGCTCGGTACCGAGCACCACATTTGCCTCTATGTTGTAAACATCAATTTTTTCAAACTTATTCTGCGCCAAAAGCGTTGCCGCCTGCACCAGTTCCTGGCTTATCATTTTTAAAATGCCGGCATCCGCATAATACATGTTTTCGCGCTGAATTTTAATTTGTTCACCGCCGGCGCTGCGCCCGTCAATACGGAAATTAAAACGTGCCGTGCCGCCGCCTTCCCTGTCTGCAACGCGCGTAACGGTGTTGTAGGTTACGGCGTCAACCATCGAAGGCAAAAGCGCGTCGTCGTCAATAAGCTCCGTGCGCGCACTGCCGTTAACGCCGCGCGAAGAATCGGTAACGGAAACATACATGGGTATTACCTTCGGCGGAACGCCTATTTGGGCCGCAATACCCGCGCTGCGGTCCTGCGTTACGGTGCCTACGGTTGCCCCAAGGTTGCCGACTTTATAAGCGCTTTGCAGATTAGGCAGCGAAGCCAGAATCCAGGCCCGCTCCAGAAAATAATTGCTGTCGCCGCGCTGCATAAAGGGATGCCCGAAAGCAAGCAGGCTGCCGTCATCGCCAACCCAGGTTACAGTGCCCAGTGCGCCAAGGCGGATATCGCCGCGGATTAAGGAAACGCCGATAGCGCTGCCCGGTTCGATGGGCTTATCGGAATTAAAACCGCCGCTGCCGCCCGCTCCGGTAGCCTCCAGCCCCAAAGGCGCAAGTTTGCTGTTTAAATAATCAAGCCCTTTGGGCGTAAAACCGCCCGCCATCAGCATTGTGCTTTTGGGTACAAGTTCGGAAGGGCGCGGGCTTGTTTCGTTCAGTAAATCAAGCATCCGCCCGATGGGCGTTAAAAAGCAGTAATGAGGGTCGTTAAACTCTTTGCCGAAAGCAACGGCGCCGACAAGCCTGCCGTTAATATACACCGGGCTGCCGCTCATGCCCTGCGCAACGCCGCCGCTTTTTTCGATAACGTCGCCGCTTGTGCGCACAAGTATGCTGTACCCTCCGGCTTCGCTGCCGGTAACGCCGATAACTTCAACATTAAAGTTTTCGATATTGTCGCCGTTAATAACCGTCTTGCCAATGCCCTGCATGCCCGGGCGGATATCTTCCACCGGCATCAGCGGCACATTGGCAGCGCATAATAAAGGCAAACTGAATATAAGCAAAATACTAAAAATAAAAAGCAATAATTTTTTTGTATTCATAAAGTCCCCACATCGCAAATAATGCAAAACCGGCCTGGGCATAAGCCGCACGCCGGTTTAATTCCGTTTAAGCAAAACAGCCGCACGCAGCCTTGGCATGCATGGCTATATTATACTATTTTAAAAATTTTCTGGCAAGCGTCAGCCTTTGGTAGGGAACACGCCCAAGCCTACGCTGACAGGCCTTTCCCTTCCGTCTGAAGGCGTATTTAAAATTTTTCCGTCCAGCACCATTTCGCTGCTGCCGCCGCCGTCAAAATTAACGGCCTGCCATGCGCCGAGTTTTACAAGGTATGAAGCAAGCTCCTGCAAAGTCATACCGGCAGAACTGCTGCTGCGGCCGTCCACAACAAGCAAAATAACTGTGCCGTCTTTTTTTACGCCTGCCGCAGTACGGGGCGCACGCCCGCGGGCAATATCGTAAGCAATGTTTTCTTCGGCGCTGCGCACGTCAGCTTTGCCATCCGCTACCAGCGAAGGCCCTGCTCCCACAACAAGTTCCGCTTCATCCGCAGTTTCATTGCCAAGCGTTTCACGCAGGCGCACGCGGTCGCCAACCTGTACGCGCTCCAGCACTTTTGCGGCCATGCCGTGCCCCGAAAGCACAACACTGTCTTTATCAAGCTTCATGTTGCCTGCGCCGCTTACTTCCGTAACGCGCCCGTTAGCGGCAATGCGTATTTCATAACCGTACTGGTTTGTTTTTGTGCCCGGCCCGTAATAATGCGTGTAAAGCACCACATCATCGGCAATGCGGGCACGGTTAATGCCCTTCACATCCAAAAACGTGCCCAGTTTGGGGAAGAAAGCGCGCCCTTCATAAGCCAGGTCCTGCATTACCATCGGCTTGCCGCCGGCAACAACCAGTGCACTGCGCGGCTGGCTTTCCATGCCGAGCCATTCTCCGTCTAGTTTTAAATTGCCGATAATCCAGCCGTCCGAATCAAAATACGAAGCATTAACTGCCGCACGCGCACCGACGGCTTTGGCTGCCTTCAGCAAGGTTCCACGCCCGTTTTTGTTAACCGCGCCGCTGAACGGTTTTAAAATATAGCGGTTTTTCGGGGCGATTTCCAAAATATTTACTTCCACCGGCAAACCGTTCATATCCTCGCGGCGGTAAATATGCGTCAACCCTTTGCCCATATCGCTGCTGGTAGATTCCACGCGGATGCGGAAAATATCAAGCACCAGACGGTTGGGCTGCTTCAGCACAAACACCTTGTGCTGCGCTTCGCTGTTTAAATCAACAATCAGGCGTGTTTTATCGCCCTTTTCCTGCAAGCGGGCTTTTTTTATAATCGGGTCTTTAACCTTGGAAACAATATCGTCGTCTACTTTTGCGTCAAATTCCAGTACAAGCTGTTTTTTGGTGTTCTTAACTTCTTCATATTCAACTTTGCCGTCCAAATCCACAACAAAACGTATTTTGCTGGGGCTGCTGCTGAAGCGAAAATTTTCAACCTCCGCCGCCATTGCGGAAAGCGGCACCATAACAACAAGCAGCGCCGCGGCAAGCAGCCTGCCGAATGTTTTTAACATAACTTACCTCCGTGAAAAAACAATACACAGCCCGTAAGCTGTGTATTATAAAACCTAACTAATCAGTCGTTGCCGACAACAGAACCCGGACGCAGATTGTTCAGCTCGCTGAGCGCTTTGCCGGTGCCCAAAGCCACGCAGTCCAGCGGGTTTTCCGCAACCGTTGTTTTAATGCCGGTTTCTTCAGTCAGCAGCTGTGCCAGTCCGTCAACCAGCGCGCCGCCGCCGGTAAGCACCATGCCCTTATCGACAATATCTGCCGAAAGCTCCGGCGGGCATTTTTCCAGCACGCCGCGGATGGTGCCAATAATGGAATAAACAGGTTCGCGCAGCGCTGCGCGTGCATCTGCCGAGGTTACCTTAATGGTGGTAGGCCTGCCTGCGATAAGGTCACGCCCCTGCACTTCCATATCCGTGCATTTGCCGTTGGAAAGCACGGTAGCCACGTTCATTTTTATTTTTTCTGCCGTCGGTTCTCCAATCAGCACGTTGTAAACTTTTTTTACATAGCGCACAATCGCTTCGTCAAAAGCATCGCCGCCAACGCGGATGGAAGAATCAACAACCACGCCGCCGAGGCTTAAAATGGCAATATCCGTTGTGCCGCCGCCGATATCAATTACCATGCTGCCGCTCGGCACGCTGATGTCAAGCCCTGCACCAAGCGCCGCTGCAAGCGGTTCTTCTATTAAATAAGTTTTGGAAGCGCCTGCCTGCATGGCAGCTTCCAGCACGGCACGTTTTTCTACCGAAGTAATGCCTGTCGGAATGCACACCATAATGCGCGGCTTGCTGAAAAAGCTCTTGCCGGCCACACGCTCCACCACAAATTCCAGCATTTTCTGCGTTACGGTATAATTGGCAATTACGCCCTCTTTAAGCGGACGGATAACAGAAATGCTTTCCGGAACTTTGCCAATCATATCGCGGGCTTCGTTGCCCACAGCCAGAATTTTATTTTTGCTTCTGTTAATTGCCACAACGGAAGGCTCGTTAAACACGATGCCCTTGCCCTTGATGTACACCAGAAGATTGGCTGTACCAAGGTCAATGCCTATATCTACACTGTTAAAAAACATACTTTCACCTACTTTTAATCTTTCGTGCCAACGCGCTTAATATCCGCGCCGAGCCTGGTCAGTTTAGCTGCAATTTCTTCGTAGCCGCGGTCGATATGGTAAATATCGCAGATTTCCGTTGCCCCTTCGGCTACAAGCCCTGCAAGTATCATTGCTGCACCGGCACGCAGGTCGGTTGCCCTTACGGTGCAGCCTGTTAAATGGGCCGGGCCGGTAATAACGGCACTGCGCCCTTCTGTGGTAATATTTGCCCCCATGCGGTTTAATTCAACCACATGCATAAAACGGTTTTCAAAAACAGTTTCGGTAATTTTGCTGCGCCCTTCCGCAACGGAAAGCATGGCCATCATCTGTGCCTGCATATCCGTAGGGAACCCGGGGTACGGCAGGGTTTTAATATCAACGGCCTTCAGCTTGCCGCTGCCGACAACGTGAATACGGTCGATATCTTCTTCTACCAGCGCTCCGGCCTCACGCAGTTGGGCAATCAGCGGCTTCTGGTGTTCCGGCAGTACGTTTTCAATAATTACGTCGCCGCCGGTCATTGCCGCCGCAATCATGTAAGTGCCTGCCTCAATGCGGTCCGGAATAACAGAATGCTGCACGCCGTGCAGTTCGGATACGCCTTCAATGGTAATAACATTGGTACCGGCGCCGCGCACACGCGCACCCATCTGGTTAAGATAGTTGGCAAGATCCACAATTTCCGGTTCTTCGGCCGGGTTTTCCAAAACCGTGGTACCGTTTGCCATTGCTGCCGCCATCATAATATTTTCGGTTGCGCCCACACTCGGAAAATCGAGGTAAATATTGGCGCCGGTCATGCCGTCAGGCGCAGAAGCTTCAATATAGCCATGCCCCTGTTCAATTTTAACACCCAGTGCTTCAAAGCCTTTTAAGTGCAAATCAATCGGCCTTGTACCAATAGCGCAGCCACCCGGCTGGGAAATGCGGGCATAACCCTTGCGTGCCAAGAGCGGCCCCATAACAAGGAACGAAGCGCGCATGGAACGTACAAGCTCATAAGGCGCTTCGCAGGAGGTAATTTCCCTGCTGTCAATTTTCAGCGTATGCGGCTCGGAAGCGTCAACCTTGATGCCAAGGCATTCCAAAACCGCGCAAATTGTGCGCACATCCTCCAGCGCAGGAATTTCATCCAGCCTGCTCGGCGAAGTACCAAGAATAGAAGCGGCAATAATAGGCAGCACGGCATTTTTGGCGCCGCTTGTTTTTACTGTGCCTACAAGGCGGTTGCCGCCTTTAACTATCAATCTTTCCAACTGCAAACTCTCCTGTTCTTAAAATCCATTCTATCAAAAGGGCATACTTTTCAAAATAAATATTTTCTGTAGTAGTTTATCACTTTTTTTACAGCTTGGCAATCTCTGCCGGATAAAAAAACGCCTGCCGTTTTTCTTAACGGCAAGCGCTTTTCAAAACAAATTTTCAGGCAATCAGATACCGCGGTCCTGCATTTTCAAACGGTCTGCCAAAATATTGTAATGGGTTTCCATTTCCATAATTTCTTTTTTAATACCGGCGATTACATCCGGGTCTTCTTCAACTTTCAGGCGTTCGCGCAGTTCTTTTATGCCCTGCTTCAACTGAAACATTTTATTTCCGGATACAGCATTAATTACATCAGCCACAGTAATCAACTCCCATCATTCTTTGTATTTTTATTATACCAAAATATGGGGCTGTAAGCAAAGTTTTATTCAAACGTTTTTTATAAAAATTAAATATAATTTCACAAATTCCCATAAGAAGGATTTATGCGGCCCAAATATTTAAGATTTTTATTTGTACTTAAAATTTGTTTTTGCCGCGCAGCAAATTTTAAATCTTGCTGCTTACGACGCGGTATTTTATACAGCTGCTATAAGCTTCTTTATTTATACAAAAAGCGGATGGCACAAGCCATCCGCTTTTAAAGCTTTCCTTATTAAACTTTGTAAAGTTAAGATTAGAAGGAGAAGTAGAGTTCGGAGAAGATGGTTTCAGCATCTTTGCCGTTTTCTTTGCCTTCAAAGTCATAGTAGTTAACTACTGCAACAACGTTTTTAGCAGGAGCCCAACTTGCACCAACATTCCAGCCTTTGTAGCCCTGATCAAAAATATCAGAATCAGCATAGAAGCCATCAGTGGTCGGGGTGATGTAAGCGTTAGCGGACTGGTCGAAGTAACCTACATGCAGGCCATAGGAACCCGGTTCGTCAGCAGAAGCGCCTTTCCAGGCGAGGTCTGCCCACCAGCCGTCTTTATCAGTATCTTTGTAATCGTCATCACCGCGCATATATTCAGCAGCAAGAGTGAAGTCCGGAGCGAAGTTGTAGTTTACGCCAACATTCCAAATATCTTTGCTTTCATCTTCAGTTGCGCCTTCAGCTTTAGAAGCATCAGTTTTGAAATAAGCAGCATAAGCATCTACTGCACCCATGTCAGCAGTTACGCCTGCAACATAGAGACGGTCTTCAGAATCAAACAGATATTTAACATTATCGCTGGATGCGCCTTTAGCAGCCATACCGAATACTTTTACGTTATCGCCGTAAGCAACTTTAACGCCATCAATGTTGGTATCAAGTACGTTACCGGTGAAGGTTACTTCGTTCCAGCGGCCTGCGGTTACATCCAAACCACCAACACGACCGTCGAGATAAGCACGGGTTAATTCAACTTTATCTTCGCCATCAGCGTCATCAATTTCCTGAGTGTTCTGGAACATGCCGGTGTAGGTCCAGTCTTCGTTAATCTGGCCGTTTACCCACAGACGGGTACGCAGAGCGCCTGCATCGCCGTCAACGTCACCGCTAACATCTTTGTAGGATGCACGGAACTGACCGGTGATTTTTACGTTGTCGGATTTTTTCTCGAGGTTAGCAACGCGAACGCCAAGGCTGTCCAGTTCGTCAGCAAATTCAGCAGCTAATTTATCAACATTAGCGCCTTTTGCCATTGCTTTTGCTACAATCTGAGCCATTTCATAGCGGGTCATCAGTTTATCTCCGCCGTAGGTGCCGTCGGGATAACCGTCTACAACGCCTTCTGCTGCCAGTTTGTTAACAGCATCATAAGCCCAGTGGCCGGCCGGTACATCGCTGAACGGGTTAGCTGCATATGCGGATGCAGTTACGCCGAGAGCCATTGCCATTGCTAATACTAAGGATTTTTTCATTTTGTTTTCCTCCTTTTAGAAAAACACTTTATATTTTATAAAGCGCGGAGGTACAAATTACCGGCTTTTGCCAAAACTTACGGTGCGAGTCTCCTGGTTTCCTCTACCTGTTTTGCCGCCTGCCTTTAACCTGTGCCTTTTGCGCAATATAACTAAGCCAAGGCTTTGCCCCTGAGGAATTGGCAAAGCCTTAAAAAAGAAGGCGTACTTGCAATACGGAACAGTGAAAAACTCCGGCTAAAACTGCCAAAAGGGATGGAGAAAAATCTCATGTTCCCAACCTTCTTTTCCCGGGCAAAGTAACAACCGGCCTGACCGGCCAGTCTTTCTTCACAGTTTTATTATATAAACGGGCAGTTTAATCTGCAATTTCAATAATTAATGCCAGTTATTAGCGGTGCTTATTAATTACCGGCGTTTTTCTGCGGGCGAAAGGCTTCCAGAATTACGTTTGCAAAGTCTTTAATGTAATTATTGGCGTTGGCTTTTTTCCAAAAGAGGTAGTATTTTATCTGCGCCTGCTTGCCGCCCTGGTACAGCGCCAAAATGCGGATGCCCTCGCTGGGTTTGGTATCGGGTGCGGCGCTGCCGCCAAACAAAAAGCCGTTGCCCGCCGCTGCCATAATGCGCGCTTCTTCTACGCTGCGCGCAAAAACAAAACTGCCTTCAAAGCCCAGCACCTGCGTATAAAAATCCTTTTCCGTTTCACGCTGTTTTTCATCTGCTACCAGAATGCAGGGAATCTGCTCCAAATCTTTCAGCTCGGCGCAGCCGCCTTCAAAGCCGCCGTAAACGGAAGATACTTCAATAAAGCACGGCAGCGATACTACCGGCAGCATTTCGTATTCTTCCGATACCACATGCCTTTGCAGGTTAAAGGCTATATCCGTTTTGCCGTCGCGCAGAAGCGCGGCAATTTCGTCATGCGTACCGCCGCTTACATTCAGGCGCACGCCTGCATTTTGCTGTTTAAACATGCTTACCGCCTTATACAAACGGTCATCGGCAAAGCTGTTAAGGTAACACACTTTCAGGCTGCCTTCCTGCCCGGCAGCAGCGGCAATAGTGCCGTTTTTAAGTTTTTCCGTTTCGCCAAGCAGTTTTTTGCCGTGGCTGTACAGGTATTTTCCGGGTTCAGTCAGCGTAAAGCGGCGCGTGCTGCGCACCAAAAGCTGTACCCCCAGTTCTTTTTCCAGCGACAATATCTGCTGGGATATTGCCGACTGCGATATAAAACATTCTTCGGCCGCTTCTGTAAAGCTGCCGGTGTCCACTACGGTTACAAAATATTTAATCTGCCTCAGCAGCATAAGCCGCCCCTCCTCTCTCAGGAACTGTATTTTTATTGTAAAGTTTTGACTTTACTTTCAGTCAAGCCGTTACGCAAATTTTTCAAAAACTTTTCTTATTTTTGCTACAAAGCCATGCCTTACCGCATAAAAGCATGTTTTTTAGTTATTTACTATCATATATAACAGAGTAAACTTAAAACAAATTGTATTTTTAATGCTATTTATAAGAAATTTTTATGAACATTTTTCAACAGCCCTTGACTTAGAGCCGTCTTCAACTTTTATAATAAAGGCGTAAAAACAAATCCTGCCCAGGGCAGGCTAAAAAGGCAAGGATTATTATGAAAAAAACAGCCAGAATTTTGCTTGCGCTTTGCGCTTGCATGCTTATAGGAGGTAATGCCGCTATGGCACAGGACAGAATGGAAGAAAGCTCCGCCACCGTTAAAGCCCTTTACGGTGCGGAAAATCCGTGCAGCATTAAAGGTGCGCCGGAACTTGGCGAGATTATGCAGAAATTTATTTACAGCGATGTGAATAATCAGGTAAAAATGCCTTTGGCGCAAAAAGAGCTGCTGACGCTGGTGGTTTTAACTGCCAACAACACTCCGGAAGATATCGGTATTCACGTTAAAGGCGCGTTAAATGCCGGGGCAACGCCCGAAGAAATACGCGAAACCCTTTACCAGTGCACGCCTTATGTTGGTTTTGCACGCAGCAAGGCCGCGCTGATTGAAATGCAGATTGCTTTTGAAGAAGCAGGCGTAAAACTGCCGCTGGAAAACCAGGGCACAACTACCGACGCCGACCGCATTGCCAAAGGCGAACAAACGCAGGTTGACATTTTCGGCGACCGTATGCGCGGTTTTGCAAATTCCGGCAAAGGCGACCAGGCGCACATTAACAACTGGCTCAGCGGCAACTGCTTTGGCGATTATTACACCCGCAAAATGCTTGATTTAAAACAGCTCGAGCTGATTACCTTTACCGCAATTATCACGCTCGGCTGCTGCGACCCGCAGGCCAAAGCACATGTTAACGGCAACCTTGGCGTAGGTAACACCCGTCAGGATTTAATTGACGCCGTTACCGTAGCGCTGCCCTACATCGGCTATCCGCGCACGCTCAACGCCATCAGCGCCATTAACGCCGTTGTACCGGCAGAATAAAAAAGTTTCCCCGTTCCGCAAATAAAAAAAATCCGCCCGGAGGCGGAAATTTACGAAAGAGGAGCAAAGCATATGAAAACTAAAAAACTTTTATTAGCATTATGCACATTTATGATTATGGGAGGTAATGCAGTTATGGCACAGGAACAAACAATACCTGAAGAATTTGCAAAAGAAAACATTTTTGGGCTCGGCGAAAAGAACGTGGCTTACCAGCAGTATTTTATCGGCCAGAGCTATTTAAACCCGCTGACCAAAGAACGTGTAGGCACAGCCAACGTAACCTTTGAACCAGGCTGCCGCAACAACTGGCATATTCATCACAAAGGCGGGCAGATTTTACTGGTAACCGCAGGACGCGGCTACTACCAGGAATGGGGCAAACCAGCGCAGGAACTTAAACCCGGCGACGTTGTAAACATTGCGCCCGAAGTTAAACACTGGCACGGCGCCGCACCGGACAGCTGGTTTGCGCACATTGCCATTGAAGTACCGGCTGAAGGCAGCAGCAACGAATGGCTGGAGCCCGTTACCGACGAAGAATACAGCAAATTAAAATAAACCGCAGTAAACAAGTACGAATAAAGAATCCGCTTACACAAGTATAACCCCCTCCGCTGTTAAAACGGAAGGGGTTATTATTATGCCTGCGAAAGCAAATAAAAAAAGCACTGCAATACTGATTACAGTGCTTTGGCTATAAAATAAAAATGGTGATCCACCCGCGACTCGAACGCGGGACACCCTGATTAAAAGTCAGGTGCTCTACCGACTGAGCTAGTGGATCACGTTATTTGGCTGGGGCGGCTGGACTCGAACCAACGCATGCGGGAGTCAAAGTCCCGTGCCTTACCGACTTGGCTACGCCCCAAAAATATGGGGTGACTGGAGGGATTCGAACCCTCGCGTAACGGAGCCACAATCCGCCGTGTTAACCGCTTCACCACAGCCACCATTTTACCAAGATACGCTTGGCGACGAATGTAATTCTATCATAGCAGACAGGTTCTGTCAATATTTTTTGTAAAAATTTTTAATATAAAATGTCATTAATTTTACAAAACCGCTTTTTGCGGCTATTCACGTTCAAACCACGCTTTAGCCCACGCCAGCGCCGTAGGCGTTTGCGCTAGGCCCCCGCCCGCAGTTTCGCGCAGCGCGCAGGGCATGGAATCGCCCACCCACTTCATGGCATCAATGGCTTCATCCGCCGGTATAAAGCTGCCAATGCCTGCCAGCGCCATTTCTGCCGCCAAAAGCGCCTGCACTGCCGCACCGCCGTTGCGTTTTATGCAGGGCACTTCCACAAGCCCTGCCACAGGGTCGCACACCAGCCCCAGCATGTTTTTAAAAACAATGCTTACGGCAGTACCTGCCTGCGCAGGAGTGCCGCCCAAAGCGTCAACAGCAGCGCCTGCCGCCATAGCCGCCGCACTGCCGCATTCTGCCTGGCAACCGCCAACCGCACCCGCAAGCGAGGCACGGGCTGCAATTACAAGCCCGATTTGCCCTGCCACAACAAGCGCGCGTGCCAGCTGTTCTTCCGTTAAATTACAGTGCTTTTTTAAAGCCAGCAGCACGCCGGGAAGCACGCCTGCCGCACCTGCCGTGGGAGCCGCCACAATTCTGCCCATGGCAGCATTGCATTCGCTTACGGCAAGGGCATAAGTTACGGCGTCCGTTGCAAGAGCGCCCAAAAGTTTATTAAAACCGGGCTGCGCTGCCGCGTTTTGCAGTTTAAGCGCACTGCCGCCGGTTAGGCCGCTGTGCGAGCGCACGCCCGTCAGCCCATAGGCTGCGGCTTCTTCCATTACTTTCAGCATCTGCGCCATTTTGGCAAGCAGTTCTTCCTCCGTAATTTCCAGTTCAGCAGCGCTCTGCGGCAGCAAATAAGCGTTCAGGCTCAGTTTTGCCGCTTCTGCTTCTTCTATTAATGCGTTTAATGAAATTTTGTCGTTTGCCATCTTTCACCTCAAAGCACGCTGTCTACAAAGCGCACCGTGTCAATAGGCGGCAGCGCCGCCAGTAGCTGCACTATTGCAGGCTGCACTTTCTGGTCGCACTCAAGCACCATGGTTGCCAGCCCGCCTTTATTTTTGCGGAACACGCGCATGGTTGCGATATTTACGGACGCACTTGCCAGCGTGCTGCTTACAAGGGCAATTACGCCGGGCTTGTCGGTATGCGATACCAACAGCGCAGGCAGCTTGCCGTCCAGCTCAACCTCCGCGCCGTCAATGGCAGATACCTTAACCTGCCCGCCGCCGATGGAGGAACCGATAACCTCGCAGCTTTTGCCGTCTTTTGCAGTCAGCGTAAAGCGCGCTGTATTGGGGTGGGTTAAATCACCAAGGTTTACTTTGGCAAAATTATATTCCAGCCCTGCTTCCGCGGCATATTTACGCGCCTGCGGAATACGCGCGTCATCCGGCAGCCAGCCCATAAGCCCGGCCAAAAGCGCCACGTCCGTGCCATGCCCGCGGTAGGTATGCGCAAAGCTGCCGTGCAAATCAATCTGTGCTTTAACAGGCGGCGCGCCCAGAATACCGGCAGCCAGAAGCCCCAGCCTTACCGCGCCCGCCGTATGCGAACTTGAAGGGCCAATCATTACAGGCCCGATAATATCTATAATATTCATACTGCTCCTTTATTCTTCACTTGCCAGTGAGCGGTGCCCCAACGCCACGCACAATTCGTCAAGGTTCAGCACGCCCACCGCCATATATATGGCAACGCACAAATGCTCGCCGCTGCGGGCAATGCCGATTTTGCCGCCCACGTTAAAGCCTGCCGCCTTCGTCACAAGCTGCTCCAAAGCAGCGTGGGCAGCGCCTGCAACCGCGCCCGCGCCAACATGGGTTTCCGTAACAATGCCCTGACGCTGCGCTGCAACAACGGCACGCTCCACAATTTTAACAACGCTCGGCATAAACTCGCCGCCAAAATCTACAGCCGTGCTGCCGATGCCCTTTGCCGCCAGCTGCTCTTTAATGCGCTGCTCCTCCGCACGGTTTTCGGTAACGGCAATGCGCAGCGCCGCACGCCCTATTTCAATGCTCGTCAGTTTCTGTTCTGCCATGGTCAGTCTTCCTCCACCATTTCCGGTTTTTTAATAGGTGTTTTGTCAAACACGGCTACAATGAGGAACACGATAATGCACAGCAGCCATTCAAAATAAATTACATGCTGCAAAACATGCAGTGCCGGTACAAACTCCCATACCACAAGGCCCAAAAGCCCGGCAAGCGTAGTCCAGAACGCGCTGCTGCGGCGGCACAAACCGGGCGCAAACACCGTAAACAAAAATACGCAGGTCAGCGCCGTTGTCATCGAAAGCCCTGCCACCATGGTTTTTAAAATACCGGCAGCGTTAAAAGCAAACCATAAGGTTATAATGCCAACCGCCAAAATAGTCAGGCGGTTAATTTTAACAAAACGGTCGTCCGTAACGGACGGATTAATAAAACGTTTGTAAATATCCTGGCTGAACAGCGTACCTGCGCCCAGAAGAATTGTGCAGGCGGTAGATACGTCCGCTGCCCACAGCGCCGCAAGCGTAGTGCCCGAGGCAATGGGGTCAAGCGCCATAACAACTTTAGGCAAAGCCAGCGTTGCCGAAATTTCCGGGAACTGCACCTTGCCGATAATGCCCAGAAGCGCGCACAAAAAGCCTACCGGGAAAATTAAAAGCCCGCCAAGAATAAAGCCGTTGCGCGCGGTTTTGGCGTCACGCGCACCGCAGGCAATCTGCACAGGGCCCTGCG
>ENA-OPAH01001714-OPAH01001714.1-human-gut-metagenome-genome-assembly--contig:-NODE-1714-length-13612-cov-3.150107_pt1 | contig 13612 bp, 12 predicted proteins | sample MGYA00241050_ERZ501416 | MGnify/ENA primary metagenome ERZ501416 (study PRJEB25962, sample SAMEA2042632) | human gut metagenome | biome: human gut; feature: human-associated habitat; material: faeces... | reverse complement strand
CTCTTTCATTCCAGTCTTCAATCAGTCCGTTCTGGTATCTGGCAGCTAATGGAAGATACTGTTCCACATCCTCTGCGTAAAGCCCTGGAATGGGAACGGCGCTGTCTTTTTCCAGATAGCCAGGCTTATAAACAAAGAACACGGTTGGAAGCTTATACAGATTTTGTATATCATTATCTGTCATGTCCCGGATATGGTTCTTGTATCTTCTGGATGAACTGGATAAATAAGAAACCGTAGCCCCATCACTGTCAAATACCAGGTGTCCCCCGGACGATACATGACCTAATCCGAATATCTTGAATCTCTCCGTGCCATCATCAAAACCACTGCTATCTGTATTTACATTTGTGTAAAGATGTAAACCGTTTTTTACTGTGAGCGCTCCTCCGGTTGAACTGATTTTACATGTTCCGAATTTTAAATATCCATCCGAGTGTATAGTCATCGCATCTATCCCGGCAAAACGTGACTGAATTTTATCGGATGATATTGTCCACCCTCCCAGCGTACCTTTGGTGCTTTTTATACTTCCATCGGTTAAAATGCAAAAATAGCTATTAGCAGTTACCACACCGTTTAAATTGATCTTACTCGCGTTAATGGAAATACTTTCTGCAGACTGGTTGATCTGGGAGATCAGACTAGCCTTGTCTGCCTTTTTGCTCCAGGATGTGGAACTGGTTACGGTGCTGACGATTGCGGAATCTGTGATCTTCAGTGCGGCCTGGGACTTCCAGGTCTCTAGATTTGATATCTTTGTACTGGCGTCGCTCAGCCCCTCCTTAGTTGCATAAGTCTTTGAAACAGATGCTGTGATGGAATCCGCATTCTGCTTAATGGCTGATTCCATAGCGGTTACAGTCGGATACGATTTCAGAAGTTCTTCTGTATTTGCATTCGCAGCTTTTACTGCTGCACTTTGCGCAGCATCCGCATATCCCTTTGCTGATTTATCCGCTGATCGTAAGGCACTGTCCGCATAGTTTTTAGCCTTCTGGTCTGCGCCGGATAGACCAGCTGAGAGATTTGCTCCTGTCGCATAGGTCTTGGAAACGCTAAGTGTTATACTGTCGGCCATTTGCTTGATTGCAGAGTTCATAGCTACTGTGGTGGAGTAATTCTTCAGCTTATTATCGGTATCAGTCTTTGCATTGGATTCCGCTGCATTTGCCTTGGACGTTGCGTCTTGCTGTGCCTGGCTTATTGCGGTACTTTGTGCAGTGTCTGCATATTTCTTTGCATTGGTGTCAGCTTCTGCCAGTGAAGATTTAACGTTTTGCGTTGTCGCATAAGTCTGTGAGACAGTACTGGACAGCCCATCCACACTTGCTTTAATGGCTGCATTCATTGCAGTAGTCGTGGAATAGTCATTGTTTATCTTAGTGCTAAGACTGGTCAGGTTTACTGAAAGTCCATCCAAGCCTGCTTTGTAATCTGCTACTTTTGCATCCAGGGAGCTATACTGACCGGTTACGGTATCATATTTACTGCTGATATCGGAAAACTGCAGCTGAAGGCTGTTTATATCCAGTATGGCTGATGCAAGTTTACTGTACATGGTTGCCTTGCTGTTCTGCAGCTCAATCAATTCTGACTCGCTGATCAGAGCAGAAATCTTTCCTCTGACTACTTGGACAGCTGTTTCGTTAGACTGGAAATGCTTCAGTAAATAATCCTGCGAGTATATATTGACTGGTTGTTCGAATATCATCGGGTTTTTCCTCCTTTCCGGATAAAAATCCATAATAAAAGGCACCTTGGGAGGTGCCCTTTAGCATGAATTCTTCTTTTCTGCATACAAAATAGTGATAAGCAAGAATCCTTAATAAAATATATTGGAACAGGTCCAAATTCAGGCAAAAACGAGAGCTTACCAACATATGATTTTTCAAATGAAGATACTGGATTGTATCTAGCAGTAGCTTCAAATGGTAATGCGATCGATGCGACAAATTATGGTGGGTTATTAGGCGTTGTTATGCACGCAAAAAAATATAGTTCAATCTCACTTATGACTTCTATCCGTATGGATGGCAACAATCATGAATTAAAATTTTCTGTGAATGGTAATATTTTATCATCCCCTTCATTATCCTGGTATGCAGAGATTAGAGTTTATAAAATTAATATAAACATTTAAACTTGTTTTTCTTTGAAATGAGACTTGGAAGCCAATATCATAATACAATGGATTCCACTTTGTTCCATGATGCTGTATTAATTCTAAAGTACAGTTTTCCGCTTAAAGATATATAAAGTTGCGCCTTAGCATTATTGTCATACCTTATAACAATAACAAACCCTGTATATTCTTCTGGAATATTAGGTGTACCAGGAACACATACATAAATTTTGGTGTTCGAAGATCCAATTTCATATAATTGGTTTAAATCTGTATCAGAAAATGTAACTTTCATAATTCCGGACTCACTATTTTATATGCCGTCTTCCTTTTCGCTATAAATGTCTATCCAATCCTCAACAGGCCGTGTTTACCCAAGCCACCTTTTCAGCCGGCTGTTTTCTTCGCCTATTGCAAGTTACTTTATGCCATTAATCGCATAAATGAAGCTTTCACTGTTTCATCTTTAACTGATACGTATAACATGGTCGTATCAGGTTTGGCGTGACCGGCATAAGCTTGGATCTCCTGCAACGGTACACCTCTGGTTCCTGCATCAGTAAGCAGTGTTCGCCGAAACTTATGTGGATGTGCATGTATTCCGGCTTCTGTTCCAAGCTTGCGTAACATTGTTTGAATCGCTTCTCTTTGCAGTCGGCTATAAGGTTTCCGATCTACAACAAATAAAGCTGGATTGTCATCTGTTCGGCTTGCCAGGTATTTCTTCAAATGATATATGCACCCCTCCGTAAGATATACTTTGCGCTCTTTCTTTCCCTTCTGTCCATATATCACAATTTCACGGTTAGGAAAATCTACATCTTCCCGATTGATTGATACTACCTCTCCAATACGCCCAGCAGTACTGTAAAGTAGCTCCATGATGGCTACGTCTCGTTCTGTCTTGGCTATATCTTTAAGATGTTCCCTTTCTTCTGCGGTATATGGTTTCTTAAGCTTCTGAGGTACTTTCACCCTTCGCAGTCTCCTGGAAGGATCCCGATTGATGTAGCCTTCATCCGTAGCCCATGTAAAGAAACTGCTTATATAGTGCCTAAGAGTCTCCAAATATGACAAAGAAATCTTTCTTTGTTCCTGGTACATGGCTAGATAATATCTTAAATCGTTAGTCGTTATCTCATGGATTTTCTTATTCAGTCCTATAAACAACATTGAAATACACCGTTTGTAAGCAAGCAGAGTAGATTCCGCACAATTTTCTAAGCGCTTACTGGCTATGTACATTTTCAGAATTCGTTCCCAATGCCGCTCTGATGTTACTAATTGTGTACATTCCTCTTTTACTTCCAATCCATGTAGATTAATTGCTAATACGTTTTCCAGTTTCTGTAGTTGTTCATCTGTTAAACTGTCCTGCATAGCTGCCACTACATTTTTAATAAAATTTTCTGTCATAAAAGTATCACCTCCTTACCGCAAGTATAATTGGTATTATGGTAAGGAAGCTACTTTTTCCTATAAGCTCCAGCAAATAAAATAGTGAAAGTAAACTTTTCACAAAATATAAAGTATTTCCAGCTAATGTAAATACCACATTTACTATAAGCAAAGCGAGTGCATATAGTACGGTTATCGTCATTATTTCAAACAATAATAATTTGTTCTTTTACATCGACAGCACATTTTTAGGTGAAAAAATAAAGGATAATCCGTCATGTACTGTGGAAAGAATTGACAATTCAAAGTTTAAAATTACGCACAACGGCTATTGCAGGGCACTTATACTATCGGGTGAACCATTCGACTGCACCATTGCTGAGTAACCAAAATGGTAGCTCTACTTCACTTACATTTTAATGCTATAATAAATCAATTTTTTTACTATCAAACATAAAAAATGGACTGGAATACCAAGGAAGATTGCTAAAAGTTAATTCTTTATCTGAAAAATTGATTTTTACTGTAGAATCCGTTGAATTTGTAGAAATAATTGTACTTTTTGATAGTTCTGCAACGATTGCTCCCCCATTTGATGATATCACAGCAATTGTAGCTCTATCGTATTCAGCACCTTTCCAATTAGTTTTTATTGTTAGTGTGCCATCTTTTGTATAATATTGAGCTATTTTTACACCCATATCACTATTTAATTTGTTGAGTGCCGCTAGAAGTGTCATCTGTCCGGCATCCAGGGCAAATGCCTGTGAAGCGAGTCCATTCAAAATCTGCTTCGTCAAATCCTCCAACGTAATAATCCCACCCTCATTCGTGGTGGGATCGATGAACATCAATTCTTTCCCTGCGGGAATCTGTGTTACTTTTGTGAGGCCGTTTGCGTCCTGACCGTCTTGTGGTAATGCCATAGCTTAATCTCCTTTCTTTATACCGCATCTACATTCAGATTGACAGCTTTCCCTCCGATCACAAGGAGTTTGCCGCCTACTATGAGTGCTGCAGTCTTGTATGTGGTAAATCGTCCGATCACCACACCACCAAACATGTAATCTTCATTCTTTACTTTGATACTGTAGCCGTAACCCAGGAAGCTCTCACCGCTTTCAGTCTTTTTTCTCCAGGAAAACCATGCTGCCGGATAATTCTTTGTGACCTCGCTTCCATTCTGGTACACAACTGCAGTCACGGTTGTTGTGCCGTCTTCGTTGTCGTGATAACGGACATTGTACAGAAGCGAATTTCCCACCAGACCGTGAAGGTCTGTAGTCATCTCGGACAGATTCATCTTCAAACCGTCCACGCTTGTCTCAATGTTGGCTACTTTCTGGTTTGTCGTGACAATGGCAGCTTTTGCCTGGTCTGCAGTGTTCTGGGCGGCTTTGATATCATCAGCCAGCCCTTCCGCATCTGCCAGGAGCATGACGGTCTGGGTATCCAGGTTCTGGGCTCCGGACGCATCATATAGGGTACAGCGGATCATGTTCACGTCAGCTCCGGAGGGAGCATATATCTTCATGATCTCAGCAGATGAAGAACCATACTTCAAAACATAGGTCTTTCCATTGTCTTTTGATTCCTCGATCTGAAAAATTCCGGAATAGCTGCTGATGATCCCATTGTCATTCTTAAATGCTGAGAAAGTCACACTTTCCGGAACCAGAGTCTTTCCGTCCTTTTGTTTCCGGATCACCTGGCTGCTGACACGAAGGTCATAACTGAGACCAATCTTTCCGTCCTTTGCCTTGCTGATGGAAAATCTCTTGGTGATCCAGGAGCCCATTGACTTTACAACAAGCGTTTTACCGCCTACAACAAGCCCTTTTCCACCGACCAGAAGAACTTTCCCTTCCAGTCCGTAAAGCCCCGAAATATCCACGTAGCCGTTGTCAGAAGTCATTGCTGTGACCTGATACGTTCTGGTTTTCGGGTTCCAGGTACCGCTTACACCTTCAGAAGCTTTCACCGTAATCTGGTCAATGTGATCGGAAACATCCGTATCACCCAGATACACGGAAAAAGTGGTATGACAGCTGCTGTAATCCCCACCGGAACCATCCGTATAGGTATGGACCACATGCGCATCATTGTCCAGGGAAGCCCCGATTGCATCCAGGGTAGAAATCTCGGACAAAGTGTCCAGGGCTTTCTTCGCCGCGTCAGAAGCTGCATTTGCCGTGTTGCTGGCGGCATTTGCGGTACTGGCGGCATTGGATGCAGTTGTAGAAGCACTGACAATGTTGGTATTCATCTGGCTGTATAATTGGTTCAGGCTCTGGTTCTGATCGTCAAACCAGATCCGGCTGCTCTTGATACTCTGGGAGCTGCCATTGATAGCTGATACCACCGAAGGGATATCCAGCTTAGTGCCGGCAATGGCTGCGTTATCCGCCACCATCTTATTCACGATCAGACCATCTGCAATAGCTCCTTCTTTCACACCTGTGGCATCCAGCAGAATCCCTTTTCCGGTCTTATCGAACAGGGAAAAGGTAAAATCACCGTTTGCATCCCTGCCAGCCTGCATCCGGACAGTTCCGTCCGTGTCCCTCCACTGCTGGGTTGCCCCCTGAATCTTAATCCCGCCATCGTCAGATGTAATCATAAATTTATTGGTGGAAATAGTGCCGCTTAAAAGATCCCCGACCGTGACCGTCTGCATAACTGCAGTTCTGATCAGTGCAGAGTCAATCACAGCATTCTGGGAAGTAAGGTGGATGTTCTGCAGATCCCCCACGCCCGCACCGCCGGCAAGCAGCGTTTTGATATTGGCATAACCGGAATCCAGGATATTGATCTTTGCATTGGCGGCAGTAAAATTTGTAGCAGTCAGATCCCTGAAGCTTCCAAACTCAGCATCCAGGTTCTGTACCGTCGCATTGACCGCATTCAGATTCTGGATTGTTGCAAATTTCAAATTGGCAGTATCCACATCCAGCTTATTGATCATTGCGTGGTCGATCATCACCAGCTGTGCATAATACCGCTCCATTTCTTTTGTGGTAGGACCTTTCCAATTTGCATTTGTTTCATCTTCTGATAAACCCACAGCCTCCACAGAATCCGTAAAACCACCATCATACTCCCTTTCCAGTTTCATCAGCGGAACCTTGTAGGATCCCCCTTTTCTGTCTTCCACGGTGAGGACGTCCCACGGATCCAGCCGTGGGTCTCCCATCATCCGGAGGGAGCCTGGCATATAGGAAAAACCTTTCAGGGAATCCATCACTTTGTCCAGGGTATCCTGTGTCATAAACGGATTGGAAAAGATCACTGCCCTTGGTCCGTCTCCGGATGAAACAGAAACATCTTTCCCCTCTTCATCCTGGCCAGTGTAGCAGGTAAGCTTTTCCACCTGGAACAGGTAATCGTTGTGTTCAAAAGAATCCCAGTATCTGCCGGTGCTGATTGTATAACCACCGTCCACGTAGCTGTGCAGTTCAATCTGTCCGTTTCTGTTACATACTGCAAAACAGCCATGAAGCTGTGCTGCGTAAGAAAGGACCTCCCTGCAGCTGTAACCTTTCGGAACTTTCATGGAAATGCCGGAAAGACCATCTGTTACAACCATCACCCCTGTGATTTCCTGGATCCTTTTCAGAACCGCCGCCGTATCCGTACTGTCTCCATCCATAGAGAATGCACGCTCTGTTTTCATCATCCGGTCATAGGCTGTAAACTCAATCTGTTCTTCATTTCTGGATGGTTTTCCAGGCGTGAAATACCCCATGGGGATGTATTCCACCAGACCGTTCACTTCCATTCCGATCTGGACCAGGAGCTCATGCCCCTCAATGGCTTTTCCCGGATTCGGAATTGTGATGGTAACGTACTGGCTCACTGTGGAGCCAAGGGAAAAATCATCCTCCCCTTCTGCTCCGCCAGTAAACTTAATGCTTTTGGCATTTGTTATGGATACATCATCATAAGTGATGAGTGCTTTAAAAGTTCGGGAATCCTGTAGTACCAGGTTTCCAAAAGCTTCTGAAGACTGATACACAGGACCACCTCCTACTCAGTCATGATCTCAAGTGTTTCCAGGTCAGCCACTGTCAGGGCATCATAACGTGGATCATCACATTTCTCAATCTCTTCCTCAGGAACAGTATGGATACCAACCTCTGTCTCAATCGCCAGAAGCTCATCCAGGTCTTTTGCAAAGCCCTCTTTGTCCTCAATGGAATACTGCCCGTTCTCAACCAGGAACTTTCCATCTTCACCTTTTGCTGCGTATTTCTCAAGCAGTTCCTGACGCTCTGCATCATAGGCATTGGCTGCATCACTGACTGCTGCCAGATTCTTTTTGATCGCATATCCAAGCTTTCCCGGCAGCCGCTTCTCCCTTAAGGAAGCACAGCCATTGACAAAATTTAATATATCTTTATTTTTCAGTTTCATCTGCGGTACCTCCTGTTACACGCTCGTCCTCAGCTGCATAGACAATCTGGTTAAATGCTTCAATATCTTTTCTGCATTCTGCCCTGTTTGCCTCGTACAAGTCACGGTCCTGGACAGTAATGCTGGTACTCGCGTTCCCGGCTTCCGGGATCTGCGCAGACATGTACACAACAGGTCTGCCATTGATCATGCTGTTGAAATTCATAGATACTGATTTTGTTCCTTTTAACATTTTGTTTTCCTCCTATTTTTGAATCAGGTCCACAGCCACACCCTGGTACGTCTTCACACCTTTACGGTAGGTATATACAGGGTAGGCTGGAGCGCCTGCATAAAATCTTTTCGTTACTTTGGTATTTGTCCCGGGATCCAGGAAAGTCACATTAAAAAAAGCAGGGGAAACGGCTTTATCAATCACCACTGCCTGCTCTCTTGTCAGCGGCGGCCAGCTGCATTTCAAAGTATATTTAATCGCAATCAGGTCTCCCACCATTTCGCCATTAGCTGCACGTCCGGTATTTTTTGACCATATTTTTTCTTTGGTCACGGTAAGACCATTCAGCTTAAGACCTGGCATTGGTACTCCATCAATTTCAATATCTGAAGATGTTTTTGTAGTAGTTGTTCCACTGCTTACAAAGTCACTCAACCGACCACCTCCTAACTAAATACTGGTTTCCCAGTAGATTTCTGATACTGCTGTCCCTTTTTTCGGACAATCTTAAACAGCTTGTCTGCATCACCTTCCAGGTAAATATGGATCTCTGCCTCTTCGTCTTTGGACTGTGATCTGCTCTCCAGCGCATTTACCACAGCATCATATACACCGGCACGGATACCTTCGATAATCTGATTATTGTTGGCAACGGCATTTTTGCTTCCCATTCGGCCGACCAACTCAGGGCCGCTCTCGCGTGCCATGAACATTTCACCGTTCTCTGGGAAACCGCCTTTAGCATACCAACTCAATCCAAAGCTTGGTGTAGAGAAACTCACAGGACCTACGTTGTGTTTATTCCAGGATACAGAAACATGCGGTAGCGGAATATGTACGGAACCAAATCCACTGGCAAAATTCTGGATTGCATTTTTTCCGGTATTGAACAAATCTGGGATTGCATTGCTGATCTTATTTGGAAGATCCTGAAACCAGTCCCCTATGCTGTCCCATTTTTCACTCAATCCATCTTTTAAACCAGATAAAACATTTCCGCCAGTCTCAACCAGCCAGTCCTTGGCATCTGACAGCTTGTCCTTCACCCTTCCTGGAATTTTTCCAATCCAGGTTAAGACAGAACCGATATTATCCTTCAGACCTTTCAGGAGTCCTGAAATAATAAAGCCCCCCTGTTCAGCCATGACTGTCGATGGACTGTGAATTCCGAATGCATTTTTGAAACCATCGATAAATGGATCAAAGATATGCTGCTTGATCCAGGTACCGATTCCCTTCACACCATCAACAATACCTTTAAAAATACCTTCAACTACATTTCCACCGCACTCTTCAATCTTCTTCTGGAAATACTGCTTTGCCTCCTGCACTTTTTCGCTGATTACGCCTCCCAAGAAAGCCGCAAGACCTCCAAAGGCCGCACCGATCAGTTCGAAAGTACGGTCTGCGATTCCATTCCAGTCAATTGCCGCAAGACCTTCCCAGACTTTTTCTCCCAGCTGGTACCAGTCAATCCCTTCAAGAGCAGTTATTCCAAAATCCAGCAGACCTTTCAAGCCATCGGAGAATGTATCTCCAATGCCAGCAAAGTCAACCGTCTGGATCGCGCTGTTTACAAATTCAGACAACGCATTACCGGTTCCAATCCAGTCAAAATTCTCTATTGCAGTGTGAATAAAACCTATAACTGTATTAATCCCGTTTCCAAGCGACTGCCCTACCAGTCCCCAGTCTGTTGTCTGGATAAATCCGTTCAGTCCATCCGTAATACCTTTTGCAATATTAAAGACCGTCTCATTGATCAGATTCCAGTCAAGACCGCCAAGAGCACCATTGATACCGTTTCCCACGGCATTTCCAAGGCTCTCCCAGTTGAAATTCTCAGCAAAGGTATTAGCCGTTCCGAATACCGTGTTGATTCCCTGGGATAGCGTGTTCCCAACCAAATTCCAGTCCGTAGCCTCTATGAAACCATTCAGGAATGTAGCTGTGCTCTTTGCAATCCGGTTGCAGGTATTCTGAATAGAATCCCATGGAATGTTCTGCAAGGCTGAATTCAGCTTGCGTCCGACTATTCTGCCAATTTCGGTAAAATCAGCATTTCTCCAGGCTTCCTTGATCTGCGCTGCAAGTGCTTTCATTTCGTTTGAAACATTCAGTGTCTCAAACATGTCCTTTCCAGTAAGGCCGCCAGTACCGGCACTGTCAGAAGAACTGGAACCGGACGTATCATCCAGTTTATTGATCTGGTCGAACCCAAGAAGTGTGCGCTGCAGCTTTTTATTTGCATCATTTGCCTTGTTGGCACTCTTTGTGTTCTTGTCAAGACTTGCAGCATAATTCTGGTTCAGCTGTTTGGCTTTGATAAAGGTACCGGCGCCGGTCAAAGCACTGGTAAGCTGTCCAATTGCATTTACCACAGAAATGATTTTCTGGATTACTGCATTCAGGATTGGTGCCACAATATTCAGTACCGGTGCAAATGCTGCTGCAAAAGCATTTTTCAGCTGAGTCAAGGAGGACATCAGCATGGAAAGGCTGTTATTGGTATCCCCGCTGTATTGAGACAGATTTTTGAATCCATCCACCAGTGCACTCCGTAGCTTGTTCACCAAGGCAAACAGACTTCGGATTCCCAAGGAATACTTCAGCAGATTTTTCAGTCCGCCGCCAAAGGAACTGCCATTGTCTTTTACTCCACCGGTGAACCGGTTTAGGATAGGAATTCCGCTTGTGAATTTCTGAATCAGTGCACCGAATAAACCAGATGTACGTCTGATCACACCGCCTACTTTTGAAAATGCAGAGGTGACTCCGCCAAGGATTCTTACCAGTCCACCCCAGCCTTTCGAAACCGCTGATGCACCGAGACCTGCTACCTTACCAATGCCACCGACAACTGATTTTCCCAATCCCATTGCCTGCTTTGGAAGAGATACCGGTCTCTCTACATCCGCACCATTTGCTTTCATCTCTGACATCTCAGCTTTATATCCTTCAACGGCATTCTTTGCCTTTTCGATGTCATATTGCAATGATTTCCATTCCCTGCTCTGTTCTTTGACACCAAGTGCCTCCAGTTTTTTCTGCTTTTCAAGTAAATCAGCCAAAGCATCTCTTGCTTGGCCTGCTTCCTCCCGAAGCTCCTGAAACTCCTGCGTTGGAACCTTTATCCCGGATTTTACCTGAAAGTCTTTTACCATTCCCTTTAAAGAAACAGAGGACATTGTTTTCCTGATTTTCTGCAGCATCCCCTGGATCTGTGAAGTACTTCTCTCAGTGTCCTGTTTGGCACTGTCCAGCGCTTTTTTCAATGGGCTCTTATCCGCTGTCACGGTAACCTTTAAGGTTGCAAGATTCTTATCATCTGCCATTCATTTCACCTCCTCAGGGCATAAAAACTGGCAGTCGGGTTATAAGCCTAACTGCCTTCGTCTGTTTACTTCTGCAATATATGCTTTTCTTCGTTCCCTATAGTCTTCCATCTGCTGTTTCAGCTGGTTCTCTTCCCAGGACTTTTTCTCTGCTTCAAAGAAACTGGGATAATAATCCCAGGGATGGGGCATTGCTTCTTTATCACCAGCAACAGGTGCCAGGATATTAAGTGCAATCACTTCTGCTATAATGAAATCGTCCTGAATTTTCAGCTTACGTTCCTGCTCTTTCCGTCTGCCGTAGCTTTCCAACATGTCTATGATCTCATTTACAGAAGAATTCCAAAACAGGTCAATGGAAATACCTGCATCAAGGGCATATGGGTACAACTCGCTCAGAAACTCTGAGGTTGTCTTTATCGGTTCTCCAGCTCCTCCATGATGCTCTGAGCCTGTTTCTCCGGGAAAAAACCCGAAACCACCAGGGTAGGGATTACCACCTTTTTAAACAGATCAACCTGGTTTCCACCTTCCTCTGTCCAGGAATCGTAAATCTTCTGGATATCCGGGTAATCAATCCCATGCTCCCAGGGCTCCATAGCCGCCTGAATAATAGTCAGCATGACCGACAGGGAGGGCATGTCTTCCACCAGGTTCATAATATTCTGGCGATACTTGTTCTCCAGCTTACCAATTGTAGAAGCTTTCAGTTTCAGTCTGTAATCCCTGCATTTTACTGTCCAGTACCAGAAGGGCTTGCGCTTCTTTTTCTCTTCATCCAGGTTTACAACCTTTTCCTCTTTCATCTCGTCCTTTTCGGACACATCATTTAATCCGCCTAAACTCTCCATGTGCTACCTCCTTATGCCGGATCCACGTATACAATATCAGACTGCACGATCATAGTCAGTTCGAACTCGATCACGCCGTTGACGCCTCCACCAGTACGTTTTACGGAGACCTGTGCGTCATACTGGATTTTGGTGCCATCTATATCTGACTCTTCAAAACTTAATACTTCTTTGTCCTCTGCCGCTTGACGCATAACACGATACGGGCTGTCCGCCTTAGTGTTATCGTACTTGTACTTATACACCATATCTGGTAAGTCACCAATTCCAAGCTCATACATCTTATGAGGGTCTGTAAGAGTTGTATTTTCTACTTTTTCCGGCTCTGAGCCAAGCTCCGGAATCTCTTTCAATCCCGGAAGGTCTTTATACGCAGAGCTTGCTTCAGATTTCTTTTTATATCCTAACTTTGCACCATTTGCTAACATGCTTCGATCTCCTTTCTTAATTCAGCCAGTATACCTGGTCTGAATCCATATCAATAATTCCTTCGTACCTCATCTGCTTATGCTTCATGCCGGATGGATCCGGAACATCTGCACAGCCGATACGCTTTAACCCGAGAGCGGACACAGCCTTATCTACAGCAACCGCAGTTGGTGAGGTATTTTTAAAATCCCAGATATCAATGCGGTACCGTACCTTGGATTTATCTTCTCTCATTCCTTCTGCACTTCCACTGCCTTCAAAGACGCTGTTGTCTTCTTCGGTAAACTGAATGGTTGGTTCATTCCCTGCCCATTCTTTCGGGTATGTATCAGACACATGCTCTGAAACAGTGAACAGTGCCGCGAATACTTCATCTTTTACATTTTTCATTTAATGCTCTCCTTTATAGCAGCTGAAAAATCAGCTTTCATTCCTTCCAGGATCTGATCCTGACTGTCTTTTAACGCCGGATACATGAACGGATAGGCGGGCTGTCCAGTGCACAGATAAAAGCGGCCATCTGGAGTATCCAGGTAAAACCAGTGGTATTTCTCAGCCACACGCCTATCCACCTGGCTTTCATGGATCCACCAGGGATTCTGCGTATAGGCTGGCGTAATCTCTGGTGAAATGCCCGCATGGTTCTCCTGACCTTTCGGTCCGGTACCAAATTCCAGGTAAGGCGCATATGGCTTATTTGTCCAGCAGGTGCCAGTTACCGTATCACCGTTTTCTTCCACATCTGCATGAATACTCTGTTGCAATTCTCCCGTGTCTACATGCACACTCATAGCAGCACTTCTGACAGTTTGAACTGCATCCGAAACCGCCTTTTTCAGATCTATAT
>ENA-OPAH01001711-OPAH01001711.1-human-gut-metagenome-genome-assembly--contig:-NODE-1711-length-13624-cov-2.646326_pt1 | contig 13624 bp, 13 predicted proteins | sample MGYA00241050_ERZ501416 | MGnify/ENA primary metagenome ERZ501416 (study PRJEB25962, sample SAMEA2042632) | human gut metagenome | biome: human gut; feature: human-associated habitat; material: faeces... | reverse complement strand
CAAGACCAGAGGCGTCACGATGGTGTTTATCAGGAGCAGGTTAATCTCTAACATGGCTGTTGTGCTATTAAGCTTGGTTAAATCCAGGTCTTTGACGCACCAGAGCATCCATGCGCAGATCAGCGCAAAGGACAAAAAAAATAACAACCACATGTGTCGGCGGTGGAGCTTTTGAAATTCTGCTTTTAGATTTTTCATCACAGACTCGCCTCCTTTTGTACCATTTGCAGGTAGATATCTTCCAGATTGCCTCTGCGCTCCTCGATCCGGTAGAGATCAATTCCGTTTTCAAAGAGATGGCGGATGTGCAGTCCCAGACTGCGGTCCCCTTCATAGGGCAGCAACAGTCCCTCTTTGGTCTGCTGAATCGGGTGTACAAGGCCGGCATGTTCGTATTTGGGAATCAGGAGCTGATAGGCCAGCAGGTCGTTGGAGGTGCGAAGCAGCAGCTCCCGTTTGTTTTTGGACTGAAGATCATAGAGAGAATCCTGATAGATCATCTTGCCATTGGAGATGATTCCCACATTGTCAGCGATCTGTTCGATCTCCGCTAGAAGATGGCTAGACACCATCAAGGTGATTCCATATTTTTCCGGTAAACTCTTGATAAGTTCGCGCATTTCGTGAATGCCGGAGGGGTCTAAGCCATTGGTGGGTTCGTCCAAAAGCAGCAGCTTTGGTTTTCCCAGCAGGGCGTTTGCGATGCCGAGCCGTTGACAGGCTCATCCAGAATCAGGAGCCGGGGACTTTTAAGAAGGGCGTTGGCCAGGGCCAGCCGCTGCTTCATTCCCAGGGAATAGTGGGAGGTCTTTTTGTGTTTCTGGTTGTCCAGACGCACGATGCGCAGGGCTTCATTGATTTCTGAGTGGGGCAGGTTTCTCAGCGTACAGGAAATTTTGAGATTTTCATACCCTGTCAGATTGCCGTAATAGGATGGGGACTCGATCAGGGAGCCTACCTGGGAGAGGATGGCGATGCGGTTGGAAGTATTCATTTCGTGTCCGAAAATCTGGATACTCCCTTTGTCCTGGGCGGCCAATCCCAGAAGCATCTTCATGGTGGTGCTTTTGCCGGCTCCATTCGGGCCCAGGAAGCCGTAGATGGAACACTGCGGTACCTGAAGATTGATCTGGTTCACGGCCGGGCTACCGTGGTAAAGCTTTGTGAGATTTTTTGTCTCAATAATATATTCTGTCATGGTGATATCCTCCTTTTGTGTGTGGCGTACTCTCTTTGGAGTACACTGTTTCTGACTCTGATTATGAGATATCATCCTTAACTGCACCTTTTGTTTTCCTTAATTTTACTTTAAATATCGAAGGGCTTTGACAAAACCTTTAGTTGCAAAGAAAAATGGCGCAAACCCTGGATTTTAAGGTTTCATTTTCAAGAAAGAATTTGGGTTAAACAGAATAACCATAACAGGTATAGTGGTGACGTTAAGGTACATGTGATAGAATATAAACAAACACGTCAGTTATCAATCTGTCAGACAGCAGCACATGTAAATATTTCCTCTTGTCAGTTGGTTCTCTTAAAGAATGAATGGAAACCGTAGGTATAAACTGTTTCCAGCGGGAGATGTTATAAATAAAAAACGCAGGAGGCAGAAGATGGAATCCATATGGTGCAAGACATGCGGCAGGGAAAAAGCTCCCGCTTTAAAAGGGAACATTGAGACGGATGTGGCTGTGATTGGTGGAGGGATGGCTGGTATATTGACAGCGTGGCAGCTAGAACAGGCGGGGGTACGGACGGTTGTGTTGGAAACAGATCGCATCGGAGGGGGACAAACCCAGAATACAACCGCAAAAATTACGGCGCAGCATGGAATGTTCTGCCACTCATTTATTGAAAAAAAGGGTGAAGATACCACCAGGAAATATGCACAGGCAAATAAGGATGCTGTAGAAGAATATAAAAGAATAGTTCGGGAGAAATCTATTGCCTGTGATCTGAAGGAGTGTGATTCCTACGTCTATTCTGAGGACGAGGAAAAAGTAAGAAGAGAGGTGGTGGCAGCACAGAGCCTAGGATTGGAGGCATCCTTTGCGGAACAGGTAGAGATTCCGGTTTCGTGCGCGGGAGCCGTACGTTTTTCCAGCCAGGCCAAGTTTCACCCTTTGAAATTTATCGAGGCTCTGGCTGAGCATTTGACCATCTATGAGGATACTTCGGTGACAAGGGTAGAGGGACATTTGGTAAAGACGCCCTGCGGGAGTGTGAAAGCAGGAAAGATTGTGTTTGCCGTACATTTTCCTTTTATCAACTTTCCGGGGATGTATTTTGCCAGAATGCATCAAGAGCGGTCATACGTATTGGCCTTGGAAAAGGTTGGTATGATTGATGGAATGTATATAGGAGATGGAGAGAACACGCTATCTTTCCGACAGTATGATAGATATCTTTTGCTTGGCGGGCAGGCGCATCGTACAGGAGAAAATCGGGAGGGAGGATGCTATGAACGACTAAAGAGAATTGCCCAGGAGTTGTATCCTGGAAGCTGTGTGGCAGCCTATTGGTCAGCACAGGACTGTATCACAGCAGACAAAGTTCCGTTTATTGGACCGTATGCAGCCGACTGTCCGGATTGGTATGTGGCGACGGGATTTCAGAAATGGGGTATGAGTTCTGCGATGGTATCTGCAATGCTGATTCGAGATGCAGTCTGTGGAATCGAGAATCCGTATGCACAGGTATTTTCTCCTCTGAGATTTTCAGGAGAAGAAGTTCCTCAGCTTATGAAAGATGGGGGAAAAGCGGTGAAAGGACTGACAAAGCGTTTTTTCCATGTTCCGAGTGAAACTATTTCCTCAGTTGAGAGAGGCCATGGAGCGATTGTTGAGACACCTCAGGGCAAGGCAGGTGTGTATAAGACAGAAGAAGGAACGGTCTACCAGGTAAGTGCGATTTGCCCGCATATGGGTTGTGAGCTGACTTGGAATCCAGATGAGAACTCTTGGGATTGTCCCTGTCATGGCTCACGTTTTGACTGTGAGGGGAAACTTTTAGAGGGACCGGCACAGGAAGGAATTCAGTACGACTTGCTATAACAGAGTGGGTTGCATAGGCGCTAGCAGTTATGATTTTATCAAGAATATCTAAGGATACCATTTCTGGCTTAAAGTTTCTTGTGCTTTTGCGTGTTTTGATTGCATCCAATACATCCATCATAATACCTCCTTATTGTTTTAGTTCGGGAAAGAGTTTGCAGCAGTAAAACGTGAAAAATCTCTTTCGGGCTATAAGCCCGGAGGCGAGAAGAGCTCCTCGTTTTATTATCTGTAATGGAACGAAAGGAGGCAGGCTGTCAATCTGAAAATAACCTGCTTTGGGACGGAGAAAAATGCTTGACTCCTACGCAGCGTAATAGTTTATACTGTGGTTACCACGGAAGGAGGAGAGGAAAATGATGACGGTACATGAAGCAAGCAGACTAGCAGGAGTGAGCGTACGCACCCTGCAGTACTATGACAAAATCGGTCTGTTGCGTCCTTCAGGATATACAGATTCAGGCTACAGGCTGTATGACGATGCGGCTTTGGAGAAATTACAGCAGATTTTGCTGTTTCGTGAGTTGGAGTTTCCTCTGAAGGAAATCAAGGAGATTTTATCCAGCCCGGATTTTGATCGGCACAGGGCCCTAAAGCAACAGATTGAGCTGCTGACGATGAAGAAGGAACATTTGGAAAACCTCATTCATTTCGCCCGTGGATTACAGTCGATAGGAGTGAGAAATATGGATTTTTCAGTATTTGATACAAAAAAGATGGATGAATACGCCAAGAGAGCGAAAGAACAGTGGGGCAAAACTCCGGAGTATGAGGAGTACGAGCGAAAAACGAAAGAGAGGACACCGGATGAGGAAAAAGAGGCAGAACAGCAGCTTATGCGGCTGTTCGCGGAATTTGGGAAGTTAAAAGACCATAACTCCGCCTCGCCAAAGGTCCAAGGCCAAGTGCGAAAACTGCAGAATTTCATCTCTGAGTATTTCTATAAATGCACGAAAGAGATTCTTTCAAGTCTTGGACAAATGTATGCCGGAGGCGGAGAGATGACCCAAAATATTGATAAGATGGGTGGGAAGGGGACGGCTGTATTTGTAGCAAAAGCCATCCAAACCTACTGTAAAAACTGATAAGAGAGTTTAGACGCGCGAATGTTGCGCGGCAAATACTGTCTAAACAAGTTTGGTCGTCCATTTGGTACAGTCCCAGACCTCATGGACGACATCTTGATAAAATTCTGGCTCATGGCAGATTAAAAGCAGTGTCCCTCTATATTCTTTTAACGCTGCCTTCAGTGCTTCTTTTGCGTCTGCGTCCAGGTGGTTCGTGGGCTCGTCCAAAAAGAGTACGTTGGTCTCCCGGTTGATAATCTTACACAGGCGTACTTTGGCCTGTTCGCCGCCGCTTAGGACTCGTACCTGACTTTCGATGTGCTTGGTGGTCAGGCCACATTTGGCCAATGCAGAGCGGACCTCATACTGGGAAAAAGAGGGAAACTCTTGCCAGATTTCTTCAATACAGGTGGAGCTGTTTTCTTTTTTTCCCTCCTGTTCGAAATAGCCGACAGAGATGTTTTCTCCCAGCTCACAGGTACCTTTCAGCGGTGGAACCAATCCAAGGATACTTTTAATCAGAGTTGTCTTTCCGATACCGTTTGCTCCGGTCAAGGCGACCTTGTGTCCTCGTTCCAAAGAGAGATTCAGAGGCTGAGAGAGAGGTTCCTCATAGCCGATGACAAAATCTTTTGCCTCAAAAATGTATTTTCCGGGAGTGCGCCCTGTTTTAAAATGAAATTCCGGTTTTGGCTTTTGAGCGGCCAATTCTATGACATTCATCTTATCCAATTTTTTCTGGCGGGACATGGCCATATTTCTGGTGGACACTCTTGCCTTATTACGGGCGACGAAATCTTTTAACTGGTTGATTTCCTGCTGCTGCTTTTTGTAAGCAGCTTCCAACTGTGCTTTTTTCGCCTCATGGATTCTTTGGAAATCTTTATAGTTTCCCACATACCGGTCTAGCTTTTGATTCTCCATGTGGTAGATAATGTTTACTACATCATCCAGGAAGGGAATGTCATGAGAGATCAGGATAAATGCGTTTTCGTACTCTGTCAGGTATCGTTTCAACCAGTTGATATGGTGCTCATCCAGGTAGTTGGTAGGTTCATCTAAGAGCAAGATATCTGGTTTTTGAAGCAGAAGCTTTCCCAGCAGAATTCGGGTTCTCTGTCCGCCGCTTAGATCTGTCACGTCCCGTTTCAGTCCCAGCTCTAAAAGTCCTAAGGCTCTCGCGACTTCCTCCACCTTGGCGTCGATTACATAGAAATCATGGAGCGTAAGGGTGTCCTGGATAGTTCCCAATTCTTCCATTAGTTTATCCATCTCTTCCGAGGAGGCTTCTCCTAACTTTGTGCAGATGTCATTCATTTTTTCTTCCAACTCGAACAAGTCAGAGAATGCGGATTTTAGGACATCTTCCACGGTCATTCCTTTTTCCAGTACTGTATGCTGGTCTAGATATCCGGCACGAACTCCTTTTGCCCATTCGATTTTGCCTGCATCCGGAGGGAGCTTTCCAGTCACAATGTTGAAAAATGTAGATTTGCCTTCTCCATTCGCACCGATCAGTCCGATGTGTTCTCCTTTTAAAAGGCGGAAGGATACATCCTGGAAGATCGCGCGATCTCCGAACCCGTGTGAGAGATGTTCCACGTTTAAGATACTCATCTATTTCAGACTCCTTTGCTTTTATATGATGAAATGCGGGGAAAGACTACCGAGAGCTTCCCCGTCTCTCCATTATATCCGTACGGTTGCTTTTATTCAAGAAGACGTTTGTAGTCTGAGTGCGGAAAAGATGGCAGTTTTTTTGGGGCGCAGGTTTGTGGTATGGCATACGGCAGAGAGATTTTAAGCCGCGTTCTTGTAAAAAGAAACCAGTATATGCTAAACTGAGTGGAACAGTAGAATGTACGCGTTCGAAAAAGGAGGCGGAATGATTTTGGAGGAGAGGCATTATGGTATTTGACTTTTATCCATGGAACCTGGATGTTGATGTGGAGGGGACGAGGCTTTTGTATCGGGATAACGATTACGCGGGGAAGCGGAAAGTGAACGAAAGGTTTTGGCAGGCCATGTCCGACGGACAGAAGCATTTTTTTCATTCCCTCGGCGTGGATTTTATGCGGGTGGAGGCTGATGAGAAGCTCTACAATATCCCTGATGACGGAGATGTACAGGGTGGCGGGATATCCATGAAAACGATTCATTTTTTATTACATGGAAGTTTTCTTGCAATTCCTGATTTTCAAGGAGAACTCTATAAGGATGCGGAAGTATTTGGCAGTCAGGTTCCGGATTCACTAAAAATTGTCAGGATGCCTCAGGAGGAAGCGCTTACTGTGTATGAGGTGGATGGTTGGCCTTGTGTATTTAAACATCCATGTTTTCATTTTGAGCAGGAGAAATTTCAGAAGTGGAACTGCGGATACTTGCTGGGAAGTATCCTGCTGATGAAAGATGAGTAGCTGAACCATAGATTTTTACGGAAGCAGGAGAAAGATGAAAAAAGTATTGGAGGAAGAGCTGATTTATGAGATACTCTCTGTGGTGGAAGAAATTCCAGAAGGAACAGTCGCTTCTTACGGACAGATCGCACGGCTGATCGGGAGAGATCGAAATGCCAGATTGGTTGGAAGAGTCCTGAGTATGGCCCAGTTTTATGGGAATTATCCCTGCCACCGGGTGGTGAACCATGCAGGCCGCACGGCGCCGGGCTGGGGACAGCAGCGTTTTTTGCTGGAGGAAGAAGGGGTTATCTTTAAGGATAATGGATGCGTGGATATGAAGAAATGCCAATGGGACTGCGAATAAGATTTCGTATGATCTCGTAAGGTATTTCGTTTAGTAAATGGGAGGAAGGATCGTATGAAATTTGCGTTTTTGATTATGGGAAATTTTGATATGACGATGGACAGAGCAACGATACATGGAGGGAATGCCCAGATGATTGGGGTCTCAGATATGCAGGAAGCCGCTGCCGCTGCCAAGCAGCTATGTGAAGAAGGGATTGACTGTATAGAGTTATGCGGCGCTTTTGGGGCGGAGGGTGCAAAACAGATTATTGAAATCACTGAGAATAGAATACCGGTAGGATACGTTACACACTTGCCAGAGCAAGATGAAATTTATAAGGCCGTTTTTTCTAAATGACAGAAAACGGTAGAGGTCTCTCGCTGGTCTGGCCAGACAAAAGTAAGGGGACTTGATAGGAGGAGAGGGAGAGTGAGCGAATGTAAGCTGTGTCCGAGGGAGTGCAAGGCTGACCGGAGCAAAGGACAAAGAGGCAGATGCCAAGTGTCAGGGGAAGGAATTTTAGTGGCAAGGGCGGCTTTGCATCTGTGGGAAGAGCCTTGTATTTCCGGAGAGCATGGTTCCGGGGCGGTATTTTTTTGCGGCTGTCCGTTAAGATGTGTGTACTGTCAGAACAGTCAGATCTCAGGGGCTGAGAGGGGAAAGAGAATTTCTAAGGAAAGGCTGGCAGAGATTTTTTTGAAGCTGGCAAAGAAGGGAGCGGCCAATGTCAATCTTGTGACCCCTACACACTACACACCAGAGATTATCTGGGCGGTAGAACGGGCCAGGCAGTGCGGGTTGAAAATTCCGATTGTCTATAACTGCAGTGGCTACGAGAAAGTTGAGACTTTGGAAACTCTAAAAGACACGGTGGATATTTACCTGACGGATTTTAAATATATGGAGGAAGAGATGGCAAGTCGATATTCTAGCGCGCCGGACTATCCCCAGGCAGCAAAAAAAGCACTGGCAGAAATGGTTTGTCAGGCTGGCCCCCCTGTTTTTGACAGTGATGGTATGATGACTAGAGGAGTCATAGTCAGACATCTGCTGCTTCCCGGACACCGAAAAAACGCAGAGGCAGTGGTGAAGTATGTGCATGAGAAATTTAAAAATCAAGTTTATTTAAGCCTGATGAATCAGTATACGCCGCTGCCTCAGGTAAAGCGGCTATATCCAGAGCTTGGCAGAAAGGTGGGAAAAAGAGAGTACGAATGTCTGGTGGACTATGCGATCTCTCTAGGGGTGGAATGTGCGTATATCCAGGAAGGAAAGACTGCAAAAGAGAGTTTTATTCCGGACTTTGACTGTGAGGGAGTCTGAGGCGGTGAGGTGGCTTTTCGGGGACAGACATAATCAGCTTTGAAAAGGAGAGCGAATGAGTATGCCGGGAAAATGTGTCGAGAAGTTTTATTTTTTTTAGAATTAAATCAGATGAAATAAATTCTTGACAGATGCGAATAATCGAATTATAATAAATACATACAGAAGAGAAAGAAAAATACAAAAGAGAACCTATACATATTGACAGAAGAAAAAATTGTTTGAAATACAGAAGACAAATGGGAGAAAAGCACAAAAGATAAACGAAAAGATTTGACTCACAGATTAGGTGCCATCAGGCATCAGATCTGTGAGTTTTGTGTTTAGTGGAACTTTTGACATTAAGAAGTGGGTGAGAGAGAATGATTGTCAGTGTCAGTAGAAGGACAGATATACCGGCCTGCTATTCGGATTGGTTCTGGAACCGCCTCAAAGAAGGGTATGTTTTGGTGAGAAATCCTATAAATGATCGGCAGGTCAGCCGAATCAGCCTGAATCCAAGGGCGGTGGATGGATTTGTGTTTTGGACGAAAAATCCACTTCCTATGTTGAGAAGACTGGAAGAACTGGAAGAATATCCTTATTATTTTCAGTTTACGCTGACTCCATACGGGAGGGATTTAGAACCTGGTCTGCCTTCTAAAAGAGAACGGCTCCTCCCGGCATTTATAGCGTTGTCAGAAAAGATTGGGCCAGACAGAGTTGTTTGGCGGTATGATCCAATTGTTTTTAATAGAAAGTATACGCTTCAGACTCACATCCGATGTTTTGAGGCAATGACAAAGCTTTTGGGAAATTATACAAAGAGATGTGTCATCAGTTTTTTGGACAGGTATCGGAAGATTGAGGGCTGGATGAAGGAGACCGGTGCAAAGACACCGACTAGGGAGGAGATAGAGGCTCTGGGGAAGGCATTTTCAGCCTCTGCGAAAAAATATGGGATAGAACTCTATACTTGCTGTGAGACTGTCGACCTAAGTGAGTTTGAGATTTTTCATGGAAGCTGTGTTGATGTGTCCTTGCTGCGAGGTTGTGGGGGCGGTAGCTGGAAGGCGGAAAAAGACCCTGGTCAAAGAAAAGAGTGCGGCTGTGCGGCCAGTATTGACATCGGTGCCTATGATACCTGTCGAAATTTGTGTAGATATTGTTATGCGAACCGCAGTCTTTCTGTTGTCGATAGAAATCACAGGCTTCACAATCCACTTTCTCCTTTGCTGTATGGAGAACTGCAGGCAGAAGATAGGGTGACAGAGCGAAAAATGAGGCTGCTAAGAGATGGACAGCTCAGTCTTTTTAATGGATATTATGAATGAGAAACAATAAAAAGGTATGCAAGAAAGGAGGTACAGGGTGGATATAGAGCTGAAATTGGCATATGAGGAGACAGAATATGTCAGAAGATTGATTGAGGAGTATATGCAGATGCTGGTGAGGATGGAGCCGGATATTGAGACTTATTTGAGAATGCAGAACAGTGAGGAGGAGCTGCGAAATCTGAAAGAAAAGTACAAAAAACCGGATGGCCGGCTTTATCTAGCTTATGTGGAAGGTATGCCAGTGGGGTGTATAGGTCTGCGCAGGCTGACAGGGAGAGAGTGTGAGATGAAACGGCTGTATGTAAGGACCGAATTTCGAGGGATGCATATAGGGGATGTCTTGGTAAAAAAGATCATTTCTGACGCACGTGACATCGGTTACCGCACAATGCGGCTGGATACGTTTCCGTTTTTGGAAAGAGCAATAGGGTTGTACCGGAAATACGGGTTTTCTGAGACTCCTTCGTATAATGATAATCCTCTGGAAAATGCCGTCTACATGAAACTAGACTTGTAGGAGAAAAGATGTCCCGCACAGCCGGAGAATCTCTATTACTGGATTTTCCGGACTGGCGCGGGGCGTGTTGAGGCAGTCTACTGGGAAACGGGGGTGTTGTAGAAGGTAAAACCGTTGGCGGAGTAGTCGTCAATGGTAGCGACTGCGTCGATATCTACGATCACCTGATGAATGACAGGGTCTAGCTGATAACCTGGAGGGGCCGTGGTCTCTTGCAGCTCATATTTTCCAGGCTTCAGATTGGAAAAGTGAAGACGGCCTGCAAAATCAGACACGGCCTCCTGGATATTTTTCTGTTTATCGGAGAGTGTGAATACTGCGCCTTCTATTCCTGAACCAGTGGAGGCATCTAGTTTTCTCGCTGTGAAGTCCACGGTTACAGGCGGTGGGCAGAGGCGGCAGAACCAATTGGTTCTTTTCCAGACAGCGTAAAGACAAAGGTCAGCAGTGAGGCCGGGCAAGGTCTCACCTGGCAGGTAGGAATCGCCCCTTCCGCAAGGGTCCGTGTTCCAGACACGAAAACAGTGCTTTTTGCGTTTTGGTGTGACATCGGGAATAGTGACTGGCTGACCAAAGAGAACGGTGACTGGTTCTGGGATGCAGCAAGCTTTTGGACAGCAACTGTCATTTCCGAAGAAGGAGATGGTGTATTCTTCTACAAACTCTTCCCACCTTGCGTACAGAATCAGATTACCGGTACTTCCATGGGCAAGACAGGAAATTTGGGTTCCACCTGCTGGAGCGTTGTACCATCCTAGAAAGCGGTATCCCTGGAGAGGGCCAGGGGACAGCAGACACAGATCAGGAGTGACCGAGGTATAAGTGGTCGGGTTTGGATTGGCAGCTTCCATGAGATTTTCGTACTGAATCTGATAGCTAACTGGAGTGAGAATCACCTGTGTACTGTCATCAGTGAGACGAGTTTCCCAGCCATTGAAACAGTCTACGGGCTTGTGGAAAGCAGTGGCATCTGTCTGAGTCAGAAGTGGATAGTCCGCGGTTGTGGTCCCGACTAAGACAGAGCAACCTTCAGGATTCGGGGATACATAGGAGGAATTTTCAAGCTGAATCATGGATGTTTCTGTTAACGGGCTAATCAGACGGATGACCGACGAGTCGTTTTTTAGATAGATACCGTTGGGAATTATCCAGTTTCCTCCCAAATATAAGACGGAAGCACTATAAATATCTCTTCCACGGGGTGATTCGTTACCAGAGAAGGAACCGCTGGACAAAGTAGCAATACTCTGACTGAAAAGCCAAAGCCCGCCGCCGCATCTGCTAGAACGATTGTTCTGGATGGTTCCGCCATTTATGAGAACCTGGGAACGATTTTCAGCACTTATTGCACCGCCTTCCAGGCGAGAGTTGTTATTGCGCAGTACACAGCCTTCTGCCAGCGTGAGAGACCCCCCATTCACATGGACGAGGGAACGGTTTTCAGGACTTTCCAGAGGATGTGTCTGGCTGTTGCCATCTAGAATTATGTTTTGAAGAGTGAGAGCGCCGCCTGATGTAATACAAAAAAGGTGGGCGAAATAAGTATCTTCTTTGGTTAGTACAAAAGGATTGTCTGGGGTAAGACTTTCGATGAGCACCGCGTAAGAAATATCAAGCTGCGATGAGAGCTCGAAATCAGTGGTTACCTGTATAGACGGGGCTAAGGCGTCCAATGCCGCCTGTAGCTCTGTCTGTGTGGATACTTGTGTCATATTAATCACCTGCTTTATATCTGTGCTTTATGGTATGTCAGCGCAGCGGGATGAGTGACAGAACAAAATACGTCCTTTAGGAAAGAGCGATACGCAAAAATTTGTATGGACCCAAAAGAAGAGAGTGTCGCAAATTACCGGAGATTATATAGGAGGTATTTACTATGGAACATAAGAAAAACTTGGTCAGCTATTCCGTTCTGTTTTCAGGCATTTTTGGGACACTAATATGTCTTGGATATGGGGCAGGGGATAATATTCTGGCTTTTATGCTGGGAGTGCTGGCTGTGGGTGGTCTTGTGGTATATCCTATTGTACTGACATTGCTTAACCTGTTTTTTCTGATTGTCAGAGTTAAAAATCCAGTCTTAGTGAGGCAGGCAAAGTATATAGAATACATCACGTTGGTATTGGGCGTGTTGTACACGGTGCTTATCCTGCCTTTTTTGGAGATTCAGCTGAAAGCAGATTGGACAGAAATATTGGCCAATCGGCAGGTACATACACCCGTGTGGGTGGGCGGGCAGCCCACGATTTTAGTTTTGGCATGTCTGGGGATGGCGGGGTATTTGTTTTTGTCTTGGGTAAATATCTGTAAAGTTCCGCCGCTGTTGTGTGTGTTTGCGATCTCGGGAATGTATCTGGGAGTGGCAATCTGTCTGGTGTGGATTGTACAGGTTTTCAGTGAACGATATTTTCTGCTGTGTGTTCTACCGTTTAACTATATTGTCCTGGCAGCGAAGACCGTACGTTATAAAGTGGGGGAGTGGCAGGAGCAGCAGAGAGAAGAGGTGAAGGAGTTTAAAAATCCAAAACTAAACGCGTGGAACCAGAAGCTGTTGGAGTCTAGGCGCTGGCCGGCGGCTGCCTTCTTTTTTATGTGGCCTTTGTTGGGAATCACAGTGGCTGTGCTTTTGCTGTTTGGTCAAAGACCGGACAGCATCATCCGGGCCTGGACGGAGACCAGTGATTGGAACCTGTCTGCACAATCAGCGCCGCAGAATATTTATTATGACGAGCACTACCTGTGCACCGTGGCGGCAGGCGGGCACAGAAAGCTTGTGAAACCCATACGGATGGGAATTGGTCACGGACATCCAGTGATTGTGAATCGACAGCTTTGTGTCGCGAACGCTTTTGAGGAGCTTCTTCAGGAGTGTTTCCCAAGTTTCCATAGAGGAGTCAGAGGTTTTTATGATCGCTTTGGTTTTCCGATAGCGAGATGGATACGCTCTCCTTATATTGCGGATGGGATTTATTTGCTTATGAAACCTCTGGAATGGTTGTTTTTAGGGGTACTTTACTGTTGTGATGTGAATCCAGAAAATCGGATTGCGGTTCAGTATCTGCCGAAGTATCCTGATTTTGAGAGGAGAGTTTGAGATGTCTGACACGGCGTCCATATAACTCCGAAGGATACGCATGTTGCAATAAGGTAGTTCACCGCAAAGCGGCTGCTGTATCGCGGCGGATAGGGAAGGAAACTTCTTGTATCTGACTAATGGGGAAATTATTGCTGGATTAAGAATTTAGAGAGGCAGTACAAGTGGAAGTATGGGGAGATTTATAGTACAATAAAGAAAATTGCCGCGTCTTATGCTGAGAACTGTGGTGGAAAGGTTAAAATCAGAAAGAAGGCGAAAGAGGATGAGAGATAGGAAAAGGGAAGGCTTTGTGTCAGACGGAAATGGTCGGTATACTTTGCAGGTGATTGCACGTATTTACAATGATTTTCCTACGAAATTTGGTCTTCCTCATCAGAGTGGGAGAATCCCAGAACTGAGAGGAAAAATTATATTTGAGGCTCCATATAGAAATCCAGATGCAGTGAGAGGTTTGGAGGAGTTCAGCCATATCTGGCTGATCTGGCAGTTTTCCATGGCGGTCAGAG
>ENA-OPAH01001709-OPAH01001709.1-human-gut-metagenome-genome-assembly--contig:-NODE-1709-length-13653-cov-4.127519_pt1 | contig 13653 bp, 13 predicted proteins | sample MGYA00241050_ERZ501416 | MGnify/ENA primary metagenome ERZ501416 (study PRJEB25962, sample SAMEA2042632) | human gut metagenome | biome: human gut; feature: human-associated habitat; material: faeces... | reverse complement strand
AGCATTAATGAAACTGGAGGAAGAATAACAGTGAAGCAATATACAAGAGTTTTAGCCAGAGTCAATTTAGATGCGGTTGAATATAATATAGAAATGATGAAAAAAAATATTCATAAGAATACCCAGATGATGGCAGTCATCAAAATGGATGGTTATGGGCACGGGGCTGTCCAGATCGCAAAACTTTTGGAGCCGATGGATTACATCTGGGGATATGCCGTTGCCACATTGGACGAGGCGATACTGATCAAGGATGCATGCCTGAAAAAGCCAGTATTGGTACTGGGATGCATTTTCCCTGATCAGTGGGATGTAATGATCCGTAACGAGATACGTATGACCGTTTACAGCTATGAGATGGCAAAAGAAGTATCTGAGCTTGCCGAAGCTATGGGATGTAACGTCTATGTCCATATTAAGCTTGATACAGGAATGGCAAGACTTGGTTTCCAGATTACGAAGGAAAATGCAGATGAGATCGCCAGAATCAGCAAGCTGCCGAATCTGGTAATGGAAGGTATGTTTACGCATTTTGCCAAATCCGATGAAGAAGATAAGACATTTACAAAAGAACAGCTGGAGAAATACCTCTGGATGAAAGAGGAATTGAAAAAGCGTAACGTTACATTCACGTATTATCATTGTTCCAACAGTGCCGGCATCATTGATCTGGAAGAAGCCAATATGGATATTGTGCGTGCGGGAATTACAACATATGGAATGTATCCGTCCGATGAGGTGGAAAAAGAAAAAGTACCATTAAAACCTGCAATGGAACTGATCAGCCATGTTGCACATGTAAAATGGCTGACGGAGGGAAAGCCGGTAAGTTATGGAGGAACTTATATCACAACACGTCCGACAAAGGTGGCGACGATCCCAGTCGGATACGGAGACGGGTATCCAAGAAGTCTGTCCAATAAAGGCTACGTCCTGATCCACGGACAAAAAGCACCGATCATCGGTCGTGTATGCATGGATCAGTTCATGGTTGATGTAACGGCAATTGAAGATGTAGAATTCGGAGATAAGGTTGTCATCTTCGGACGTGATGGAAAAGAGTTCCTTTCTGTTGATAAACTGGGAGAACTTTCCGGTAGATTCAATTATGAATTTGTGTGTGTGTTAAATAAACGTATTCCGAGAGAATACATCCGGCATGGAGAAGTCGTAGAACAGGTCGACAGTTTTTAAATCGCCGTGTGTTCTTGAAATTTTGCAGAATACATCCGAGAAAAAGGGAAATACTTAGTATATCTTAAGAATCGGAGTGTGAAGCAAGGTGCAGGTGAAACGAGGAGATATTTATTATGCGGATTTAAGTCCGGTAGTCGGATCGGAACAGGGTGGAATTCGTCCAGTTCTGATCATACAGAATGATGTTGGCAACAGGCATAGCCCGACCGTCATCTGTGCGGCGATCACCTCAAGGATGAACAAAGCGAAATTACCGACACATGTGGAAATTGACGCAAGAAGGTATCATATTGTCAGAAATTCCGTGGTTTTACTGGAACAGATCCGTACGATTGATAAGCAGAGACTTAAGGATCTGGTATGTCATCTGGACGAAGAGATAATGAACAAGGTTGATGAAGCAATTCGAATCAGTTTCGAGCTTCATACATAGAGAAGGAGTTAAGGATAATTAATTATGGAAGAGGGAAGTTTATTCCAACGAATGAAACAGATATTTCACGAAGATGAAATGGACGAAGAGATGCAGAAAGAAGCGGCAGGTCTGATCCGCAATATTTTCCGTTATATGGATAAGGATGCAAAGGATATTATGACCCACCGAAAAAATATTGTAGCAATCGATGGAGACTGGTCACTGGAAGAGGCTTTGCAATTCATGCTGGATGAACGCTTTTCAAGATTTCCGGTCTATCAGGAAGATATCGATGAGATCATCGGGATCATTCATCTGAGAGATGCAACGTCTGGCTATCTGGACAAGTCAAAACGGCAATGTCCGGTAAAAAATCTGGAGGAATACCTACGTCCGGTTACATATATTCCTGAAACAAAGAGCATTGATACTCTTTTCAAAGAAATGCAGGCGGCTAAAAATCATATGGTCGTTGTGCTGGACGAATACGGACAGACTTCCGGCCTTGTCGCAATGGAAGATATCCTGGAAGAGATCGTCGGAAATATTCTGGATGAATATGATGAAGAAGACGAAATGATCAAAAAACAGAATGACGGAAGTATGATTGTCAATGGTCTGACTGAACTGGAGGATCTGGAAGATCTGATTCCGGTAACATTTGACAAAGAAGATTATGAGACACTGAATGGATTTCTGATCGATAAACTGGAACACATCCCCGGAGAAGACGAAACCTGTGTTGTTGACTATGACGGCTATCGTTTCACGGTATTACAGATCGATAATAATATAATTCAGACAGTTAAGATTGAAAAAGTTTTCGAAGCGTGATAGAATAGAAAACGTGTGTAATAATACAATTTTAAAAAAAGATAAAAACAAATAGATAAAGAGAGGTAAAAGACATGTCAGGACATTCAAAATTTGCCAATATTAAGCATAAGAAAGAAAAAAATGATGCTGCAAAAGGAAAGATTTTTACAAAGATCGGTAAAGAGATTGCAGTAGCTGTAAAAGAAGGCGGAAGTTCTGATCCTTCTAACAACAGCAGATTACGTGACGTAATTGCAAAAGCAAAATCTAATAACATGCCGAATGATACCATCGAAAGAAATATCAAACGTGCATCCGGAGATATGAGTGCGGCAAACTATGAGCACATTACATACGAAGGCTATGGACCGAACGGTACAGCTATCATCGTAGAGACTCTTACAGATAACAAGAACCGTACAGCATCTAACGTAAAGAACGCATTTACAAAGGGAAGCGGTAATGTAGGAACACCTGGATGTGTATCTTTCATGTTCGATGAAAAAGGACAGATTATCATTGACAAAGAAGAATGTGATATGGATGGTGATGATCTGATGATGCTTGCACTTGATGCAGGTGCAGAAGATTTTTCCGATGCGGATGACAGCTTTGAGATCACTACCGCTCCGGAAGATTTTGATGCGGTACATAAGGCACTTGAAGAGCAGAACATTCCGATGGCATCTGCGGAAGTAACCATGATTCCACAGACATATGTGACGCTGACCGATGAGGCTGATATTACAAATATCGGAAGAATTCTTGATTTCCTGGATGACGATGATGATGTTCAGGAAGTATATCACAACTGGGAAGAGTAAAATTACATACTGTAAAAATGCGTCATACGCAAAACAGAGTTTTAAATTAGGAGGCAGGTATGAAGAAAATCTTATTTGCAGCATCCGAATGTGTTCCTTTTATTAAAACAGGAGGACTTGCTGATGTATGTGGGGCTTTGCCTAAAACATTTGATCATAAGGATTGGGATGTGCGTGTTGTTATTCCGAATTACAGCTGTATTCCGGAAAAATACCGCAGTCAGTTTGAGTATGTGACCCATTTTTATATGGCATGCGGTTCTTATATTCCAAGTAAATATGTAGGGGTTTTACAATATAAACTGGATGGAGTGACCTATTATTTCATTGATAATCAGGAGTATTTTAACTGTTTCGTACCGTATGGAGATATGCGCTATGATATTGAAAAATTCACGTTTTTCGACAAAGCGGTATTGTCCATGCTTCCGCTGATCGGTTTCCGTCCGGATATCATTCACTGTCATGACTGGCAGGCCGGACTGATTCCTGTTTATTTAAAGAACGAATTTCAGGCAGATTCTTTCTTCTGGGGCATCCGGTCGATTATGACCATACATAATCTGAAGTTCCAGGGAATCTGGGATGTAAAAACCATGCAGGGACTTACGGGATTTTCAAGTGATCTGTTTGTTCCGGATAAGCTGGAATTTAATAAAGATGCAAATATGTTAAAGGGCGGACTTGTTTATGCAGATTATATTACTACCGTCAGCGATACCTATGCACAGGAAATTCAGACCGAATATTACGGCGAGGGATTAAATGGTCTGTTGTCTGCACGTCATTTTGACATGCAGGGAATTGTAAACGGAATTGATTATACGACTTACAATCCGCAGACCGATTCCAAGATTTACATGAATTATGATGCGTCCAGTTTCCGGAAAAAGAAGTATGTGAACAAGGAACGGCTGCAGGAAGAACTTGGTCTGGAAGTAGATAAGAAGAAATACATGATCGGACTCATTTCCCGTCTGACCGATCAAAAGGGGCTGGATCTGATCAATGCCGTCATGGACGGACTGGTAGATGAATTTACCCAGCTGGTAGTCATCGGAACCGGGGAACCACAGTATGAGAATATGTTCCGGCACTACGCATGGAAATATCCGAACCGGGTTTCTGCAAATATCTGTTACTCTGATGATCTGGCACACAAGCTTTATGCGGCAGCGGATGCGTTCTTAATGCCTTCCCGCTTTGAGCCGTGTGGTCTGACACAGATGATTTCTTTCCGGTATGGAACCGTCCCGATTGTAAGAGAAACCGGAGGATTAAAAGACACGGTTCAGGCTTACAATGAATATGATAACAGTGGAGATGGATTTTCCTTTACAAATTACAACGCTGACGAAATGCTGCAGGTGATTAATTATTCCAAGCATATTTTCTATGACCGCAAGCGCCAGTGGAACCAGATGGTAGACCGTGGAATGGCAAATGATTTTTCATGGAATGCGTCAAAATTCCGCTATGAGGGACTGTATAATTATCTTCTCGGTGAATAAAACAGAAAATAATTCATAAGATAAGAACGGATACATTTGTATCCGTTCTTATTTTTATGAATGGCAAAGGTGAAAAAACAATGGGAGATACCAAAAAAGAAAATGATGACATTATTGAATTCGGACAGGCAATGTTACATGCAGACCGGAGAAATACAACCATTTATCTGTTATCAATTATCGGAGAAATTGAAGGACACGAATGTCTTCCGTCAACTTCAAAAACGACAAAATATGAACATGTCCTGCCACGTCTGGCAGCGATTGAGGACGATGAGAGTGTAAATGGCGTTTTGTTATTGCTCAATACCATGGGGGGAGATGTGGAGAGCGGACTTGCGATTGCGGAAATGGTCGCGTCGCTTTCGAAACCTACCGTTTCTTTAGTGCTTGGTGGGAGCCATTCCATCGGTGTTCCGCTGGCCGTTTCCACAGATTACTCTTTTATTGTTCCGAGCGGAACCATGGTGATCCATCCGGTACGGATGAGTGGAACCGTGATCGGGGCAAAACAGACATATGATTACTTTAAACAGATGCAGGATCGGATTGCCGGATTCGTGGCTTCCCATTGTCACGTTTCGGAGGAACGGATGACAGAAATGATGATGAATACGCAGATGCTGACCAAGGATCTCGGCACGATTCTTGTCGGGAAACAGGCAGTGTCTGAAGGCATTATTGATGCTGTCGGGGGAATTTCGGATGCATTTGCAAAGCTGTATCAGCTGATAGGGGAAAATAGTTAAAAATAATTAAAAAAGCTGATGGGTGACATTCTGGTGTAAATATGATAAAATAAAAAGAGTTTTGTATGAAGGAGTGTGTCCAATGGCTGCGGGAAACCGTAAATCATCAAATAAAAGAAAAACACAGACAAAAAAAGAGCGTATGGCGGAAATGGAGAAAGCACAGGCATTTCGCGTGGAAGTAACGTTGTGGATTGTTGTTGCAGCTGCGCTGCTGCTTTTTATCAGTAATCTGGGATTCGGAGGAGCCGTTGGCAAAACCGTCAGCGGCTTTCTTTTTGGTATGTTCGGACTTATGGCATATGTTCTTCCGGTGCTGCTTCTTGTGGGCAGTTTTTTTGCGGTATCGAACCGTGGAAATAAGCTGGCAGCCGTAAAATTGATTGCGGCAATTGTATTTTTGGTCTTTTTATGTACATTTATGGGACTGGCCATGAATGGAAACGACCGGATACATCCACTTGACGCATATACATATTGTGCAGAACGGCATACCGGTGGCGGCATCATCGGCGGATGTCTGGCTTATTACATGTGTCAGGCATTTGGACTGATCGGGTCTTTTATTATTGACATTATCGTGCTGATCGTCTGTATGGTACTGATTACAGAGCGTTCGGCATTGCGTGGAATGCAAAAAGGCGGCAAAAAGGTCTATGAATCCGCAAAGGAAAGCAATGAAAAGTATCGGGAATACAGGGAATACCGTGCACAGGAGCGGAAAGAACGCCGCATGGATCATAAAGTGTCCGGAGTATCCATCGATACACGGATTGAAGAAAAAGGCAAAAAAAATAAAAAGAGAAAATCGGATGAAATGGGAGAACTGTCGGCACCTGCATTTGATATGATGCCGGATACCACAGTATCTCCGATGTCGAAAAAAATTTCTTCTCCGGCACCAGTGGCGGTTTTAGAAGAACCCGCGGCAGAAATACAGCCGGAGATTTCGGGGGATTTTATGCCGGATACTTTTCCACCAGAACCGTCGCAGGCGGCACCGGTTCCGGAACATATTGCAGGATTGGCACCGGCCAAAGACGTATTAAAGCCGGCAGAAAAAACACAAAAAAAGAAAAACGAACAGGAAATCCAAAACGAAGTACAGAAAGTAGCACAGGAAATGGAGACGTCGGGTTTGGAACACAAACCGGACAAAGCATATGTTTTTCCATCCATAGATCTGTTGAAAAAGGGAGAAGGGAAAAAGTCTGCCAATACTGAACATCAGTTGCGGGAAACTGCGGATAAGCTGCAGCAGACTTTAAAGAACTTCGGGGTCAATGTCACCGTTACCAACATCAGCTGCGGACCGGCAGTGACAAGATATGAAATTCAGCCGGAAATGGGTGTGAAGGTGAGCAAGATTGTCGGGCTGACCGACGATATCAAACTCAATCTGGCAGCTGCGGATATCCGTATCGAGGCGCCGATTCCGGGAAAAGCAGCGGTAGGAATTGAAGTTCCGAACAAAGAAAATGTTATGGTTGCTTTCCGTGACCTGATCGAATCGCCGGAATTTCAGACGGCAAAGTCCAAGATCAGTTTTGCAGTTGGAAAAGATATTTCCGGGAAAACAAAAGTAACCGATATTGCAAAGATGCCGCATCTGCTGATCGCCGGTGCAACCGGCTCGGGTAAATCCGTCTGCATCAATACGATTATCATGAGTATTTTATATAAGGCGAGACCAGATGAAGTAAAGCTGATCATGATTGATCCGAAAGTAGTAGAGTTAAGTGTCTACAACGGAATTCCGCACCTGATGATTCCAGTTGTAACCGATCCGAAAAAAGCATCCGGTGCTTTGCACTGGGCAGTTGCGGAAATGACGGAACGATATGAAAAATTTGCGGAGGCAAATGTGCGTGAAATCAATGGATACAACGCAAAGGTAGATTCCATTGAAGTACCGGAAGGGCAGGAGCGCCCGCAAAAGATGCCACAGATTGTGATCATTGTGGACGAGCTTGCAGATCTTATGATGGTAGCTTCCAATGACGTGGAAGAGGCTATCTGCCGACTGGCACAGCTGGCACGAGCGGCGGGGATTCATCTGGTGATTGCAACCCAGCGTCCATCGGTGAATGTCATCACCGGTCTGATCAAAGCAAATATGCCGAGCAGGATTGCATTTTCGGTGACTTCGGGTACGGATTCCCGAACGATTCTGGATATGAATGGCGCAGAAAAGCTTCTTGGAAAAGGAGATATGCTGTTCCACCCGCAGGGGGCACCGAAACCGATTCGTGTACAGGGAGCATTTGTTTCCGATAAAGAAGTTTCCGATGTTGTGGAATTTATCAAAGAACAAAATGAAACTGCATCGTATAACGAAGAAATTGTACAGAAAGTGGACAGTATGCAGGCATCATCCGGTGGTACCACCGTGTCTATCTCCGATGCGGATGCGCAGGATGACGGCAGGGATGCATATTTTGATGAAGCAGCACAGATTATCGTAGATAAGGAAAAAGCATCCATAGGTATGCTGCAGAGATATTTAAAAGTGGGATTCAACCGTGCTGCCCGTATTATGGACCAGTTGGAAGAAGCTGGTATCGTTGGACCGGAGGAAGGAACGAAACCGCGGAAAGTTCTGATGACTTCCGAAGAATTACAGGCAGTAAAAGAGGATTTATAAAAAACATTTCAGGAGGAGAAAATTATGAAGACTGATATTCAAATTGCACAGGAAGCAACATTGCAGCCAATCAAAGAGGTAGCCGCAACAATTGGAATTGAAGAAGAAGATCTGGAATTGTACGGAAAGTACAAAGCGAAGATTTCCGATGAACTGATTGCACGAAGCCACAACAATCCGGACGGAAAACTGATTCTGGTGACCGCCATCAATCCAACACCAGCAGGAGAAGGAAAAACGACAGTCACCGTGGGATTGGGTCAGGCATTTGCAAAACTTGGGAAAAAAGCAATGATTGCGTTGCGTGAGCCTTCCCTTGGACCATGTTTCGGAATTAAAGGCGGTGCCGCAGGTGGCGGATATTCCCAGGTTGTTCCGATGGAGGATTTAAATCTTCATTTTACAGGGGATTTTCATGCAATTACTTCTGCAAATAATCTGCTGGCAGCTCTTTTGGACAACCATATCCAGCAGGGAAATACGCTTGGAATTGATCCAAGACAGGTGGTATGGAAACGCTGTCTGGATATGAATGACCGTGTCCTTCGTAATGTGGTTGTGGGACTTGGAAATAAAATGGACGGAATGGTGCGTGAGGATCATTTCGTAATCACGGTAGCATCCGAAATTATGGCGATTTTATGCCTTGCCGAAGATATGAAAGATTTAAAGAGACGTCTGGGACGGATTATCGTGGCATATACGTTTGACGGCAAGCCGGTAACTGCAGAAGATCTGCAAGCAGTCGGATCTATGGCAGCTCTGTTAAAAGATGCGTTAAAGCCGAATCTGATCCAGACACTGGAGCATACACCGGCGCTCGTTCACGGAGGACCATTTGCCAATATCGCACATGGATGTAACTCACTGACAGCAACAAGAATGGCAATGAAGCTTGCAGACTATGCGATTACAGAGGCCGGATTCGGAGAGGACTTAGGAGCTGAGAAATTCCTGGATATCAAGTGCCGTATGGCTGGCATCAAACCGGATGCAGTAGTCATTGTAGCAACGGTAAGAGCACTGAAGTATAATGGAGGCGTTGCAAAACCGGATCTGAATGAAGAAAATCTGGAAGCATTAGAAAATGGAATTCCGAACTTAATGAAACATGTGGATAATATTAAGAACGTATATGGACTTCCATGTGTTGTTGCGATCAATGCGTTCCCGACAGATACCAAAGCGGAACTGGATCTTGTAGAGGAGAAATGTAAAGAGGTCGGAGTAAACGTGGCACTTTCCGAAGTATGGGCAAAGGGCGGCGAAGGCGGTCTGAAGCTTGCAGAAGAAGTGGTACGTTTGTGTGAGGAACCAGGTGATTTCCACTATGCATATGAACTGGAAGGAACGATCGAAGATAAATTGGATCAGATCGTGCAGAAGATCTATGGTGGTAATAAAGCAGTACTTACGGCAGCAGCCCAGAAGCAGGTAAAACAGCTGACGGATCTTGGATTCGGCAACGCACCGATCTGTATGGCGAAGACACAGTACAGTCTGACCGATGATCCGAAGAAACTTGGAGCACCGAAAGACTTTGACATTACAGTCCGCAACCTGAAAGTCTCTGCGGGGGCAGGATTCATTGTAGCCCTGACAGGAGACATCATGACGATGCCTGGTCTTCCGAAGGTTCCGGCAGCAGAAAGAATTGACGTGGATGATGAAGGAAGGATCACAGGATTATTCTAAGTGTAGATAAAGTTAACAGTAAAATCCGGCGGCTTTTGTGAGGCCTGCCGGATTTTTTGACATTTTTTGACATAAGATTTACAGGATTTTGAAAAACAGCAGGAGAATATGTGCTAGAATTTCAAGTTAGTGTTATAATGCAAGAAGTAAAAAACGGCAAGCAGGCATGGCTGCCCGGCTGTGATTTGAAAAGGAGGAATGCTTATGCGTCAATGCCCGAATTGCAAGTCTGACAATCCAGATGATGCCCGTTTCTGCAATTATTGTGGAATGCGTCTTCCCGAATCAAAAGAGGAAACATTATATAATGATCTGGAAGGACTGGAAAAAGCCCGGAAGGTAGAATTTTCCGATCAGGAGATAGCAGAGGAATCGGAGAAAGTAATTGATGAAGCGAAGAAATTATTCGAACCAGAGTGGAACGAAGAACCGGAAGAAAATGATGGTCTGAAAAAGCAGCTCACAATTCCGGAGAATCTGGGCCATATGATCGAAGAAGTGACGCGGGAAGAACTGGAACAGGAACTTCACAGGAAGATCAAGCTGAGAGAACAGGATCTGAAAGAGAATGAAACTCCGGAAGAAGAATCGGTTGAAGAACCGACCAGAATGATCGGAGAGGACAGCAAAGAAGAGGCGGATGAGCCGACACGTATGTTCACAGGGGATATCGGAGATTTCATCAAGAAGAAAAAGGACTATGAAGATGTTCCGGAAGAAGATGCATATGAAGAAATTCTTCAGTCCTGGGAGAGAAAGCGGAAAGAAAAGAAGATAAAGCGGGAAAAAGAAGGGAAAGATCCGAGCCGTGTGCCGCAATTTATCCGGGATAAACGTTCCTGGTCAGATATGACAACCGGACAGAAGAAAGCAGTGAAAAGAATTGCAGCAGGGATCATTATAGTTGCTGTATTCTGTATTATAGAAGTATATCACGGTCGCCCGGAGGCGGTGGCAGAGCGCTATTGTAAGGCATACATACAGGAAAACTGGAAGAAGGCAGGACGTCTGTCAGATCTTCCGAAAAACGGATATGTAACGCAGGATGAATATGTAAGCTATATGAAGAAAAATGCGGTTACAGGGATTTCCGGTTATGAAATAAAAGAGACAAAGGAAAATCGTCAGACAGAGGTAGAATCCGGCGGAAAACAGCGTGCATTTACCGTTGCATATAAGACAGAAGATAACAAAGAAAAGACGAAGACGCTTATTGTTCAAAAACAGAAAAGACGAAATTTTCTTTTTTTTACTGATTGGAAAGTATCATCAGACGAGATGATCGCAAATGACTTTAATCTCTATCTTCCGGCAGGTTCCAAAGCCTGGATCGATGATATAAAACTGACGGAGGATTCTAAGCTGAAAGATGACTCTGACAATCTGGAACAATACAAAGTGTCATTGATTGAAGGGGAACATAAGATCAAGGTAAAAGTTCCGTGCTTCCGGATGTACCGGTCCGGGTTCCGGGCGTCAGATAAAGGAAATGCGACGATTTCCAAGATGAAGATATCGGAAAATGGGAAAAAGAAATTTAACAGAAAGATGAAGGACATTCTGAACGCATATGTGAAAGCTGCGAAGGCAGGCAAATCTTTCTCAGAAGTAGCAGGATTGTTTGAGAAGGATTCTTCCTGCAAAAAAGAGAACAAAGAATTCTATAATGATCTGAAGAAGCAGCTCGGTTCCGGAGACGGTTATATAACGAAAGAAGTAAAACTTGATAATTATGAAGGAAAATATGTGATCAGCGGTGTAACAGGAGTGGTCAGGGGAACGTTGTCCTATGATTATAAAGTTACTTTTAAAGAAGAAAATAAAAATGAGAGCCGGTCTGTGTCAGAAACAGGTGATGGCGTAGAAGATGCAGACGGAAGTTCGCAGATGAGCGCCGAATTTGTGTATCAGAATGGAAGTTATCAGCTGCGCTCCGTCAATCCTGGAAATATCTGGTATAAGCAGCTGCAGTAGATTTCTTCCCGAAAAGTTCTTTCAAAAAAATACAAATAATATAGGAAAAAGCTTGCTTTTTAAGCCTGGATATGATACGATGTTCGGGCGAATGGAAGTAGGCTTTTTTTTTATGCCTAAAATCGGGCAGCATCGCAAGCTGCCACGAAACACGTTAACTAAGAATATAAAGCGAGGTGGAAGTTGTGCGTACAAGAATCACATTGGAGTGTACAGAATGCAAGCAGCGTAACTACAACATGACAAAGGATAAGAAATCTCATCCGGAACGTATGGAAACCAAGAAGTACTGCAGATTCTGTAAGAAACACACATTGCACAAAGAGACAAAATAATCGCCGCAAGAAGGAGTGAATGTCGATGAGTGGTAAGAAAACTCAGAAAGAAAGCTGGTTCAAAGGTCTGAACAGAGAGTTCAAGAAGATCGTATGGCCAGACAAGATGACAGTTGCAAAAGAGACGGCAGCGGTTGTTTCTGTATCCGTGGTCCTGGGAGCGATTATCGCAGTTGTAGATTTTTTCGCCCAGTACGGAGTAGATTTATTAATTAAATAACTCAAAACGGACAAGAAAGGTGAGATTATGTCAGAGGCAAAATGGTACGTAGTTCATACCTATTCAGGGTACGAGAACAAAGTAAAAGCCAACATTGATAAGACAATCGAGAACAGACATCTTGAGGATCAGATCCTTGAAGTAAGAGTACCGCTGGAAGACGTTGTTGAGATGAAGAACGGTGTCCAGAAAGTATCTCAGAAAAAGATGTTTCCAGGCTATGTGTTGATACACATGATTATGAACGATGATACATGGTACGTTGTTCGTAATACAAGAGGTGTGACAGGATTTGTCGGACCTGGATCTAAGCCGGTGCCGCTTACAGATGCGGAGATGGCTCCTCTGGGAATCCAGAGAGAGGAAGTAGTCATGGACTACGAGGAGGGCGACACAGTCCAGGTAATCGCTGGAGCATGGGCGGATACGGTTGGTGTAATCCAGTCTATCAACATGCAGAAGCAGAGCCTTACTATTAATGTTGAGCTCTTCGGCCGCGAGACCCCGGTTGAAATTGGTTTCGCAGAAGTTAAGAAAATGTAACAATAAGTGGGAGGGGCGTTGTATGTTCCCCGCCATCACCACAAGGAGGTAATTGAAATGGCAAAAAAAGTAGAAGGTTATATTAAATTACAGATCCCAGCCGGCAAAGCTACTCCGGCACCACCGGTTGGACCTGCTCTTGGTCAGCACGGTGTAAACATCGTTGAATTTACAAAACAGTTCAACGCTAAGACTGCAGATCAGGGAGATATGATCATCCCTGTAGTTATCACAGTTTACAATGACAGAAGTTTCAGCTTCATCACAAAGACACCACCGGCAGCAGTTCTGATCAAAAAGGCCTGCAACATCAAATCTGGTTCAGGTGTACCTAACAAAACAAAAGTTGCTACAATCACAAAAGCTCAGGTTGAGGAAATCGCAAAGACAAAGATGCCAGACCTGAACGCTGCTACAATCGAGAGCGCTATGAGCATGGTAGAAGGTACATGCCGTTCTATGGGTGTAACTGTAACAGAATAATTGATGAAGATTAATGTGGGAGGGTTATCCCGACAATACCACTAGGAGGTTTATAGAATGAAAAGAGGAAAGAAATACGTTGAAGCTGCGAAAACAATCGACAGAGGAACACTCTACGATGTAGCAGACGCAGTATCATTAGTTAAAAAGACTGCAACAGCAAAATTCGATGAGACAATTGAAGCTCATATCAGAACAGGATGTGACGGACGTCACGCTGACCAGCAGATTCGTGGAGCAGTTGTTC